>Ga0058701_10002207_pt1 | contig 14572 bp, 8 predicted proteins | sample AgamicOrMae_FD_97039 | JGI IMG/M metagenome (GOLD analysis project Ga0058701, IMG submission 97039) | Agave microbial communities from Guanajuato, Mexico - Or.Ma.e | ecosystem: Host-associated > Plants > Phyllosphere > Phylloplane/Leaf | place: Guanajuato, Mexico | collected 2012-06-04 | reverse complement strand
CATTTTCATTACACAAGGTAAAAGTTCGGACTGGATTGCACTACGGTTTGTTTCAATTCCCTATGTTTGAAGAAGGCTGAGATGAGAAGGCAGTGTTTGAAGTGGCTCTCAGTGTGTGCAGTGAGTTGTTCCAGAAGACAGAGAGTAAGCATTATGGACGCTATGGTTCCTGTTCTCAGGACAAGGCGGTGTGAAAGAAGGCGTGCGCTGGGACTCACTTCAAACCTGTCGCCATATCTCGTATTTATCTTTTAGCTAAAACTATTCAAGAAAATCTCTTTAACGTGCTATATAGGGAGCCTCTTATGATGAGGAAATAAAAAAGACTTTCCGCGGGAAAAAAACACTCGCCGTCTGAAATGCCATATAGCGTCAATCATTTGACGCGGGTAGCTGTCATAAGCGCCAAAAACCACAAGCGCCAACGTCGCAAGCGCCAATCCGTAACCGCCAAACGAGAAAAGTCGCAAACGCCAAAGTTCTTAACCGCAATACTAACCTTACCTAACCTAACCAAACCCTACTTAACCTAACCTAGCTTAACCTAACTTGACTTAACCTAACTCATACGAACTTTGGCGTTTGCGACTTTTCTCGTTTGGCGGTTACGGGCTGGCGCTTGCGGCGTTGGCGCGTGTAGTTTTTGGCGCGATCGAATGCCCCCCATTTGACGCTATAAGGCATAGATTGCTAATCAGTCATTCATAAACCACCTTGGAGAAACGAACGAGATCGGACAAAAAGATCATTGGATAGAACCGCTAGTGGGCGCAATGGATCTATCTCTATAAGGGCTCTATTTTCAGACGCGGCCCTGGAAGCGTCATTAAACCTGGGGACCTGGATATACTAGAGAGGAGGCATTGAGGGTGCGAACCCATGAGCGCCGCCATCTTGTTTCAGAAGTTTCTCCGTAAGCTACAATGCAATAGATCTTCATCAGAAACAAAATGGCTGCCCAATGCCTCCTCTCTAGTATATCCAGGCCCCTAGTTAAACAAATAAGCAAAACACCGCACACGTTATAACGACCATTCACATATTACATATCCCCTCCGAACGCAATGTTTGCAAACTCACAAGCATAATGTAAAAGCTAATCGAGTAATTTCTGATTAAATCCTAATAAAATCGTGCGTATAACTCACTTCATCAAATTTCACTGCAAACAAAAACAAGTTACGATAGAACGCAAATAAGTATCAGATCATGCTAGGTTAGAACGCGTTCCGGTAAAACGTATAGATATTGTGTGCAGAAGGTGTTACCCTATAACCTTTTCGCACAGGAACAGCAAGATAAACAAGTTCCTTTATCAAAGGATTAGAATGACGTTCTATTGTTAGAGGAACATTCCGATCCGTGTTCAATAGATTCCGACGAATATTCGCAATACAAAAACGTCCTCGAAACACAATAAAGCTCATCAGAGATCTCTTAAAGATACTTCCGTCACTCTTCGCGCGTCACGGCCTCCTTAATTCTATTACGTAGGAAGGTATCCATTTAGCCTTACTCGATCGGGACTTGACTTTTCCCTCCAATTTTCTAATGCCACGAGGGACGGCAACGTTCTGAGTGTCGTTTTTCTGCGAAAAGATCTTTCTAATAACTTCCTTCGTACGGTCACGTCCATCGGAAGAGAAATCATGTCATGCATCATAACTCTATCGAGCTTTGTTACACTTTCTAAAGATGCCCAATACGACGGAGACAGCAAACTGAGGACAAGAGCTCTGATTGGACGAGACGCAATCTTCGCCTGAAAGTTTACAGACCTCTGTCACATACTGTACCTATTGTCCCTACATCCTCATTAGATTGGAGGTCTTTTACTCCAGGGTACCACTTAATATTGAGCTCGTGACCTAAAATATTCGCCCACAAGGGTAGCTGTCATGGGCGCCAAAAACCACAAGCGCCAACGCAGCAAGCGCCAATCCGTAACCGCCAAAACGAGAAAAGTCGCAAACGCCAAAGTTCTTAACCGCAATACTAACCTTACCTAACCTAACCTAACTTGACCTAACCTAACCATTACGAACTTTGGCGTTTGCGACTTTTCTCGTTTGGCGGGACTGGCGCTTGCGGCGTTGGCGCTTGTGGTTTTTGGCACTATAGAATGGCCCCAGCCCACAACATTTTCTTCCGATTGACTATTATACTGGCACTAAAAGCGATATCCGTATCAAGATATGGATCTCGTAAGTAAAATATTCCAAGACGCATGCAAATTCGTATATCTATGGAAATTCATGATGGTTCTTGCAGCCAGGGTTTGTAAAACCATGGTTTTGTAACATGTAGAATCATCTATAGACAGGCATGGGTTTTTCTCTCCGTTGAAGCTGGTGACAGCGGGCGCACAAAATTTTAATTACACGAACAGATCGTCAATGAAAGTCCAGTGAACTCAATGTATCGGGATCGCATCTACCCTTCGACACAAGTCTACTAAATCACGACACAAAAACGACTACAAGCCACTTCCGACATTATTGCCCAGATATTTCACGTTAACTGGTTAACAGATTGTCTACAAGTCCGGGACTAATTGCGATTTTCAGTCAACGGGTCGTGCAAATTGATCCGATTCTCGTGAATAAAAGACGTGGTTGCATATTTCTCCCCACAAAACGTATGTGTCAGCAAAAAAGACACCGCTTTTAGGCAAGTATTTGTGCTAATAGAAAAGTTATAACTTTAACCCACTACCGCCCTGCGATGCCGTTCGGCAACAGAAAAAATTAGTTTAGAGAATCTTTTCAGTTCAGTATTGTCACAATTAAAAAAATATTACCCCCATGGAAACCTGAAATTTAATTATTCAGGCATTTTTCAAAGCTTAAAATTGCGTATTTTTACGGAAAAAATCCTTTTAAAATCTCTTATAAGCTGAATTTCACTCCAAATACTTTGGGCTGTTATGGGTTAAGGTAGAGCTCGTGATCTCTTCGGGTGGAGACATTTTTGATATTTTCCTAAAAAATATGATATAACACTAAAATATTTTTTTCTTTCTTTTGACGACTCTCATAAAGGGATCTTAGGCTACATATATTCCCGGTGTAAATTATGGTTTACACGTGTTTCAGTTGTCCAGGTAAAACAAGAAACTCGTTTGCTATGCTGTTTATCCTAAAGAACCCACTTTTTGCGTACCTCAATTTTCCTTAGAGATCAAACGAGCCCTTAATCGTATTATTAGATGAGGGGCAAGAAATGTCACATACCCGCTTTACCTTTGATCTGCTGGAAGGCAAGATTAAGTACCTGCAGTGGGATTAGCTGAATTCGCGTTGTTCGCACGACTTTTTTCTTCTCGTATATACTCACGGATACTCACACGAGGATTTGTTTTCCCTTTGCTATTCGCACGGAATTGAGGTTTCATTGCATTGTCGTGGATTCATAGTCATTAAAATTATGAGGTACGTACTTAAAAGACTTGACATCTCAAATTCACAGTGCATCAAAAACTTATTATCAGTGATTATTTCCGGGTAGCTGTCATAAGCGCCAAAAACCACAAGCACCAACGCCGCAAGCGCCAATACGTAACCGCCAAACGAGAAAAGTCGCAAACGCCAAAGGTCTTAACCGCAATACTAACCTTGCCTAACCTAACTTAACCTAACCTAACTTAACCTCACTTAACCTAACCTATACAAACTTTGGCGTTTGCGACTTTACTCGTTTAGCGGTTACGGACTGGCGCTTGCGGCGTTGGCGCTTGTGGTTTTTGGCGCTATCGAATGCCCCCCATTATTTTCGAGGATTTCTTATTTTTTCTCAATGAAGAAGTTTTCAATAGACTTTTGAGTTATCGTTACTTCAAGATTGTTGCGCTCAATACATACCATAGAATCATATGATTCGAGAAATGCATTAATTTTTAAATACTTTTTTGAGTCAGTGCATCGGATTAATTCATAAAAGAAGTCCCGGTCAATAAATAAAGAGCGATTTGTACTGTACGTGCGAATCAAATCTCCCAGGCGGAGAATATAGTAATTTCAGGAGAATGAAATCTGCAGTGGAGTAATTCCGCTCACGCAAGCCATCTGGAGGTGCCAGACACTGCTGAGATCTCACAAGAATAACACAAGAAGGAAAATAAAAGTGGCGATCAACCTATCGGGAAGGAACTCGAGATGTCGTTACTTGTCTTCCTGCTCTGCTTTGCTCCGTTTTGCTGCTTCCGCACTTTAGGCGCCATTTCAAGGTCATCTCCACACGGGGAGAGTCGTATGGGTTCATTGCGAGCCCCGTTCAATTTTGCAAGCGCGAAAAAATTGAATAGATCCAGGCTTAAATGCACTGCTTTTGTTCTGACAATCGTGAGAAGGGATCCTCACGTTATGAAAATTCTTTGATACGGGTTGGTTGGGATGGTTAGTGCTACGTTGAGGTTAAGTTATCCTTAAGCTAACTGACAAGTGAAGAGTAAAATTTATTTTTCGAGCATTTCATTTAAAAAAAAAACCTTAAAACGGTTGTAATTTTCACATTTGAGCATCTGAGAAAGTCACTGTTTTTCTTACCTTTTTTTTACTATAAATTATAAGCAATACAAAAGAACCCCCTATATGGCCGAGTAGAACTAACTGGTTTCTAATGGTTTCACTAGTAATGGTTTGAATGAAGCTTGGTTTGGTTCGAGATTTATTTACCCATGGTTTGGTTTATTGAGGTCAGGTTTTAGGTGGTATTTTCTTCACCATATATTTCTTGCCGTTCTCCTACCATTTTTCATAGCTTTTACCAAGATACCACTATTTAAAAAAGCTGGGTTTTAGACCTAAATACGGGGTTTAATGTGTTAATTGGCTTGAGTTAATCACTTATCTTTAATTACGTAAATTGATAATCAAATTGTCAGCAAGCTCAGGGTTGAGCTAGGCCTTTGAGGAATTTGTAGGCTTATTCATTAATTGAAAGAAGTGTTGTTGATGACGTTTTCTTGAATTCATTTTGATGTCAATGGCAAGAATGTCGAAAAACCTAAACTTTCCTGTTTTGACTTACCCAAACGCAATTCATCTCCAATTAACCTTATTTCAACGTATCCTCTCGTAACTTGGTCCATAACCCCAAACTAACCTCGAAATCTTGTTCCTTGCTTGCGGTATCGATATGTTTCTGGTGTTACGCGCCGATTCGCACCAGTCAGCGCGCTGTGATGATTAATCGGGTCTCCGCCTCTTTTAACGCCTCTATGATCGATGCGGGACAAGGTTAGAATGGCGTGTCGGCCGATCTGAAAAGAGAACACGATAAAATAAGCAACGGAATTTCCAGGGCATTCACCCTCAAGAACACGATGCGACGCGGGAGCTTCCGGGGGAAGACAGTTGCCGCCATAAAGTTTGAGTTTGAAACTGTCCGCGGGAGGGCGCTGTGTGTGTTTATAGGGGAGCGCCATATTAACCCTTCCTTCCCCGTTTACAATTCATAAACAGATATGAGTGAAGCGGGGTTTGCACTTTAAGTCCACCAACCACCCACTCACAAGCAGGTACAGCTGCACCCGCTTAATTTCAGACATTGCACTGTCTTTATCTTATTTAATGTATTTTGGTGAGGCGAATCGGATGGACATCGTAGCGAGGCAAAAGCACCTAGTTTAACTTACAGTTTTAAAACCAATGAGCTATTAGGATTCGACAAGCTACGTTTTGGATCTGCCGATGTAGACGCAATGCGGGTTCAAGATGGCGTCACTTACCATAACCTCATTTTTTAAACAGAGGTCATTAACCTCACCCTAGTTAACCTATCGTAAGCCGAACCTAAGTTGAGCGTAGGTAAACCAAACCTATTCCTTGCTCGGTTGTACGCCCTTCACTCATTATCATTTATTTATCAGTTCATGACTCATAGGAGCAAGTCTTGTTAAAGGGATTCGTTATGTTATGCCAAATAACAGTTTTCTCTTCAAAATGGCATTACAAAAAGAAAACAAGGAAAAATATCACATCAGTGGTACAGAGGAGAGAAAAAAAATTAACAAAAGACATCCCATAACAGAAACAACAAATATTTGCTTGTCTCTTAAACTTTAATTCTTATGAGACGCAAAAAACTTTGTATAAATATGTTTCTTTCACAACAGTTTCAAATTTCTTGCGGGTCGTAAGCTGATGATTTTCATATCTAGCGTTTATAGGTAGGGGAATGTGACACGAAATACCGTAATATGACGGCCGACGGCGGATAATATGGCTTTAATCCTCATAGTATAATGAAAGGTCAAGCCAAGGTGGAACACAAGAGGTATAAACCGCGACCTTTGTAGCTGACATTGAGCTAGGAAACCTGTTTCCGGCTTATTGGCTATACAACGCCCAAATTTTGCCAACAATTTGAATCATTTATTTGAATTTCCTTCCAAGCTTTTTTTCCACCCTTGACTTGATGTGAAATACTGTCGCATATCTTGAAAGATTTCTCAGGAATTTTCATATGAATTCCCAGCCTAAAAAGAGAGCGACGGTCTGAAATATAAACCAGAAACGTCTGCTAAGCACATGTAATTTTTCTTTTTTCTTCGACGCAATTTTTGGAAGGGTTCCCAGGGCGCGGGAGGTTTGAAGTATGAATATTTTTCATACATAGCGGGAAAAGTAGATTTCAAACTTGACCTTTATCCAAGCCTTCCATTTCGAAATTATCAAAAAAAAGCTTTTTCAACAATAGAGCTTCGGCAATCCTGCATTTTTAATCATTTTCTCAGAGCAAATTAATTAACACTTTAATCCTTAAATGAGTTCATTTCGAAAATTCCCTTTCAAAGAACACCACATCCGTGAATGCTCGAGGTACCCTCCGTCAGCATGGGTGGCGCAATGATCAAAGTGATTTTTTGAGGTACCGTTACACTTTCAGTCTTAACTGTTCGATTTACCACCTTTGTGTTTAAACCTGATTTCACCTTTCAGTACTCAAAAAAAAGATATGGACAAGTTAAACTAAGCAAGGTGTTACACTAGCTTCGTAAAATTCGGTGAGTTTGGGTGTCTTGCGTTTTGCTTCGCTCGGCTATCAACTAGACTGTTGCAGCTTACTTCAAAGAGTCAGAGAAGTAAGCGACAGCAGGCATGGCGACCGTTGGGTAAACCTGGATTGAAATCTTGTTTAAGTGCCTTGTTCATAATTCCACTGACACTCCGCTTCGCTTGCACAGTAAAAACAAAACCCCCGCTTGGGGAATGCTATACCTGTTCTGGGTATGAAACTAAAATAGGGGTAGAGCGTATTTTGGTAATTTTTCATCATAGACCTATGTTCAGCCACATTAATGGAAAGCTATCGTCGAGACCTTTTGATTGATATGACTGAACTTAGGCCTATCTTGAAAACTAACCAAAATAGGTACCAACCCCGCTTTAGTTTCATACCCAAAACAGGTATAGCATTCCCCAAAACGGGGTTTTTGTTTTTACTGTGTGGCAAAAAAAGGTAAATACAGAAAAATAAGTTAAAATTCCAACTTTTCGATTTGCAGTGGACTATTTTGGACAAAGTTGTAGAAGTATAAAGCAAATAAGCCACAGCGACACTGTGGTATTCAGATGAGCGGCCAAGTGTGCCTTTAACATTATGGAAATTGGCGAGCAAGGAAGTGCTGTTTGTGGATTACAAATGTGGATTTAAGTGACAAGATCAACACATAAAGCAGAAATGCGAACTCGTTACGCAAACTTTACTTTTACGTCACCTACTTGGAAGTTTAATATGACGCGGTGATTTTATTCGCGCGTGAAACGTAATCCCAGCTCATAGTTACTCCGAGAAACACGTTCTCTGGAGTTATTCTCACCCTCTCAAATCTAACCAAACTTCACAATCCATCCTTCCTTAACCCACTACCACCCAGCGATGCCGTTCGGCAACAGAAAAAATAATTATTTTAGAGGATTTTTTCAATTCAGTATTGTCACAATTTAAAAAAATATCACCCGTCTGGAAACCTGAAATTTAATTTTAGGCATTTCCCAGAACTCAAAATTGCGTATTTTACTGGAAAAGAATCTTTCAATTTCTATTAGGCTGAATTTCACTCCAAATACTTAGCACTGTTATGGGTTTATCATTCTAAACTAATAATTTTTTACCTCTGTTATTCACCAAATTCATTTTTTATAATAGATTTATTTATGGAATCGATCCCTGGTCCAAGAATCCATAGCAAACCCATGCATGAATTTCCAAAAATCCACGGATATCAACATGGATATCCATGATTTTTGGATGTCAGTCTTCAATTATCCATACAAGCGTGGATATCCACATGAATATCCAAGCACGGATATCCATGCAAAGATATTTCGCAATGGATATCCGTAAACAAGAAATATCCATAAATGGATATCCATGTTTGTATGGATATCAGTCTCCAATTATCCATGCTTTTATGGATATCCATTTGGATATCCTTGGATTTCTAAGGATATCCATGCATTGACTTGCTATGGATTCTCGATCCAGGGATGTTACGAGCCTTGTTCTCCGCTCCATTGTTGCCTTCTCGGCCCGGTGATGAAAGAAGTGAAAATTTCAATCTAGCATGAATCCAGAAATAAATATTCCTATCAGTATAACCAACATTTTACAAAAAGGTCGAAAGGCCTCGTAATCCCTCTGTGTGATTCTTGTCATTAAGGTTTTTGAGTCTGGTGTGTGGTAATGAGTGGGCGCGTCGAAATATTTGCAGGGATTAAGGAACGGAGGAAATGAAAGTTTGAGTCTATCCCAGGATTCACTCGATTCGAAAACGCGGCTGGATTTATTATAGAAAGGCTCTGACGACGGCCCTCGCCTCTTTCACACGTCTTCCCATCGAAGCGATGCTACGAAACGTGGTGGGAATCATCACAAAGTTCATCATGAACAATTTATTCCCTGTCCGACGAATCGTTTTGTAACATAACAGCCCACAGTACTTGGAGTGAAATTTAGCTTAAGAGAGATTAGAAAGATTCTTTTCATTAAAATACAAAAATTCAAGATTTGGAAAATGCTTAAATTATTAAATTTTAAGTTTCCAGAGGTTTGATAATTTTTTTAATTGAGACAAAAGTGAACTCAAAAGATCCTCTAAAGTGAATTCTTCTGTTTCCGGACGACATCGCTGGGCTATAAAGGGTTAAGATCGTGAAGGAGAGACGCTAACAGCAGAGGAGTTTACAAAATTGAACCACAGTTAACTAGAGTATCGCTAGCACTTTAATGCCAAGGCAGTTAGGCCCAGAGCATAGTTTTAAAAAATGGCATGATAATGGCAGTTCTATTTTGCCACGGTCTAGGTTTTCGAAATATGGCAACACCGTCGCCGAATTCAATTGAAGTGTTTCAAAGATAGCGTGCAAACGTGTTTTACTTGGTTAAAATCTTGAGCACTTAACCCTAATTTGTTTGCAGTTTAATTTTAACGACCGAAAAAAAAGTGGTCATTTAACACAGTGCTCACGTAATTTCATTTTGCTAATTGTGGATGGAGGCGTTGAACCCCTCTCGTTTCCTAATTTACTTCTTTACGTGACCAGAATCAGAAGACCTTTTGTTGGCTTAAATGCAGTCCTTACTCCTACTACGAACAATAAGCCTCTGAAAGCTACCTGCGTACGTAGTCCTCATGTTCCACAAAATACACAACGGATTAACCAGTTACCCATCTGACCATTTCGAACATCTTCTTTGTAAACAATTGGTGATTTTTTTAGATATTTTCAAAGTGGCATTTTGAAGCAATTAAGAATACCATTTTTCTTTCCTCGAGCAGAAAAGGAATCAGCTATGATTTAAATATAAAATGATTTACGAGACGAATCTGGGTTTGCAAAAGCTCCTGTTGAAATTATGGGTAGCTGCCATAAGCGCCAGAAACCACAAGCGCCAACGCCGCAAGCGCCAATCCGTAACCACCGAACGAGAAAAGTCGCAAACGCCAAAGGCCTTAACCGCAATACTAACCATGCCTAACCTAACTTAACCTAACCTAACTTGACCTAATCTAACCTATACGAACTTTGGCGTTTGCGACTTTTCTCGTTTGGCGGTTACGGACTGACTCGTGGGGTTTTTGACGCTATCGAATGCCCCCCGAAATTATCGGGTTGTGGAAATTTTTCGGAGTGGAAAGGCAGCTTGGGATGAAGAGCAACGCACGGGTTTATTATTCTTAAGATAAAAAATATTTTGCGCAAAATGGAAACGGTTCACAGTATATAAAAAAAAACGATTTTGAAAAGGTTTGCTTAATGAGACGGACGATAAATATTGACAAGGTAACTCATAAAAGGGAAAATAGCTGGAAATGTTAACGAAATTTTGAGACATCAATAAAATGCTTTTGCACGAGTATAGGGGCTTTACGCTTGAAAACAGACCGAAAGCCCTTGTGTTTTTCGTTTACGACTTCCAGACTCAACCCTCGAGATTCCATCGACACTTCAAAAAGCTTTCCAGTAGGAGCATCTCTTTGTTTTGCGAGTTATGGCTCTCTGATGGGTCGTACCCAAACGGAACGCACGGCTATAAATCGTGCATTCGAAACTATATCGAGCCAACACTCAATTGATAAATATTGCGGAGTGCTCGTCTGACATCCACGTTGATACAGCGGGTATTGGATTCGTCTACTGATCGTTAAAATATTTGAATGAACAACTCCACTCTTTAAAGAGAGATTTTCATTCAGATTTTGTGACGAGGTATTCAGCTTTGGCGGCTAACAACACCCATGGCTCCTCCAAGCGGAATTGGAGGAAGGTGATTTTGCTATAGGCATGAATCTTCCCCTCCAAGAAGCTCCGCCCACGGAGGGGAAGAAGGGTGCTGGCTGTGCATTGGGTGGACAACGCATTCAGCCGGTGCAGTTGCTCCAGGCAGGCACCTATCTTCCCCTCCACAAAGCTCCGCCCACGGAGGGGAAGAAGGGTGCCGGTCGTCTATTTGGTCGACAACGCTTTCAGCCGGTGCAGTTGCTCAAGGCAGGCACCTACCTTCCCCTCCACGAAGCTCCGCCCACGGAGGGGAAAGAGTATACACAGCCATCTCTAAACCTAACCATCGTTTTTCTGTTCGCAGATGTTCCATGCCCTATTCCTAGTCGGTGCACTCATCCTGGGCACATCGGCGTCCCCCACCCCGGACCAGTCCGGCCTGGTGAACCCCGCTGTAGCCCCCGTCCCCATCACTGACACAGCCGAGCCGCTTTCTCGGCCCCTAGGCGCCGAAGACATGAACTGGTTCGCGGACTACCTACGCCTACTCCTCCACGAAGATCCCTGGAGCGAGAACCAGGCGCCGTTGCTGTACGTCGAGTCCAACGACCTGGAGAACGACGGCGGGGGCGGTAACATGGAGAAGAGGTCCCGCTACTACCGCCGCTACCCCTGGAAAAGGGTCACCTCTAGATCGAGGAATGCCTACGACCCTGACGCCTACCTATGCAACCCAAGTCGCGAAGACGTATTCCAACTGCTCCTTGCACTTCACGAGGCACGCGAAGGTAATGCTGGTCGCACGATAAACTTCTGCAACCGTCGCCGACCAGCCAGTGCGGTCTTCACAAACATCCGGTTCATTGGGCGGAAGTAGATCCCTTCCAGCTCCGGGCACTCTCCTCTTCGAATTTCGTCACAATTTCCCGCGCTTTGAAGTTCCAAAGCTCGGTAACTTCGTTACACATTTCCCCCACAGTTTTAAGACTGAAGACGGTTTCTTTATGAGGAGTTTGGTCCGTCCTCATTCTTTCCCCCTGTAGAAAATGTGATTTTTTAAAACGTTCATTAGAGTAAATGCTGGAACGGTTTAAAAAGAGCGACAGAGAATTGGGAGCGTTTGCAGCTGCAGCCCCTGTGTTAGATCAATGTTACGCCCAAAATATAAATCTTACCGTAAGACGAATTAGCATGTCATTGGCGTTTTACTGTAAGATGTTCCTAGTATCTTATCGATACACCCAATAACGTCTAACAATAACAACAGCTTCTCCTGAGACAGAAACGGGAAACATCCAAGGTGGTTTGTCGCATAGGTAAAACATCGAACAGTAAGATACATCTCCATCTTAAGGGCATTTTTTCCAGTGCACTGCTGATCAACAGTCGCGAGCATGGTGAACTGAAAAAGTTGTTTCTTTTTAAATGAGAGTAGCCTTGGATTACTTCAATATTTGCAATAACTAATTTTGATTTTTGAAAAATATTGATCGAGTATTAGGGGCGCTAAGAATGGGTTCCGCTTAAATTTTGTTTACTTATTCGGTATGGCTAATAAGGGCTTGCTTTACGTCCATGCTAAGAGGTCTAAGGCTGTTCAAATATCATCGTTGTATCCAAAAAAAGAGAGAAACCGCGATACTAGAAATCTTTTTATTTTAACGGATTTTAGCGAGTAGATCACCACGTCAACGGTACTTCCCTCCCTAATTTCGACCAATAATATTCCACATCGTAGCTTGAAATTTTACTTAAACGCGTATTTTATGTAGAAAGATGTCAATTATTTGGGGTCGGGAAATAAAATACATAAAAAGGACAAAACGAAAGAAAAATATGACTGTATGAATCATAAAAATAGAAGTATACTGTACCTTTAAGGGGCTTCCTGTTACTCATGTAATAAAAAGGCATTACCGGCATGGAGAATGCTCATTTTTTAATTATCCTATTTCCTCAAAATTACTTTATGTAATTTCGTTGTTATGGTCAAGTATTCTGAAAGGCATCAATATATTTGTTGAATGTATTGGTTCCGCAATAGAATGTTACTTATTCAGTGTCTTTCAACTATTTCAGAGGGAAAACATTTCACTGAGTCATTAATGTGATGTAATGTGCAGATTTGATTAAATATTTATTTTTTCTTCGTTATAGCTGTTTTATTGGTATCACCAACCCATAGTCAAACCAATATAACCCCCTGAAATTCATATTAAGATTTAATGCGTTATGAACACGGTAGACATTAGCGATCAGTGCTAACATTGTTTACTTTCTTACCATCCAGGTATAATATTGCGCCAAATGGGAAGGGGGGGGGGGAATCGTTTTAGTCGGTATGACATTAACGATAAAACGGGCGACAATCAATATATCAATCCTTAGATATCCATATCCAACTAGAGACTCTTCAATCTAGGTTTCAACTGATGCAATTTTAAAGCGGTTTTAATGTATAGGCCTAAATTTTATAATTATTCGGTCATCTTGGTTTGTAATTTCCACTAGCGAGTAATACATTTTGTAGAAAAAAGCTTTATGATAACTGTATCCACCGTGAAATTATCCAGTGAAAAGCGATACTGGGAAACAGTGAGTAAGGACTTTATTTAACGCTACTGGTATGACTTCAAACTGTTCGAAAAATAACTTGAATCCAAAGAATCGTATAATTGGTTTATGCTTGGTTACGAGCACCACATACTAGGCAGTGCTTTTGACGTATGGGGGAGGACTTAAAGACAAAATAATTAGCATTTACTAATGAGCAATTCTCTCGCGAATATGATTTTGCCCTAAGGGGAAACCACACAGTGCTTAGCCGCTCGAATTATAAATAATTCTTGGCTTTGATTATCAAATGCAGCATATTCAAACGTCCTTTCGTTCTTCCAAACCCTTTTAACTAATCACAATAATCTGAGGAAATACCTCTGTTTTCTGAAAGTTTCGTACAATATTGGTTAGAGTTTTAAACCTTTTTGATTTCAGGAGACTACTGGTTTGTATTCAAATAAACGGCCGTGCTACAAAATGCATTTTGAAATCAGATGAGCCTGAAAGTTTCGTAAAAAAAAAATGATTAGAATTTTGAACCTTTTTGATTTCAGGAGACACTACTGGTTTGTATTCAAATGACCGGCGGTGCTACAAAATGCATTTTTAAATCAGATGAGCCAGTTGTTTTCACAAGTTGAAAGTAAAGAATTATTTCTATTTTACAACCTTTTATGATTCTCTACAGCATGAGGCCGCTTTCATTCAACTTTTGTGTGGTTTGCATTTTTGGATGATACTGTATTTTTGAACGGTTTTGAGCTTCAAGGGGGAGGGGGTAACGTGATCTAGTTTTTCAGAAAAGGGTCCATTGACAAACAGCTTCCGTCTTCCTCTTTTGCCTGAAATGGCAATTGATAATTAATGACCCTAAAACAAAAATTACGTAAGTGCGTGTTATACCTTTAGACCAAAACAATGCTCGGGATATCGAAAAAATGCCAAAGAATTACCAACTCCCATTAAAAAAAAGGGTTGTGAACAGAGACGGTTAAGGAGAGATAACTTCTTTTAATCAACTGAAAAGGCTTTTTTAAGAGCGCGAAAAACACGTCGTTTAATTTGCAGAAAGGGTCATGTCTGCACGATCGCTTGAGGCTTTGCTTATTTTTAAGACCTCGAAAACACCTCATACATTTCAATTTAACAGTGTTGGTAGGGGGGAAGCAATCTCCCCGCAGGGTTGCCGGATTTCGTAAATAGGTCAGCTTTAAAAGCGTTTAACTGGACATTTGCCGAACATAACTCATGTGGATTATTAGCTTTTGGTCGAATTTGATATATAT
>Ga0058701_10002205_pt1 | contig 14582 bp, 5 predicted proteins | sample AgamicOrMae_FD_97039 | JGI IMG/M metagenome (GOLD analysis project Ga0058701, IMG submission 97039) | Agave microbial communities from Guanajuato, Mexico - Or.Ma.e | ecosystem: Host-associated > Plants > Phyllosphere > Phylloplane/Leaf | place: Guanajuato, Mexico | collected 2012-06-04 | reverse complement strand
TAAAAATGACTAAATTAAATAGTCAAACAAAAATGACTAAATAATTAGTCAAAAAATGACTATTTCAAATTTAGATTGTTTATTATGAGGATTATCGACACGATCGCGTAATAATTAAGTGAGGGGTAGGTGATGTACCTTGTGCCACGCTGCGCTGTCGCTCCGCGCGGAAGTGCTTTGTGCCTCGATTGCGGAGAGAAAGTGAGGTTAGGTCAACTTAAGTTAGGATATGAGCCTTTAACTTTGTTTTACCGTCGCTTGGCTTGGAGACGAAATGTTCATCGTGAAAATTCAACCCTGCAAATATGCGCCGAATGACTATAAAAAGAAATTTTCGGTAGTTGGAGCACCCGCGTTCTTTTTCATGCACGACCTCACATCTTAGACACATGCTCGATGCTCGTGATGTGTCAAAGACATCTTCTTTAAACAATCTCATCCACCTTCTCAAACCGTTGACTTACTTTCGCTTTCATCCTCTTCTATTCATACACTTTCCCTGTCGATGCTTGGGTTTCCGTTTTCCTCTCTCTCTCTCTCTGTTACTTCGATCATGATTTCATCACTTACCGTACCAAAAGGTACGATGTGTCTTTCCCTACTTACTCGGTCAAATAGCTGCTGTGAAAGGGGTGTGCACCAAGGTCTGAACCTTACATTATTACGGCACATTCTTCTTTCCGCTTCAAATGTGCTTTTTGCCGGACAGCCCTCTTACTGCACGTGTTCTTCAGTGCATTGCACAAACACTGCTTATTGCAATTTGTTGTGGCAGGAGTCGTCGTGCGTTCAGTTCTTTTGTCGCTGAGGATCTCCAGAAAATAGCGGTATTTATCCAAATCTAACCTATCGTAATCAGACCTTACCCATCCGAAACAAAACTCACCTACCTAACCGATCCAACCTAATATGACCTCTCTGACCATATTGAACATAACCGCACAAAATATATCCTAATTAAGCCTATTTTAGCTACAAACTTCACATACCTAAACCACACTTCACGTAGCTAATCTGAACTACCTTACCCTAACTAAAGTCGACCTATCCCTACCTCACATAACCCAACCTGATTAAGTCAGAATTAATTCATTTCAGATATCCTGAAGCAAATTAAACTAACCGAATTTTACCAAACCTGAGTGAAGAGATTCAACCAAAGATTACTCCGTGTCAGATAGGCAGTTTTACCTGATTTTGCAGCCATGTCGAAGTTAAATATGGTTAAGTTTGTGATCATTACAATAACTCTTATAAAGAGACCCATCTTTGGGTGGCTCAGCTCAAAAAACATAAAGTGTTTGCTGGTTTACCTCGCTATGTCTCTGGTCGAGGTCTCTACAGACATTGTGAATCTCGCAAAAGCGCAGACGACATTCTAATTTAGCTAGACCTATTGCTCATCTTTTTTTCGCCCAAATGACCCCTTCGCTCTTATTGCCAACCTAACGGAACCTCAAGATTAACTTTCTGAACATTTTGACGTGGAAATTTCGCAACTTAATTTCGCTCCGTCAAACAGGCTTGCAGCCATGTATAAAAGAAACCCCCGGATACAGCCCCGTGTTTATCCTTTCCGTAAAACCCTATTAAGAGGTAATAAACAAGTTACAAGTATTGGCCCTGAAGGCGGCACCTATACACCAGCAAGGACTTAAAAGGACATAATCCAAGCTTCGAATTCTGTGTTAAGACGGAGCCTCGAAGGAGTTAATGCTTTCACGCCGCGCCGGTGCACTGCAGCGACGAAACGAGTCCGTCTTTACGACCACGTAAAACATGACCACAATGCTGCGGCTTCGGTTCCACTAAGGGTAGGGGTCCTTCGCCGGCTGACCAACAACAAACCTTCCTCACTGAAAGGCGGAATTTTCTACGTGTGCTCCACCTTTAGTCCGAGTGGAGCAACAGCGGAGCAAGATACAAGAACCTTAACCCACAACCGCCCGCAGCGATGCCGTTCGGAAACGGAAAAAATTGTTTTAGAGGGTATTTTTAGTTCATTATTGTCAAAATTTTAAAAATATCATCCCCCTAGAAACCTGATATTTAATAATTTAGGCATTTTTCATAGCATAAAATTGCGTAATTTAATAGGAAACAGGAAATGTGCTTAGCTCAATAATTTTTTTACGGTATTCCAAAAGTAAAATCCTTCGAATTTCTCTTAATCTAAATTTCACACCCAATACTTTGGACTGTTATGGGTTAACCAAGCTTTCAAAAACGAAAACTAAGCGCAATCAAGCTTTGAAGCCGCAGTTGGACAATATTCATTGAAGACAAATGTCCAACTGAAAGTCTAGCTCTACACTTTTCATATTCCACGCAACCAAACTTGTTTCGACTTGTCGAGGCAGATCCACGGATCCTGCCTAACCGATTTCTCGTATGGAGGCGACTGGACTGGCGCTAGCAGTTTCTGGTGGGGGAAATCCCTAAGCGTCTAGTATCTTTTAATGTCCGTTTATAGTCGGAGCTATCACGAAAATCATGAAAATCCGAATCTCCACTTTTTTGGATTGGCATGGTGGTGCAGAGGGCCGGCTACCGGAGTGGCGGTAAAACGAAAGCGCTCTTGCCATCCGGATTGGCTGCTCAGTTACGACGACATAAATCTTTCTTTTAATGACACTTAAGGCCGCCCCACTTAGGGCCCAGATTTGGCAGACACTGCTCCAAGGGCTGCTCAATGCAGCGACTTATTTCAAGACACGTTTCGTACAGGATAATGGGGTATTCACGCTTTATCGCAGATGCAAATCACTAGTATGTTGTTCACAAAGAAAAAAAAACTTAGCTAAACAACCATTTAATCCGGTTCACAGTGCAAGTAAAGCGTCTTTGACGTTCGCAAGTTCCTGTAGCTTGGGTTGAGAAAACGAGAAAATTCGCTAAAACTCAATACTTTGTTTACCACTGTAGGGGAGACTGTCCTCAAATGGGACCTTTTTTGAGACTTATACGAGAAATCTAGATTAATTAAACAGTGAGATGAATAGCCATCAAAATCAACTACATTCAGTTTTGTCACTTTGAATATTGTCTTGGACAAATAGGTCAAACTGTCCCATTTCAGACCATCCTTATTGTCTCTCTAATGGAACCGCGACCAGTTCCAAATGGAACCGCAACGAGTATTCCATATGAGAACATAGGCCGTGGTTGTTCAGCTCAAAATTCCTTATTTTATACATATATTTCTACAGTATTCCCGCAGAATTTCCATCACTGATTCTCTCAATACATGAAGTATTAGTGTGAATGCACAGCAAGTATGAGTAATACTATAACATGTAATGGTGTTTTTAAGAACTAGTTAAGTAACTCCTTGGCATTGTTTTGTCTTTTGAAAAGCCCAGTTGAAATCTGTAAAGTATACCTAAAGAGTCTAGACGCTGGAACTATATTTTGACGGCAGGCAAATTTACACTTTTAGATTTTATAGCTTTTATTATGACATTATTACAGGCAACTATAAACATACTATCTAATAAAAAAGAAAATCCAGCGCAAAATCTGTTGAATCAAGCTTTCGTCGTAAAAAATAATTGTCTGAAATACGATATGATCTGACCGGAAAAAGTTAAAAACAAATCAGTGATTTTAATTGCTTCCGGCTGATCATCAAACAAAGTCGCGAGATTATATCGTAACTCTTTGTTTTGCAAATCTGCCCAGCTGCAAAATGTTAGTTGCTGTGATTGCAAGATCGGCTCGGATGCGCTCAAAATACAAGTTATGATTGCAACATTCATATACTTCCCTATCGCTCTCTCCTCATATATTCTAGGGGAGAAAGGACAGAATTACGGAGGGAGTAGAAGGGGAAGGGAGAGGAGGGGAGAATAGCACCCCACCAGATTAGAGTGGACTTATCGAAGCGTATTCACACAGCTTTAAACCCATCCCCTCTGTCTTCTCTATATCAGCGTTCATTCAAATATTTCGTAACCTTTGAATGCCGAGGTGGATCAAAAATTTAAATGTGGTTTATTGCAGCCAAAGAGAGGCTGAAATTTCACCTGCACGGAAGACACACCTGGCTTACAATAGCCTCATAACTTTACCGTTCCTAGCTATTAACCCAACAAGCTCAAAGTATTTGGAGTGAAATTTAATTTAAGAAAGATTGGAAGGATTCTTTCCATTAAAATACGCAATTTTAAGTTTTGGAAAATACTTAAATTATTAAATATCAGGTTTCCAGAGGGGTGATATTTTTTTTTAATGTGACAATACTGAACTGAAAAGATCCTCTAAAATATTTTCCTCTGTTTCCGCACGGCATCGCTGGGCGGTAGTGGGTTAAATAATGAAAATTTTCTGTTCAGAAATCTCAATTGCCTTCATGCGTTGTATCTTGTGTCAATTTCATCAGCGTTTTCCAGTGAGATAATACATTGGCATTGTAAGCCCTCAAATCTGTATTTGTAGTTGTTTAGACTCTGGAAAGAACTTTTAATCGGACGCGATTAAGTCAAGATTTTTTTGAACCGTTTTTTAAAGAATCACGCTCTGATACAAATCTTTATTTTTAGATGCGGCTAAAGAAATCTGACTCTGACGGAAAATCGCTGCCGATGGTAATCTTTTTCAGTAAAGTTGTGGAACGTTTTGCTCTCCTTTTTTCTCGGTTGAAACGTTTAATTATTACGACAACAGTATTTTCAGGATTATTTAGCCTTCGGGGCCATGGATCACGTCCAAACCCTCAAAAAAATGAAATTCGGTAATTCTGCAGACAACGGCGTAGCGAAAGGGTTGATTTTCAGGGTCAATTTGAACACTGGCCAGGCCAGGCGCGCCGAGCTTCTTCACATTTTTTACCCTTCATCTATTTACAGCTTGAGGTTGGCAGCTTGGGCACGTCCCGTAGCTCAACCCATTAGCGCCGCAATTTTCAATCATGAGCAGAATAATAATGACATGCCCATCAAATTGATCTTCTTTTTTCTCCTCCTTTGTTTGAAACTAAATACACCCCTTTTGAATTTGAGATGTTGCTCCTTTTTTTTAGCAGCTGCACGAGGTTTTCACCGAGATGTTCTCTGTATTGGATAAAGTAATTTCCCACCAATCATGTTTCGACTTCCGTAAAAAATTCAGCGAAGCGAGACACAGCGCACTTAAAATAACTTAATCTAAACCATGTAGTGCCGCCTACTTTTTCCTCCTTCAATTTTCCAGATTGCACGCTCAACCTCTTGCGTTCCACCTCTATTCCACCTTGATTAAACGACACTACAGTGCGATTGGTTGATTAACTGGCTTGGTGGCTCGTTCCTTTCTCTGCCAACGCTCCGTTTGTCCACGGTATAAAAGGTTTTGTTTCACCAACAAAATCATTTGTTAAAATAGGGATAACAAAAATATTTTGTTACAACAACAAAATGTTCAGTTCTATCAGCAAAACGTTTGGTTGCTGCAGCAAAATTTTTGGTTTCAGCAGCAAAAAATTTATTTGTTGTCCCGCGAATTTTGTTGCCGTAACAAAATCGTTTTTTTTCCGTTTCTGAGCGTCTCGAACTCAAGAAATACAAGTTAAACCTGAAACATTTTCGTGTAGTTTTCTTTAACCCATCACAGCCCAAAGTATTAAGCGCAAATTTAGCTTAAGAGAAATTAAAAGGACTTTTCCCACTAACATAAGCAATTTTTAGCTTTGGAAAATGCCTAAATTCTTAAATTTCAGGTTTGCAGAGGGGAGGCATTCTTTTTAAAATGTGACAGTAAAACTGTAAAGAACCTTTTAAATATTTTTTTCTGTTTCCGAACGGCATCGCCGGGTGATAGTGGGTTAAGAGAAATTGAAAGGTTTTTTTCCATTAAATTACGCGATATTAAGCTTTGGAAAATGCCTAAATTCTTAAATTTCAGGTTTGCAGAGGGGTGGCATTCTTTTTAAAATGTGACAGTACTGAACTGAAAAGAACCTTTCAAATATTTTTTTCTGTTTCCGAACGACATCGCCGGGCAGTAGTGGGTTAATATGCGTTAATTTGGTAGGAATATTTGTCTTGCCTTGGTTCTAACAGTAAGAGTTAAGTCGCGTGGCGAGAAACGAGCTGGGTGTGGCGAGCATCGCCTCGAGTTGCATCGCCGCGCCATCTCCGCCGAAATATATGCCGTTTCAACTTCATAAGCATCGCGAATATAACCGACCGCTAATGGCCGCTTTATAATGTCTCCCTCGCCCCGACTACACTGTTCCTTTCCTAATTATTTTAGCAACTTTCATATCGCGAAACACAGCGGTTTACCGTAAATGCGGTTAACAGCCAGTTTCCCAAATAAATATGTCTTATGACTGCTGCTTGCGCCTAGTCTTTATGATTGGGTTGAAAACTTTGGATCCCGAATGATGATAAATTATGATTGCGCTCATTATAACTTTGCTACTTAAGATGCTAAAAATGTGGGAAGGATTTATGCGTCTGATTACTGGAAGGTAAATCTCGTTAGTGAACCTTTAATCAGGAGCATAAAAAACATTAACACCTCTGAGGCGTTTTGTTATAACATCGGGCTATCGGGGAGATGATTTCTGACGTTATTTTTATAAGAGGGAAATGTAGTAGTGATGATTCTTTTCTAGACTACTGATTTGACTTTTGTTGTATCTGAAATTGAGATTACCTTTTTGCTGTAAAAAAAACGGCATCCAGATTCATAGCCCCAATCAGGAAAAAAAGCACTCCAGAATCGTGTCCACCTAGAGACAATCTGTGCCGCACAGATGTGACAGATCACAATTTAAAAAGGTGAGCAAAAAAGTTTGCTGATCGGAAGAGGATATAAATTGTGGTGGGTTTTGGTCGCTGGGAAAAGGCAATTTACGCAGGGCAGCTTCTGTTTATACTGATTGACTGATAGGCTCGCGAGTGAAACCCTCTCGCTGTATTGGGGTGGGGAGGACACGAACTACCCTGCTGGTCACGTGTTCATATGTTCTACCGATAATTAACTGGATCCCGACTAAAGCTCCCACACCCTATCGCAGCGGAGGGGCGTCCCGCGTTCCGGCGTGGCGCGCAACGCCGGATCGAGGCTCGAGGGTTGAGCTGACAACTTTTCCGCACCAGTGAAGGGAGGCTTATGGGCTATCCTTGATTGGCAGATTGGGTGAGGTTATGTGCAGAGATGGGTCAATCGGTCATAGAAAATTGCCAGCCTGCGGGAGAGATGCGCATCAGCTACTTCATGAGTGTGGTGAACATTGGTGACTTTTTGTTTTTAGAAATTTGTGTTGGCAATACGATTGAAAGGAGCTGACCTTGAGCGAGGTCTTCCATATTGAAATGCAACAGTATTACCAACACACTCTAAACTTAAATTGGTCAGATTAGAGGGAAACACGACGCACAGTCCATTTTCAACGCTGTTGTTTCAACCCTCAAGTTGTTATTATCTAACAAGCAGGGTGGCGGGTAAATGGAACATGTCCCCAGATGAAGTTGACCCTACACAAATGTTTTAGTACCTTTAAACAGGGGTTATTTTACAAAAATGTGTAAAACTACTCCTGAAAAGGTTTGAATTACGCAGTTGTAAGATAATCTTACATCTAATGAAGTTTAAGTTACAACTTGGGTTTAAACCGCTGCGTCAATTTAACCCATTCTGTTTACAGTGCGTATGATCTTGACAGTGTACACGTGAAGTTTGGAGGGTGGAACTGCGAAACTTTATTTCTAAAGCTCGGATATCTCTGTAAAATATTTTACTTTCTTATTTTTCTACTGCTGGAAGTGAGCCTGTGCGTTTAGTGACTAGATTAAGGAATTAATGCCAATAGCTTGTGTACTGCCAGTACAAAAGTTGCAATGAACCCGCGGAAATTTTCTCTTCTGACCTTTTACCCCTTAACAAATAAATTTCAGTATGGTTTAACTGCCAGAATACGAAAATAGTCTAAAATTGTCCAATAAGAAGTATTTCCTTTCTTTTTAGTGTATTTTTTTTTTCTCCATAAAACTTGTTGCATTATTTTTTAAAGATGAAATGAATGAAGTAAGATGAATGAAACTGAGCACGCTTCGCTTGTAAACATACACCTTTTGACAAGGTCTAAAATCCGGGGGGGGGGGATTAATTTCTATAACATTGAATATATTTCTGTAGGCGTAAATAACCTCTAAAAAAGTTCTTTTAAAGTTAAAGATTTCGAATAGTCCTAAAAAGTGGATTTTATGAAAACGGTCACCAAAACAAATTGCGTGAAAAGTCACAAAATATGGGCGTATTTTGACAAATCCCCCCCCCCTTAAACGAAAATTCTTTAACAAAACTCGTTGGTTGCGGCTGATCTGACGAGTTGAACGAAGAGTCAGTCACTTTATGAGGCTCTTAAGGGGTTCGTGACGGGCTGCCCGCACCGCGACCCCCCCCCCGCAAATACTCCTCCCCTCGCCTGCCTCCTGAAATATTAGCCCTGAAGAGCCCAATATTGTGGCACAAGCAGCGGATGGCGAATTCCCTTGCCCCGCTCTGCGCTTTTATTATTTCACGGCTTCGGCATTCTACAGCAACTAACAAACTCCCCCCTGTCTGGAGGTGTTCCACCGTAAAAATGGATCATCTTGAAGATTTCCAAAGTGCTCCGCCTCCTGTCCTTTTTATTAGAATCAAGATACTACAGAGAGGCGTTAAGTTGGACGCCAATGTTTTTCAAGCAAATTTAATTGCAAACTTTAGAAGGCATCCTTCAGGACTTAGTTGTGCGCGGTATACTCATAACACTGCAGCTGCCAGGACGCAATTCATAACGATGTATATGCATTCGCGAATTCATCCATCAACTTTCCGACGGGAGCCATCACTTTGCGTTTGGACAAAACTTTCATCAACATGAAAAGGTCATCTTCCTAGCGTATTGGAGCCAATGGTAAGGAACCAATGCAAATAGGGATCACAAAAGCAGTTTCTCACCCAAAGGTTCAGTTAGGTTAAGTTAGGTTTACAGGTTAGGAGGCGCCGTTGTGTTCTAACGAAGAAGGTTGAATTTCGCATCTCTTTTGTTCCTCTGTTTGTCTCCCCAGCGATAACCAAGCGAGGCGCAAGGCTTTTGACCCATACAACCTCCGCGGTTTCAAGTCGTTAATTCTTGAAATGAAATAAGAGATAAAACGAGTTTAGTCCTCAGAGTTGGGAAATACTACCCTTGAAACTGAGATTGTATCGTTATTCGGTTTGAACTTTCTTAGATTTTTACTCTTCTGGCAGAAATGAGGCTAAGTTAGCATTTTCTACCAAGTTCAGCGACCACTTGAGTCGGTATTAACAGCAGAATATTACTTTCAGTGGTTGTCTTTTGTACCTCATGAGTAATATACGTTAGGTCCCATGTTAGGTGCCATCTAATTTCTCTATCTCTTCGCTTGGCTTTATGACGAAAGGTCGCCTAGAACTCATGGAAGTCAACATTTAAATTTACAGTGAAAGCGCCTTCTCAGCGGCATCTATCCATACAAAAACCTGTTTCATGAGGTTGTCGTTGCGGTTCCCTTTGAATCGCGGTCGTGAACTACAACCTTACGATTACGATTGAAAATCCTGTACCTACTTCGCAGTGTGCGAAAATAAGTGGGCGTGAAACGCGAAACCTCAAGAAACGAGTTGGAAGGTTTTATAAAACGATATTTGCACACAATATGCAAGGTGGGCTAAGTCCGGAGTGGGCCCATGGCGGGCCCGAAGACCAGATGGCTGCCATTCACGACACGTGCCTTCATTTTACGACATTGTGACGTGACTTATCGTTGTGGACCGCTGCCGCGCAGTCCAGGACTGCCGTGCCGGTGCTGCCAACTTTACAAACAATTTTCTCCGCAACAAATAAAAAGGGTCATTTTACGAATGCGAAAAGGGGCAGCATGGCTCAGGGAAAGACAAAAAGGAAATCTTGAGTCTGAAATTCAGGCAATAAAGGGAAAGCCCAAGTTTTGAAATGGATGCTGCTTCGTATGCATTCTTTGTACTGTACACTGGAAATTTTATAAGTAGCACTTTCCACCTCTTGTGTTGTACCGCGCAGTCACGCCAAGAGGATTGACAGTGGAGCGAGGCACAATGCACTTAACCTAAGTTAGCTTAGGTTAACCCACTATACCTCCCAGCGATGCCGTTCGGAAACAGAGAAAAATATATTATCTTTTCAGTTCAGTATTGTCACACTTACAAAAATATCACCTCCTGGAAACCTGAAATTTAATAATTTAGGCGTTTACCGAAGCTTAAAATTGCGTATCTTATTTTGAAAAATCCTTTCAATTTCTCTTAAGCTAAATTTCAGTCCAAATACTTTGCTGGGCTGTTATGAGTTAACTTTCTTTAACTGTCGCTGACCTCTGCAACTGTTACTGTCAACGAGAAGAAGTGACTAGTGACAGCTTGCTGCCATAGAGAAATAAGTTTGAAGGGTTAGAATTGCTAGCTTTGAAAATTAGAGTGTAGGGTTCAAAAGTAGTCCTTTGTAATGATAGATGCCACAGGCTAACTCAGTGCACTGATGTGTACCCCTGAATACAATGTTTACAACTTCAAAAAATTTAAAGTCTCCCGAAGTTTTCTCAAAATTTAATTGGAAGGAGAATGTACTTTGATATTGACTAAAATTAGAAAAGCTTTCCTGACTTGTATATTTTCCATTCTTTTCTGCACTTTAATTTACTGACGTTTTTAAGACTTTCCTCGATGGATTATAATCGAAGACAGATTCTCCCTAGAACGTAGTAAATAAAAGTTACGCTTATTACTTATAAACTTGCTTTAATTGCTTTTTTGACGCAAAAAACTATTTTTAGAGTCCATACATGTGTTTTTAGATGAACTAATAGGTCTTCCGAAACTACTGAAGTGTTTTGCCGGTATCGGAATCCTATGGAATCTGCTCCCATTCATAGGTACAATTTTAACAAACAATTCTAGTAAGATTGCGAGAGATAATGATTTATTTTTTTATTTTTTTTGCAGTTTCATCGTACGGCCGTTGATATGCGCGTTACTCATGAATCGTTTGTCTTCAAATCGATCAGGGGAAGTCTTCGCATAACATATGAAAAAGTGAGAATAGCAAGAGGGGAGTAAATCACTCGATGTCACAGGCGCGGGGCAACGAAGTTTACGTTTGCTCAATTTAACTTTGATTTCAAGGACAAGTGCGTTATATCATTTTAAAATATGCATATAAAATGATACTTTATGTAAAGCCTAACTGCCGTTATGTAGATTTTTATTATGCAAACCACGCATGAAAAGGAGCTTCTCAGGAATAAGCAATGTTTTTGGCGGATAATCGTGAACCTAAAGCTAATGTAAAATGTGATTTACGAATGATTTGAACGCGTGTCAAGAACTTACATAGAATTAGAAAGTACATCTTTTTTGCCTAAAATATGAGCAGTCATATTACTTTCAAGACCCAAGAACAATGTTAACGAGAATTGTATATCTCTTTGCTTGGCTTGTTCAAAATATAGCCTAAAAATAGTTTCCGTGATTTTAACCGATTTGTGCGAAGAGGAAGTTTGAAAAAAAATAATGTAAGGGAATAATCAAAATTTTTGAATCAAAATTTTGCAAAATGGTGTTTTTTGAAACGATCAAAGTTTTTCTTAAGGCTAATTTTGATTTACGTATTTAATTAAAATAAGAGATTTTTGGGGGAATTTAGCATGAAGGTTGATATTTTTGATGGGTCAATAACAGCCCAGTGGGCAAAAATCGGTTAAAAAGGCAGTTTTTTTAGCACAACTTCTTAAGCCGTCATGTAACATTCAATTATTACTGAAACATTAAAAAATATGTGAGTGTCTGTCTGTAACAACTAAGGAAATGATCCAAATTCAAGCTACAACTAATTATTCATGATTTTTCCCACGCGGAAGACTCACGACTCTTATCTAGAAGGTATCTTTGCTTCAAACTCTTCTCGCTGACATCAGCTTGCAGAGGTTATTAATATGTTCCTATAACGTATGCACTTATCGTAAATGAGCTCTAGCATACGTTGTGGACGGCGCCTTACGAAGACTGGATAGGCTACACGCGTGACACAAGAGTGTTCCGGTTGCCTATGCAGTGTTCCGCAGGGGCCGACGCTTCCGCCGGGGTATTAAGAGCACGGTGTTAACAGCTTTGTTATCAATCCCTCTTAGCCCAACGGGCGGGATTTCAGTCCAAGCCTCTAATATGCCATTCTGATCCGTTTTGGGCGATCTCTGTTTGCGACGTTGCCATTGTTGGGCTCTTGAATGTCAATAAAGGGATCCTAGCCCGATAAGTCCATCCACATGGGAAAGGGTTAACCTTACCTCATCGACCCTACGAATATATAGCGAAGTTATTATGAACACTATAAATTTCAAAGGAAGCCAATCACACCTCGTGTATTCCACCAAGCTAATCGGAGCGATGATGCGCAACAATGCATAAGGATTTCATCCTTACTATAACTTTTAGAATGTTAACAGCCCTGCTTCTATGATATCAGATAAAGCTTCTCTGTTTTAACCTACTGCCGCCCAGCGATGCCGTTCGGACATATAAAATTTTATTTTAGAGGCTTTTTTTAGTTCAGTATTGTCAAAATGTAAAGAATATCACCCTCTGGAAACCGGAAATTTGATAATTTAGCCATTTTCCAAAGGTTAAGATGGCGTAATTCAACCCATTACAGCCCAAAGTATTTTTAGCTGAGTATAAAATCGAAGGATTTTCCTCATTAAATTACGCAATTTCAAGCATTGTAAAATGCCTAAATTATTAAAGGTCAGGTTTACAGAAGGGTGATATTTTTTTCAAATTTTGACAATAATCAACAAAAAAGGTCCTTTAAAATAAGTTTTCCTGTTTCCAAACGGCATCGCTGGGGGGTAGTGGGATCATGGAAAAAATCCTTCGAATTTTTCTTGAGCTAAATTTCACTCCAATTACCTTGGGCTGTTACAGTAGGTTAATCATTATCATATCATTTAGCGAGAAAAAATAATGCATTATAGCACTTCACAGAGAAAAATGAAACCTGTTTCATGTGCTCTTGTTCTAAAAGTGGTAACGTGTGCCTCTTTTCGCAAAATTGTTTTTTGCTCGTCAATTGTTTGGTTTTGTTACCGATTTTCAATTTAAAGGCTAGAAAATACAGGCAACATCTAAATCAAAATTTTACAACGCTCTAAACCAAAATCGGTCAAAAAGTAAGCACATGACAAGCGAAAAACAGCTTTACGAAAACAGGCACACGTTACCAGTTTTAGGACAAGAGAACCTGAAACAGGTTTTTTTCTCTGTGTTATTTTTATAACTATTGTAACAAAATCATGTCTCGACATTATTTTCAGTTTTCACGGCTAATGTTAAGGGACCTGATAATTTTAAGCAATGACCGCGATCAGATTAAGTTCCATCTCGGCGAAAATGAAACCAAAACAATCATGGCCTTGTGTGGACTAAGCCGTCACGATTGACAGAAGAAAGTGTTAGCTTTGGAAGAATCGAGGACGAAAGTGGTTGGCGGCCGTTGGCGGCGCAGTCAGGCGGAACTGCGTAGTAGCCCTGGTGGGGCAGTGCCTCTGGCGGCCTCTGGCTGCGGGCCCCTGTCCGCTGACCGGCCGGGCGGCCGCCCTATGGGCATGCGGCCTGCCAGGGACGGGGGACACGCTCCAAGGGCCTGAAGGGCTGCGAGGGCATTACAGTGCTCGCCAGAGCGGACAGGATATTCGACAGTTCACAAGGATCGCGATGAATGATTCATAACTCGCGCGAACCGTCCGCCGAATTGGGGCTAACATCACAATCATCTCATTCAGTCCGCCGTATTGACAGCTATTGGTGCGTTCAAAACCGCGCATCGTGAAATTGCCTTCAAATCCGAGTCGTTTTGCGACGTGGCTTTAACACTTCACACGTAGCACAAAATTTAGGCCTTTTTTCAGTTTGCTTGCACTGGTTCTTTTTCCTCGCTGAGCTGATTTATATCGTTGGCTTCAAACGAAGACGTACTAATTGAAAATGCTGTTTAAAAATTGGACTACTGGCAATTTATAACCATAGCATTTAGCTCATTCGTGAACGAGCATTTTAAGCCTGTACAGTTTCATCTGGAGCCATCGATATGCCCTTCCGCTTATCGGAATTTAAAACTAATTTATGTTTACATAGAAAAAATAGGGTTTATAATTTTTTTTAAATAACCTAAACATTCGTTTTTAAAAAATGAGATTTTTTCTAACAGTAAATTTTAAAAATGATTCCGAAAAAACTGATATGCAAACCTCAGCTAAGAAAAAAAGAAAAATTTAAAACACTGCCAAAAATGGGGCACAAAAAATGAAAAAAAAATCACAAAAAAATAAAGGAAAAAAAGACCAGATTTTAAAAAACATGAAATTTTGATTTTGAAACAGTTATTTTTGCAGAATTTATAATCGCTCACTTTTGGAAGAATTTCTCGTTTGTAAAAAAAAAAAAAAACTAGATTTAATTCTTTTTTTCTTTATATTTTGGAACCTTTATTTTTTTTTTTTTATTAAAAAATTTTGTTTTTTTTTTTTTAAAAAAATAGTATGAGTTTTATTTTTTTT
>Ga0058701_10002204_pt1 | contig 14586 bp, 7 predicted proteins | sample AgamicOrMae_FD_97039 | JGI IMG/M metagenome (GOLD analysis project Ga0058701, IMG submission 97039) | Agave microbial communities from Guanajuato, Mexico - Or.Ma.e | ecosystem: Host-associated > Plants > Phyllosphere > Phylloplane/Leaf | place: Guanajuato, Mexico | collected 2012-06-04 | reverse complement strand
TTTTTCCCAACTTTAGAATTTAATTGCGTAAAAACGGAACGGTCAAATTTTCTTAGACTTCGCCATTCGATAGACATACACATTTTGAACTAATCCAGAAAATATCAAGTCCTTGTCTAATTTAGCCCATTGCGCTGGAATATCCTTAATGTTAAACTCGCTAAGCCCGAGGTTGCTCACTTGTATCGGTGAGGTGTGTGGGGGAAATCCTGTAACCCAACTGACAGTCGAAGGACCAACAAACATTCAATGCAAGAGATGCGAGCAGAAAGTGAAGAACGCCTTGTAGAGTTCCAAATTTCGTGCCGTTTCCTTTCGATCCCCAGACAAGGATCGGTCAACTTTGACCCATTTGACTATGCAACGTAAATTGCACCCTTTTGCCCCGAAATTATCTAGGCAGCTCTGAAGGCAGAGCTGGCCTAGAAGCTCGCCACGCCCGCTGTGCTTCTCATTAGCGAAGGGACGCCCGTCTAATTTCAGGCATCTAAGCCTAAGCCGTGTTTTCCTCGGCTGGACCTGCCCATGGCCCAGTTCTCGTGCCCAGTTCATGGGAACCTAACGTGAGGTGTGCATGAGCCATACATCACCTTGTAGACTACGGCGCCTGGGATTCTGCATGTGTGTGCTTCGCGCATCGGGCGCACTTTGCACTGCTCCCAGGAAGTAGGCAACCTGCCGAGCTAATAGTAATGACGTCGGCAGAAAACGCTGGCAAGCTTCCGCTCCAGTAGTGCCAACTGTCATCCGCTGAAAACCGGTTGGTCACGTGAGATAAGGATTCGTTTGAAGAAAGTCCGACCGTGAGGGCGGTTGCCAGCACTGCATGCGGAAACGTCACTTTTGACGTACACGTTGAACCATATCCGCCCGCGTCCGTTAACTGAAATATTAGCGTTGATAAATGACTTTCATCCGAGAAGCCTTAGAGTAATTTCTGTTTACGAGACAGTTGTTTGCCTTTCGCTAGCGCAGTCGAGTCTGCGCCGCGCACCTTTCGGTGCATTTCGTCAACAAAGAGACTTCGTTAATTGACCTCTAATGATCGCTCCTTGTAACTGGTTCTTGGAATTTTTAAACATTTTCGAATAAGATGATGGATACCAACCTACCGTCGTATGACATAACCATGAATCAGGACAATGTTAATCACGGTATAAGTGTAGCACGTCAGTTTTTTTTTTCTTTTGCCAGGGCAACCAGGAAAATAGGGAATTGAATGTGATTGCCACTAGACTTGAAGATCAGGGAAATCCTGGATTGTCAAGAAATAAAAATTAAGGGAAATCATGGGAGTGTGAGGGAAAATCTCGATCCAGATGAACATGCAAGGGAAACGTAAAAAAAAAAGCGCGGCGGAAAAAAATTCTCGTGCTTTAAAATCGGGGAAAGGAACAATATGTTTGACCGGGTAAAAATATTGGGGAAATGTCAGAGAATTCGAATATTAGTTTTGTGGCAACCCTGTTTTAATCGTAATCCTGCTCTTTGGAGTGTGTTCCTGTGTTCTATATCTTTTCCCGGGGGAAAAAATGTTTAGTTCCACCGGGTGAAAATTTTTGTGTTGCCAAGCAACATTTTTCAGTCTCACCGCAAATAAGGAAATTCAACCTCATATGTTCAACTGCTATCGCGAGAATCAGCAGCTACCTCTCGCGTAGGTCAAGTTAAGTTACATGCCTCTTGTCTCGTCCCTCCATATCATTGCTCGACTGTGCGTCGAAGAGTGAACTTATGAACTGTAGAAACACAGTTTATAGGCACAGTCCTTAGGTGAATCACGAGAGGTATAATATTCGGCCATCTAACTTCAGAGTGCACCACCCGCACTGGCTGAATCATACGGCATTATTTGACTTGTAACTCCCTGTTAATGCACTTTACTCGCTAACGGGCTGCTGAGCTCGGCCCACGTGGGCTCATCTCGTGGATGTTGGCCCCTATTTCAAAGCGCAAAAGCGCGAATTTATATGATACGTGGGATCAGATGAAACCCACATGGCGTATAGTATCTCACGGGCGGGGGGTCTGTGATCGGCCGTCTGGCTTTTCAGTGACAAAGGACTCTTAGCGATCTGCTTACAACACTGAGTTTTATGAGCAAAGCTACAATGAACAATAAAGGTAATTGCTCCTGTGGAGGAGAGGGGCTCAGCGTGGAGTATTGCTTTCCCGCCCTGCCTGCTCAAAATGCGCTAAAAAGCAAGGCGCGCCGCCCGACGGCGACAGGTAGTGAGGTTATCCGCTCCGGGCTTTGCCACGCTGTCATAAAAATCGTTCTTTTTTATAGTAATGATCGTCTTTATCAGCGCGGTTGACCCTTTTAAAAGAAGATGTTTAAGGTCTTAGGACAGGTTGTGTAGTTAAAAACGAGATATTAACCCTTTTTGATTGAGTTCAAAGTTTAGGTTGTCATCCTTGAAAGATTGGTTAGGATTCAAAAATTCAAGATCTGAATGGGGGACTTGTAGTACATTTTTCTTCCCGCATGAAGAACTGAGAAAAAGCGTTCTTACCTGAAGAAGGAAAGTTCATAGATCTCTTTTAGCTAAACAGACATTTTCTCAGCTGAACAAACTTGTCACAAGACGTGGAAATTAGGGAAATTCTGGAATTTCAGGGAATAAAAATTGCAAATTCACTACAATCCCGATAAGTTGTTTGATTGTGTTACTAATTTTTTTACTATCCCATATATTGGGCTGAAATCACTGTGGAATTTTTGTCAGTTTTCCAATACTTCTTTGTTCTGTGGATATGAAAGAAAAAGTTATTTTTCTTAAAAAAAAACATTAGGATAAATATGTTAAGTAAAATGGAAAAACGAAGCGCTGCGGGAAAAAAATCTTCCTGCTTTAAAAATCGGAAACGATCATCATCGACCGATTGAAAATGGCAGGGAAATTCGAAAAAGTAATCAGGAGAATCAGAGATAGAGGTCATGGAATTTGAAAGTTTAGAGTTTTATCCTTTTTTTTTAAATCTAAAAGTAAGGGGAAAAAAAGAAATAGGATGTGCATTTCAGTCCGACAATGGTCCAAAGGAAAACCTCATACCTTACAGTTGTCTCTTTCGATGGGAATGTGAATTTTTAAAGCACGCCCTTTCATTTCGCCTGCTTGGTTTCCTTGCTGAAAAAGCACCGGTCCTCACTGTCCATGTTTCGAAACTTAACACAAACTGAAATTGGCATGGAGCTTTCCGTGTTCTTTCTCGATAAAAATATCATTCGTTCCTTGATCCATGCCGCATGAACAGAGCTGTTGCGGAATAATCTAAAATGGAGTTGGCTACTTTTTGAATGTGTCTGCAGTCTGCTGAAGCGTCGCTAGCTGATTCTCTGACTCCGTATCAGTCAGAAGCGAGCTATTCCACGCACGTGGGACTTTTTATTGTTCTGCTAAAAAGCTGAAAAGAAGCCGGTCGGAACGTGACCTGTCCGCGTCCATTTTAACGCTGCGCCAGCCACTACGCGATTCCAAGCTATCTAGGTTGGCTTTTTCCACCTTAAAGTTCCACCTTGATTCAACCTTCAGTTGATTCTATCATCTACGACCGCGTACGTTAGGATAACCAATGAACCTCTTGGGTAGCTGTCATAAGCGCCAAAAACTACAAGCGTCAACGCCGCAAGCGCCAATCCGTAACCGCCAAATGAGAAAAGTCGCAAACCCCAAAGTTCTTAACCGCAATACTAACCTTACTTAACCTAACCTTACCTAACCTAACTTCCTAACCTAACTTAAACTAACCTAACTTAACCTAACCTAACTTAACCTAACCTAACTTAGCCTAACCTAACTTGACCTAACCTAACCTATACGAACTTTGGCGTTTGCGACTTTTTTCGTTTGGCGGTTACGGACTGGCGCTTGCGGCGTTGGCGCTTATGGTTTTTGGCTCTATCGAATGCCCCCCAACCTCTTCAAAGGGAAAGGAAAGAATCTGTCGGTTTGCGGTTCGCTATTTTGCGCGGCCCGAGTTACTACCCTATAAAGAGCTCTAATTATTATTTTTTTAGAATAAAAAAGGCATTTTGTAACGGCAGTAATTTTTGGAAGCACCTCGCCTCGCTGTGACAGGCTGGTCGTTATTATAGTAAAAATTGCGTTTAGTGTGGGAGCAATCCGTGAGAGACAGGACGCAAGCGCATTTTTCTCCTTTGGTGGGCTTACCTGTGTTGCCTATTCCCACGCGCAAATAGAAATAAGAATCCAGCCACTGCGTGCTCTCACGATATGTTCGCTTATTTTCTGAACTAATTCTTGCGCTTAATTCCTAAAAAAAAAGCATTTAAGACGTTTCTGGTTGAAGAGAAGGTTTCAAACCTCCGAGGAAACTTAAACGCAAGCGATCTGTCAGTAGTTTGAAATTGACATTCTTGTGTGAATTATTAGTAATTTATCATTTAGACTTTGCTGGCCACAAATTCCATGTGAGAGGCTTATTCCTCTATAACTTTATTCGACTCTTAATGGATGTTGGAGCGTTTTTGTGATCCTGCAGGGGATCCTAACCTAGCTCGATCTGAAAAATTTTGATTTAACTTAACCAGAGCTCATTGACTGACTCAAGTCAAGGTAGCTTAGCTAGACCCGAGGTGGATGGCCACCTTGGCTTGACCTTAGATAACAAATAGAATACTAAATAGTCACGGAACCTAATCTAAACGATAACGTCATTAATACAGGAGCAATTCCATTTCATTTCATAAATTCCCGCTTTCATTAGTATCTTTCATAAAATCTCATCCCATGTCGAAGTCCTCGTGTTTTTCGTCCCATACGATTTCATAGGGGATCACTTTACTTCTCACCGTTAACAACACTTTTTAGGAGGCCCGTGAAAAAACCTTTTGACGTCACCCGATTCGATAACTTTTTTCGCGTGTCAAGCCGTGGTAACTTTCAGGTCTAAATTGGTTTAAGCGCCAAAAAGGAGCCTGCCTGAAGCGCTGAAAAACGAAAGCGCTGGACTGTTTAACTTTGCTTTCGATTATTCCCGAGCTAATCTGGAGCAATGCTTTTTGAGGTTTGCTTTAAGGCGGCCGGCGCCGGTTATGGCAGGGGACTCGGTACTTGAAGGACATTGTACGCGACGCTGGCTATGTGGGTTCGCCTTATGCGGGGCGCCTTAAAGAGACGACGGATAGGGACATGTCGTCGTTGAGGCGACTTCTATACCGCATGTTCTTGAGAAGCCTAGCGGATCACAGGACTTCCAATACCTCGGCAGCCGCAAGCTGATGTGCCTTGTGCCGCGCTCCTTTCCTGATCGTTTCTGCCGCGCTGATGACGTCTCAGTGGCCGAGCGGCGCGGTTGAGACTGGACTCGCGCGCGAGGGTTTCGCCACGAAGCGATTTGTTGTGTCGTAAGTCGAGGGAGGCCGGCCAAGCGGCAGTGTCCCTCCATGGGGACCCCGTCGACCGGCGAGACCGGCTGGGCTCGCGTGGACGGCCATGTCGCGCCGACATGTCGTCGCACCGCGCCGCCGCGCGTTGATCGATGGAATAGATTTAAATGGAGCAGCGCGTGCGAGCAGCGATCACACTGTACCGCACCGGCGCGTGGCCTCTTGTCGCTTTTCAACGCTTAGCTTCCGCGATCTTGTTCTTAAGTCTTTTTGCTGGCCGCGCGCCTGAGACCTTTGCTTATGCCTTTGGGCTGACGGAAAAACTCGTTGGGGTGGGCTTGCAGTGGCTAGCTGACGTCTTAGTGCGCACTTCTCCCGTTCCGTAAAATCTACCAAAACAAGGTGCCTATTTTGCCAGTTTTCAAAATAAAAAAGTGCTTCAGGCGTGAACTAGATTACTATAAACCTAACCCATAAAAACGCAATCGAAAACTCAATCTAAATGGCACAACTTATCACTTCTAGCGCAAAGAAATCTTTTTCGACTGGCTGGGAGATCGTTAAGCATCGCCAAGGAAGCCCAAGTGACACTCTTTTCCCTTCATTCAGAAAGGCGCTTCTTGTAACTCCTGTATAAAAGAGAAGTTTTCTTGATGCAAGCCTAACCAGCCTCGGAATTTAGTCAGAAATTTCCGTATTCTTGCCACAAATTTATTTAAAAAAATAATTTCAGATAGAAAAATAGTTCTGCTAGCTATTACGATCCGGCATTTCCTTAATCAAGGAAATCTTTTTATCTTAGTTTTAAAAAAAAATTGGTAACGTATTTTTGGGTTTTTGATAACGACCTTGCAAACCCAGCAGCCGCCCGCATGTTTTGTTTTCTGCAAACCACGCTAATTATCGACTCACCCCCAACAAAATTGTAAATTAAACTTCGAGTTGAAACGTTTCAATTGTCCCCCAGTAGTCTCACCTTACGTCTCCGAGGCAAGTGGAGCGAGGCACACAGCACTGAACGTTACGTAACTTAACCAAGCGGTCGCTAAGCCTGATGCCGCTTACTCCTCGGCGGCTGTTAGTCACCAATAATTAAGCGGCACCAGCCGCGATGTTAGCGGGCGAGCGGAGCAGTATCGGAGCGATGCACAAGGTACATCCAAAGGGGAGCGGATACTTTAGAGGTACTTTCGCGGTTCTTTTGACATTGATATTCATAATGGAATCAAAAGCTGAACCAGGGTGTTTCACGTAGGAGGAAAATTCGAAGTCAAAACTGAAAGCATGTACTGTACTGATTTCTGGAAAGGCTTGTCCTTGCCCGAAAGATTTTATTTAAACAGTTCTTGTAAACTCTGGAAAGCGTCTAAAGAGGCTTACGTTATACCTCGATAAAATCGTAGGCCGCTGAGCGGACTCCGCGGGGCGGGCCGGTCTCAAGCGGAGGCCCGCCTCGATCCGATCCCACCCGATCCGACTCGACTTGATCCGATCCACCTGCTCGGTAAATAATCATAACACCAAATACGACACATGATGTGTTCCTGGCTTCGGGGCCGTTAACACGATCTCCTTCGGGAGATTTCGATTTAGTTAAAGCGAAAACCGCGGTTCCTATTCATAAATTTCAGCCCCAGACAATATCTCTAAGTAGTGGGTGTCATATAACTACAGCAGGTAATATATTGCTGAGGGAAGTTGTGCACAAGCGCGAAGATATATTATCTAGTAATTAATTCGATCGACAGTTTTTAACTTGTGTGTGTTTAACGTTTGGTAAAATACCAAAGCTCGTGAAAGTAGGTTTTGAAAAGTCTTTTGAATCCAAGCTCTCTGGGCACATAAGCAGGAGTTGATGTTTTCATGCCAATTACTTATTTTGTATACTATAAAGGGTTAAAAATGCTTTCGAGAATTTCATGAAAACAAGACTTTAAAAAAAGGTTTACGAAATTCCGACTTAGCGCAAAGCCTTAGTTTTAGTTTCAAACGCAGTCTTTAAAACGGCTTGCCGTCCTGGGCAAGGAGGGGAGAAAATTAGAATCGGCAAATTATTATTAAGAGAGATTGTCTTTTTTGCGATATTTTTGTTTGTAACTGTCTTAAATATATCATTTCGATGTGTCAACAAATTCTGAGAGCAGAGTTGTTTCAAAAACCTGCTTCGCGTCTAAGATTTGTAGGCTATTAAAATGGGCAGGGTATAGAAAACGTCCATAATGTCGTGTGGCTCCTTCTGACATGTCGACCTTTATTTAACAAGTCATCTTCACTTTTACAATTGAGTCCATAGTTTTGTGGGCAAGTGCGCAACTTTTACAGCCAGGTCTAACGAAGTGCAATCGTGTTTACAGTGTATGTTTAATCAAAGTGTTACCGCTACTAATAAATCATATGTAATCACCTTGTTGCCGGCAATGAGCGTGGCCTTAGCTCAGTCGCTCCGCTCCGTGCTCTATTTTCGGCGGCATGGCGCAGCGGTGCGCCGCTCGCTGCGCCGCTCGCTGCGCCGATGCAATTGTGCAAGTCAGGAAGGATGGCCGCGAAGGAGGCAGCGCGGCGACGGCTATCCGGCACAGCCCTTCCTTCTACGCCCGCCCCGCTCTATGCCCTTATCCAGCATGCCCTTCACAGCATTTCCTACCCTTCCTGCCCTTTTTTTCCCTGCTTTGCCTTTCCCTACCCTGTCCTTCCGTGCCCTTCCCTGCCATTCTGTCCTGCCCTTCCCTGCCCTTCCGTGTCCCGCCTTCCTCTGCCCTTCCTTGACCCATCCTGCCATTCTGCCCTGCCCTTCTCTGACCTCCCCTGGCCATTTCCTGCCCTGGCCCTGCTTCCTCTGCCCTTCCTTGCCCTACCCTGCCATTTTGCGCTGTCCTTTCCTGAACCTACTTGCCCTTTTTCCTACCCTTCCCTACCTTCCCCTGCCGTGTCCTTCCGTGCCCTTACCCTGCCATTCTGCCCTTCCCTGACCTGATGCCTTCCTCTACCCTACCTTGCCGTACCCTGCCATTCTGCCCTGCCCTGCCCGGATCTTTCCTGGCCTGGCTTCCTCTGCTCTTCCCTGCCCTACACTGCCATTCTGCCCTGCCCTTTCCTACCCTGCCTTCCACTGCCCTGTCCATCCGTACCATACCCTGTTTCCATACTGTCTTGCCCTTCCCTGGCTTCCCTCGCCCTTTTCCTGTCCGTCCTGACCTCCCTAGCCTCGCCCTGTGCCGCAGGGCGTCACTCCGTCACTGACACAATTTCATTGTCCATCTCATTAGTTACAGCAGGTATTTCATATCGTGTGTGTGTGTGAATCTCCCCATAGAATTTCTGAGACTGTCTAGAAACATCAACAGGATTACACTCGTTTCGGCTCGAAAGGCATTACCGCTAAAGAAGTACGGGTCCGAGAGGATTTCTTAACATGCTGTATTTACGCTAAAAATAATTCTGATGGAAAGTCACTGACTGTTACTTTTACTGAAACGACAATTATTTCTATTTGTAGAAGAAACCTCTCGTTTCTAACAGATTTTCCTCTAGATTTTTTTACAGGATTTTCTAAAGTTGAGATTATTTTTCAGTTTGAACCGCCTTATAAAATAATTAATCCCCCTCAAAAAACGCTACTTTTGCCGGGAAGAGATGAATTTTTCGCTCATACTGGATTTGAAAAGTTCTTAAGATGGAGGCCGAGCGGACAGGTTGCGAAACGAGGCAAAAGGAAGGTAACCTAACCAAAGCTAACCTAACCCTTGTTCACCTAATCTAATTCACAGTTATATGTCGCTTATCCTCAAAATGTAATGAGTTATTAATTCAGGGTGGAATACGAAAGGAAGAAAAAGAGACTCGACTAGTCTCGGTCTCGGAGCCGAGCTCTGCTGGATCGCCATCGCCACCCACACCGACTCACTACCAAGAGTGTTACTTAACACGATACCTCGGGCGATTTTGGCTCCGGAGCAGCTTATAAACTGGATGATCTTGGTTTATACTCAAAGCTCACGCATTCTGCATACCCTTACTAGTAGTTTCAGCATTAGTGAAAGTATCAGGTTTGCGTGCAGTGACGTTACGGCTCGCCTCTTTTCTTTCCGAAATACTGGCAGGGTCGCGGAAAAAACTCTTGGTCATGCTGTGTACAGTCGAGGGCAAAAGTTCCTGTGTAAATGAAATGAATCAATGATAATAAAAAAGCAATTTAAATGTAGAAAGTATAATTGATTGAAATATAAACAAATAATCGCATTGTTCTTATTCCTCGCCAGTCACTTCTAGGAGTTACTCTTTTTAGAAACAGTTTTAAACAAGCCCAGATAAAGTTTCTTGTTTCAAGCTTGTTTTGGTCTCAAATTCAGCCTTGAATTACAATATTTTCAATTTATACGGTACCATTCCAAAGAACTGCTCTCGGCCGCACGCAAGCGCCAACATAACGAGAGTTTACCTCTGAATTTGTGTATTTTAAAATAAGAAAACGGCTTGAGCTTTGTCTAAAGCAAATACCAGTCCCAAAACATGGATTTGCTTTTAAATGCAGTTCTTTGGTTTGCCGAATAAAAAGAAACCTATCCGTCGTTTCGTTTGCACTACACTTATTTGTTAAGGTAGCAATTTTAACCTTTTGGTTCAACCTTCCGTCGTCGAATCGAGCGGGACGACTGCGGAGCGAGGCAAGAGGCATCCAACCTAACCTTTCATGACCAAGCCCCTTGCCGTTTACCAAGACTAGTTAGTCACTCGTGCCTCGCTCCGCTCGGTGACCGTTTAATTAGGTAACCCTAGTTTAAGTTAGGTTACGTTACGTGGGTTGTGCCTCGCTCCGCTCGGCTTAACGTCGTGCGGGTTGAACCAAAAGGTTGAAAATGCAACCTTAAAAATTTTGAGTGTATTTGTCGCCGTCTAAAGATTTATCGCCTCTGTAATCAAACAGTGTACATATCTGCGACGTGACACTAGTCTTCCAAAGAAGCTTAAATCTTGCTTTTTTTCCGGTCCTTGAAGAAGTGCTCGTCATCGCTGTGATCCTCTTGGCAGATTAAGGGGTGGACTTTCTCTGGGGTAGGAGAGGGAGAGGAGATGGGCATCGCCGGTCGAGAGAGAGAGATAGAGCAAGCCGCACTCGCAAGCCAAACGAAAGGTCCCTGTCCATGTTTGCGGAAGTTCCGCGTTTATCTATTTTAAGACTCATTGTTAAAGTAAACAACGCTGCTTGAACGAAATCTTTCTAGACTATAGACTTAAAACTTAAGTTTTACAGTGCAGATTTTTCTCGGGGGTTCAAGAATGCGATTATCTATACTGTAGACCTTGGTTGAAGAGTGCTCTTATAAGTCCGCGAATAAGTGGGCTTAAGTGCATAATTGCTTTAAATGAAACTGAAAAAACTCCTCGCAAATCTTTCAACGAGGTCTCTAGCTTGATATACAATCGAGCTGTAGCTTAATTTCTAGCTACTATTTCTCAACCTATCATTGCATCTGAATTGAATTCAAGTATGTTTGAGCGAAGCCCACAATGCATTTAATAACGGCGTCGACTATCTCTTGAATGAAAGGTAAATCTAGAGCACCTGGAGCAAGTTGGCTGGCCCGCCTTGTCTGCGAAGGGCCACGGAACCGAATGTAAAATAACTATACAGATTATCTTCTCGTTGAAAAGAAGTTTTTACCTGTTAAGAGACCTCCGTTGTTTTGCGACGCGTGCAAAAAAACTAGGCCTACGCTGATGTTACGCAGCCGCGGGAATGAATGGACTAAGCGGCCCTCTTATGTAGTTAACGCTTTTTTTCTCTCTTCCACCAAGCTAGTGATTTATTGCAGTATTATCAACTTTTTGCCGACTAATTTGTTTAGCTGAGCAATTTGGTTTACTCTGGCCGTGACCTGCGCTAGCTCTATCATAATTGTAAAATTATAACTACTCGTTCGAATCAAATTATTGTCTGTCTCACCCGTATCACAAATATGTCAATGATTGCATGAACCCCAGGAAAAAAAGGTAGTTTTAATGTGTCTCTAACTTGCAAGCAAATATTGCAAATTAAAGTTCCCTCTACTGCCTTTAGAAGTATTATATTCATCTCAACAGGTCTATTCACCCGACTACCCCATTTAAAATGTACTATGTTAGGTTCCGTGCATTCAAGTCACCTCCCATTTAAAATGCATTAGGTTGGTCACGTGCGTTCTAGTCTCCCTATATTAATGCACGTCGGGTCAATAGAAACACTAAAAAAGCCAAAAATGTGTTTTGAAAAAAATAAAAATCAATGAAAATTTGGAATATGTGTGTTTATTGTCTAGTAAGAATTAATCGCGATATTTTAGCTGTAAATTTTCTACTTATCGACCCTTTTAAAATGTCAATAAGCCTTTCCCACGCAAACTACTCCATCAGCCCAGAATCTAAAAGAGTTTCTTCAATGTTCAAAGCGTTAATGTTTTTGTACGGAAGCGTTGATTGGCGAAGATTGCACCGGTTATCCATTTTCCTTTTCCTATTCGTATCTTAAAAGTGAATACGTTTTCCGCTTGTGACTATGGAGTATTTATTGACGTTTTTGCGAAAATTTGTAAAATAGGTCCGTTGAGGATTGGGGGAGGGGGGCATAGAGGGCGCGGCTAGCGAGCCCAACGCCAAGGCCGCTCCCGCACAAGTTTGCCTCCATACTCTGGGAATGAGCTGTCGCCAGCGCTGCGCGGGAAAAAGAAATTCTTTATTCAGACTTTCAACCCAAAAAGAAATTCGACAATTCTCGCCACGCGTCGTTTTCCCTTGGAAACGTTGTTAACCCGCGAGATGCCTGTCCTCTGCAACTCCATACTCCGTCTCACTTCGAATTTCAAAGGCCCTGTATTCCACCTCTTTTGTCCCATCGTTCGTCCCCAAGCCAACGGGAGCGAGGCTCAAGGCACCTGTCGGTCGCCAAGCCTGACGCTATGTTTACCTCTCAGCACGGCAGTTACTGCCGCTCGAGAAGTATCGGGATAAGGCTTGGTGACAACTGAGCGGAGCGGCTGTGAAGCGAGGCATAAGGAAATCTTACCTAACCTACGCGGTTTTCTATCATTGAACGTCGTGATGAAATATTGAACTAGCACAAGGGAAGTGTCTAGCTTTCGGTTGTCTTGAAATCTTAGAGGTCCAAAGGTAGCCAAAACGCAGGACAAAACCCTAGCCTTTGAATGAAATCTGAAAATGTTGAGCAAAATACGGGAATTAACAGAAAAGAAGGAAAAAAGACGTAAAATTCCTTATCATTCCTTACATACTGTACACTACATTCATAAAGGTACGACTTCGCTTGGCCAAGTTCGCATTTCAGCAAAAGTTCTTCCTTCTAATCGCCTCTACCTCCCCTGTGCTATTTGGCTCTGCTTAGTTCATTTATTAACTTACTATTGTTTCGATCATTGAAGCTATTATTTTATCAGCGAAGTGTTAAAGCTAGGCAACTCGCGTGACAAAGAATACTTGGACCCCCCCTTCAGGACCAGTCTTAAAACCGCACTTGTTTGTTATAATAGGTTAAGTTACATCGTCAAATCGACGATTTGACAATTAAAGGTCGAACCGATATGTTTGAATTGCTACCTCTAAAAATTAGATTGTACTCTTGGGGCTTTTGTCATTTTTGTTGACTCCTCTCATATCCGGCCGCGGCGCTGCTCGCCGACTGCCGAAGTGCCTTTTGATAGGGAAAGTCTAATTTTGCTGGTTGGTATGCAAGTCAAGGTGCTTTGTCGGTGTAAAATGCGAAGTGTTCGGCCAAAAATTAACCCGGCATGTGGCTACTTGGCCAGGGAGCAAGGCTGCCAGTGCGGACGGCTGATCACGCCGCCGCGTGTGGCGGCTCGTGGCTGCCTGCCTGGAAACAGTCGCGAGGGTGACGCAACTTTTTTTCGAGGGGATTTCACGCAGCGCAGAAGGTTTGAGGGAAATGCTTCGATATTCTTTGGCTAGCTTTATTATGTGAGAAAATGCTACGGTTAAGTTGTAAATGCTGTACTTTATCGCGTGTCCCTGGAGGGGACAGTAGGGGAAAACCTAGATGAATTAGATTAGGTTCGTAAGAAACGGTGCTCAGAAAGTCCCAGTAAGAGAATAGTTGAGGACGCTGAAGATCATGCAAGGGAAAAATGCTCTGGTTTGATCAGAATTATTCTTTAATTTTATTTCGATGCACAGAAAATTAAAAAACGCGCACGAGTTTTTTTCCTTTTTTTAAAAGCTCCGTTGCGACTAGTTTTGGTGTTTTTGTGTTTTTTCTTGCTATATTCCAGCGCTTTGCCTGGATAAGTTATGAATTAATCACGAAAATTTGAAGTCCATATCTAATTTTAGCCCATAACGCTGGAATATCCTTAAAACTAAGATTGCTGTCCCAACAGCCTGTTCCTTTTATCAAACTTTTGTTTCCATAGCTAATAAAATTGTCGAATAACAACGATTATTACATGAAACGTCTGCAGTCGCAACCGCAGCAAGTCTTTCCCTCTCATTCTGTCATATCCTAAGATAGAAAACACGTTATGCTTTAAAAAAATCACGCAATGTCTCCGCGTTCAGTTCAAGCAGCAAGAATACAATCGCATGCAACAAAGTTTCATAGTGTCTCCAGAAACAAAAACGATTGCATCGCACCTCTACCAGCAACTTATGAAAAATTCAGCGAGCGTTAATTTTAGACGGAACGCGTAGCCTTGGAAGAAATGGTCAGTTTACAGCGGAGCTTAAGTTGGCAGCTCTGTCACCGCGCGTCATTTCCAGCGTCCGTCATTTGTTCAGGCCCACGCGCCCGCGCAACTGACAAAACGCTTCTGGAAATGATCTTTTTTAACGCCTGAATTAGTCAAGCATTTCTTGTATGAGATGTAGCTGTGCCGTCATCGCTTTGGAAACACTCTTTGGGACACCGAAGGCTATGTTTTCAGTGGTGATAATCGCGTTATAGAGATCTAGGGCACGAACGTCGATAATTGAGTCGCTTTCTTGATGCATCATAATAAAAGTGTCGTAGCTCATTTAACTTCGAATTAAAACTTCTCTAATGTGGAATTGTTTGAAATAGTTGAATTTTGATAAGACTTAAGGATGTTTCATCGAGCGAAAGGGTGCCTATAACAGACTCTTTTTATTCATCAGAAATACATAGCTAAGATTCAAACACATACATCTGACCACTAAAAACGACTTGTCACCGTCCTAGATTTTGAGTTTTAGGTATTCTAATATAGCAA
>Ga0058701_10002203_pt1 | contig 14587 bp, 11 predicted proteins | sample AgamicOrMae_FD_97039 | JGI IMG/M metagenome (GOLD analysis project Ga0058701, IMG submission 97039) | Agave microbial communities from Guanajuato, Mexico - Or.Ma.e | ecosystem: Host-associated > Plants > Phyllosphere > Phylloplane/Leaf | place: Guanajuato, Mexico | collected 2012-06-04 | reverse complement strand
CACTAGAGACTTCAACCTCTACTTTCTAGCGATCGGATGATCGAATCGGTGTGCTGTTCGTGGGTTTCTTCATTGTTTTCGGAGCTCTTTAAATGAAAGTGTTTTTAAGAATTCGTACTCTTCCCCTTATGTCGTTGAAGTTGTCCAGTTGGGAAATATTCGCACAATTAATCCAAATGTATTTGGGATCTTCGTATGAAATATTGTAAAATTGACCTTTTGGAACGGTTGAATTTTTTACTGTTGTAGTTTGAGTTAGTGACTTTTGGTCAAAACATTAAATTGTGATTGAAGACGGTTTGTTTTGGCTTCTATGGACGGTAATAGGGTGAGGCTCTTCCTCTTTTTGTTGTTGCTAAGGTTCGCCATCTGGAACGGAAAACGTAAATAATTTTTAAACGGTACGAGAGGCTTAATCATGCATTCTATTCGTAGGTGGGCGCGGACATGAGCAGGAAGTGTCTTCGCTACTGGCCTGAACCGGACGATGAAACAACTTACGATCATATTCGAGTGCGGTACATCCAGAGTGAAAGCTGCCCGTACTACACGAGGAGGGAGTTCAACGTTATCAACACCAAGGTGCGACGCGTAACCACTCCCTTATCGGCCGTATTTTAACCATCTCTGCGAACCGTGACGCTCACAGACTAGAGCTGACATTTTGGCTGTGTAATTTAACCCATTTCACCCGAGTCGGCTGTTAAAGACCCTCTTCAAATTTTCTTGGAACGAAGAAAATTTTCCAAAATTGTAAGAAAAAATACGACCTTAAATATGCTTAAAATAATAATTTAGGCAATTTTCAATCTCTATTTCATGAGATTTTATGACGAGAAAATCATGGTAATCTCTCTATAAATTATAAATCATTCCTTGGGTGCGAAGCGGTTCAGATGCTATTCTTTAATGCTTTCTCCGGTGGTTCAGAGATATCTGCTTTCGGCATCAGCGTTGCCAGATTGCCTGACATCGTCATATTTTAACACGATTAACCGAGCAAAATTACTTAAGATTGTTATCCTCGAGCGCCACTCAAAGCATGTCATGTAGACAAGTAAAACTGTAATAGAATGTTTCATGACGTTGCACTTTTAAAATAGATCAGGTCTTAAAATTTGATAACACTGTTAGGGATCGTAGACATACTACGTAACGTTCTTGAGGGGGAAGGGGGGGGGCTCGAGTTTGCCTTACGCCCATACTCGAGGTGTAGGAAAAAGCGTTACGAGGGGGGAGTCAAAAGTGAACTGTTTAGCGTAACGTAATTTATGCCCGCCTCCTAAGGTGTAAATTAGTTTAAACGGCTCTGTGTGTTTCAGAATGACGATAATACTATGGTAACTCAATTCCACTACCATGGCTGGCCGACCGTGGAAGGAGAGGTGCCGGAAGTGACGAGGGGGTTGATCGAGCTAGTCGACCAATCACAGACCCACCAGGCCGCGCAGCAGAACACTGGACCGATCGTCGTACATTGCGGGTAAGAATTTAAACCGGAATTTTCCATCTTTCGTGTCTCACCTTGCCTAGCCAAGTGGAGCAACGGCGGAGCGGGGCGCAAAGCACGTGACAGAACCTAGGTTAACCTAACCTAATTTTCGCTAACTTGTAAGCCTAAAGCCACCTACTTGGACAGTAAGTGCCGACTAGAAGTAAGCGGCGTGAAGCTTGCAGACAGCCAGCCAAGTGAAGCGATAGCAAAGCTGCCAAGCGAGGCGCTGTGCATGTGATCCAAAATCTGGTTAAACTAACCGAGGTTAACTTAACCCAACCGAGGGTTAACTTTTGTGCCGTGGGCCACCAAAGTCATGACCCCTTCTTCCATCATGTGAGGAGGACTTGATGGAGTCGAAGGCTGCACCTCCAAAAACCGTGACTGCAGACTTGCAGCACCAAAGGCTTTTTACAGGATTGTAATATCGATAAACCTAGCATATGCCAAAAAACTAGAAGGTTCAAACTTTACATCGACTGGCTTTTTAAGTTGATATTTCAACGTTAACCCTTAAAAGCACCTTCGTTCGGAGTAAGGAGCGTGGTGCAGACTTCCTCTCCAGGCTTAAAACGGCGTTTTTCGCTGGTTTTGCGATCGATATCCGAATCTAAAGGAGCCATTGTTGGAAAATCCACACTATCTCTCCAAAAATATGGGGAAATAGGAACCTTTTGCACCCTCTGAAACTCAAATCGGCTAAAAAATAAAAATTTGGCTAGCGATGAGTTTTGTTTGTGAATGTGAAAAAGGCTGTGCCATGAGAAGTCGCCTCTAGCCAATTTTAAACTGTTGCCAGCCAGTTTTTTGTTTTTCAACTAATAAAACTCGTTCTTTTGTGTTCAAAGATTTTGTTATTCATGCAGCCTCCGGTGGTCATTTCGGATTTACTGATTTTTTTCCTATAATTGGATATCTTGTCAAGAGTTCACGATAGGGTGGGAACGAGGTCTGTGTCACGAAGGTGCATTTAATGTGGGTTAACGTTGGAATATCGACTTTAAAAAACCTATCGATGTAAACTTTGAATCTTGTTGTTTCTTGGCATATGCTTGGTTTATCGACATTTCAACCGTGTAAAAAGCTTTCGGTGTGGCAAGTTTGCGGTTCACGGGTTTGGGCGGTGCAGCCTTGGACTTCATGATGTTCGACTCACATGCTTCCATGTATTTTTAATGGAAGCCGCGGTCATTATTTTTGTGACCCACTGTACTACGTCGTAGCGGTGATACGGTTGTATGTCTTTGATTCTCTTTATGTTACGATAGATTAAACCAAGGTGGAGAGGGTTGGAAGATGCCGCCGTTCCCGCGCTCTGAACTTGACTCCCATTCGTGGAACAAAAATAAAAATTGCATTGCTGATTTTCAGGTGCGGCTCGGAGCGCAGTTCGATGTTCGTTGCTCTAAGTATCCTCGTTCAGCAACTCCGCACGGAGAAGAGGGTGGACGTGTGCACCACGACCAGGAAACTGAGGGCGCAGCGCCAGGGCATGTTAAAAGCTTTCGTAAGTACAATTTTTCTCCCAACATGTCAAACATAGTTGAATTCCTTGCTTCATCGTAGTCTAACCTAATCAAGTCCTTTTGAACCAAGCCCAAACCTTCCATCCTCCCGAAGTTAAGTTAGGTTATGGGCCTTGTACCAGGTTCCTTTCGGCTGTACGACGGAAGATAAAAGGCCAGACTTGCAATATCCCACCTATCAAATTTTTTGTGCATTTTCGTCGAGAGTCGATGTGAAAATGAGCGTTACTGTTTAATGTTCAGGGCCAGTACGAGTTCCTGCACCGTGCCATCATCAACTATGCCGACCTGCACAACCTGTCCGAGGACACCAGCGCCACCTGACGGTCTCCGTCTTCACCGTCGTCATCTCTAGGTTGAAGTTAGGTCAGTTTAGTCTGACAGACTAGTCAGCATGCATCACAGCCACAAATGTTCTATTGTGATATTTCCAAGACTCACTCGCGTTGTTTTTACTGGGTAACAGTGGCGGGAAGGCTGCCCATGCCTCCTGAGCACTCAGAGTAACTCTTAAACTAAGTCCAAATATTGTAGTGTGAATCTCGCAGACGAATGCGAATTGCTCGTGAGCCGATTACGAACGTGGGAACCCCTGTAAAAGGTACCGGCAGTAGGTTGGTAGGTACTCAAGGCCTAAGCCTGTGATTAGGTGTCAGTCACGTTGTTACATTTCACCGGAAATGTAGCGAGTTGAAAGACTAGTGTTTTTGTATAGCGGCGTTTTACGCTCCGGTACTCATCTCGTTTTTTCGAGGTTCTCTTTTTTGAGAGTAACTTGCTTTACCTGTGACTACTTTTGAAGTTCTGAAGACAGGGTGTTTACCTTCCCGAAATTCTGGACTGGTTTCTGCCTCTCCACCTGTGCGACATGTTCTAAACAGTTTTGATTTGTGGAGTTGCATGTTACTTTCAACTTTTTCGGATTCGTAAGTAAGCAGGTTACTGGCCCTATTTTGTGCATAAGTAATATGGTTGCCTTTAATCTGGATATCCAGGAAATTTCGGAGGGCTCGTGAGTCGGTTTCACTTGGTGCGTAGTGAAAATAGCTCTTCGCTGGAACAAGAATCGCGTGCCGCTAAACTGATGGCCCTACTTTCTCCAAAGAAAATCATAACAGCGGGTATTGGTCAAGGACCTTTACTGGGGCGGGGATAACCAAGGCACACTAGCCTTATAACATGAGAGAGGAGAAAGTTGCCCTCCGAAATTTTTAACTCGCGTGACGGTAAACACGCTGTCTGAGGAACAAGATTGTTTATTCGTATTATTCGTTATATTATCATGCATCGCCGCCATCGTATCTTAGTATGGATAGCTGGCACGTGTTTCCGTTGAAGGTTACGAGGCTGGTGATAATCCATGCATAAATGTCGCCCAAGATGAAACATGGCCCACATACTTGAGGCTCGTGGTATGCGTCACTCAGCAAATACTCGAAGAAATACTTATACGTGGGCCGTACCACTCACCGCTTTCAAAGCCCCGGAGAAAAGCTCACTTGAAAGGTGCCGTTCATCTGCCTCAACAATTCAAGCCTGTGCGTGAATGGTGTAGATACTCTTTCGAGACGAGGATTTTGCACCTTTCGTACTGTAAGGCCTTTACTGCTATTTCAACTTACTGATCATTCACAGGGAAAGCTTCAGTACAGTTGGCACATACGTTACTTAGTATTTGACTAGTTGTATCTTTATTAATGTTTACTTTCACTAATTCTTCCGGATTTTTGTGCGGTAAAGGGTGTGTTTTTCTTCGGTGAAAAACACGCCTCGTATTTTTTTACGTTACCTCAAACGATGTTGCGTGAGTGAGAGATCGCAGGTTTGCCTGAAGTAGTTTTTAATTTTTCGTGCCCCATTGATTTCTGTAATGGAGGTTCGATTTTAACTTCTACCTTTGCTGAGCGTTGCGTAATGTAGAGCCTTGCGCGTGTTTGGGCAGTGAATTTTTTCGCTGTTTAATTTCCATCGAACATCATCTTATTAGTTTCGTAAGTATATTATTTTTTTATTCGGAATGTAGTGTTGACTCTAAAAACATATGTTTTGTTTTTTATCACTTTTATATACTTAGGTAGGTTTGTGGTTGGAAGTACCTTGGACGGGTTGCCCAAGACTGGCGTCGAAGGCTCCCACAAGAATCCTAAGGTTGTGAGTCACGTGACAATGCGTCGATTCATGTTTTATGTGTCATGTACAGTCGGATTCAAAAGTTGTGGGTTCCGAAGCAATGGTCTAGCTCAATTGAGGGACTCCCCAACTTTTGATTTCGAGTATTTTTAATCTAAATTGATTCGCATGCTTCAGTTTTCCACATCTTTTACGTGGTGAAAAGTCAGCAATACTTAATTTGGTATTATGAAAAAGGCCCTTCATATAACCGTAGTCAATATTTTACCATAAGAGGGGCTTGCTGAACACTGCTCGAGGTCTTATTTAGACAGAAAATTTTCTCGTGAGATCTTCTTTCTGGGAGTATTACCGTAGACTAGCTTTATTCCTCAATCCTTCACGAAGAATATCCAAGGAGGAGAGGATTTTTTAATATCGCCAATTTTTTTTACATTTTTTTTCGTAGAGTAGCGGTCTATTTTTTGAGTACGTTATAGTTATTATTTATTCCCATTTTTTTCATAATTTAACTCAGTCGTATTTGCGCATTGTAAATATTACGTAAAGCCAAAGAACTGTATAATGAAAATGTGTTTCGTTACTGTATTCTTTCTGTATTTTGCGCAGTTCAGAATTGAAATAATTTTGGCAACACTTTATTTTAACGTCGGATTTTTTAAGTATTCTAAAGGAACAGATCTGGCCTTTATGATTGAAATGCTCTCATTCAAAAGCACGGAATAAATTATGTGCCTGCAAAATTTGAAATGCGTTCCAAAGACTATGGAAGTTTAATATTGTAATGTGCTGTAAACCTGAAGAGCGTTTGTGCCTAGTTGATACGTGCCGATCGGCTCTTTCTCTTTTGTATCCAATTTGTTTCGTCTATTAGTCTACTCCTCTGTAAATGTCCTCAGTAAAAACTTGGTATTTAGATTTAAAAACTACGTTTTTATACTTTCTGTTTATATCAAAGATATGTAGACTAGAAAATGAGAGCTAAGGCCAATTAGGAAATTCCGTCAATTTAGGAGAAAGCATTCTTGTAGATTTGAAAACTCGACTCGTTTACTTTGATTCCACAGTTTAGAATTCAATATTCCTTCTCTGCCTCGGTTTTAGGTACCGTACTCGTGTTAATCTGTTCCTACTTTTATATACTCTTATGACCTCTTTTCTGATTTCGTCTGTAATACAGGTTCTATTTTCTTATTACACAGCTTATTCTTTTATACAATATCCCTCGACTGTATAGGAATGTACAAATTTTAAGTTTTTTGTCTGCCACGCGACTTTGCAGCCGTAGATTTTCTAAACTCCTGCTTGAAGGTTTACCCTGGATCGTGCTAAGTCATTTCTATTTTGTACCATAAGTGTTGTTTATTCGAGGATTAAACGTCAGTATTGGACTATGATGAAAATTCTTCGCTGCTGTAGATTTGTGCGTATCCAAGCTAGCGAAAGGTTAACCGCGAATTCGACTCCATGCTCAGTGGAAGTACTGTTCCTGTCACACTGAGTGTTGGTATTTGTTCTTGTTCCCGTTTGTTTTATTTATTTGTCTGAATTTCGCTGTCGAAACGATGGCAATTGAGAGCGTCCGTTCAATACCGCCACGCAACGCGCTTCTGGATCTGAATTACAGTAGTTCAATCAAAACTCTCTTTATACTGTACTTTTTTAACTTTGTAACCTAAGGGGGGCGCATTCTCGTCATACAAAGCAGTGTTAGCACCTTTTGCGACTCCATCTATTAAAGGTGGTTAACTTTTTTAAGCGGTAAAGATAGTCTGGTCTTTCTAGAGAAGCTCAAGGACGAGCCATAACACATTCGGCGTTCTGGGGTATCGCTAATGGTTCTTGAGCGAAAAGTGGTGAGAATTTACGGAGTAATGAAATCTGGCAACATTTCTTTAACATGAACAAGTATTATCCTCCTTATGCAATGCCAGTAAATTTTAACCGCGTTTCAATCTATATCTAATAGAAATAATCCAGCATTTTGGGACTGTCTTGGATCGCTTTCGAGCTAAGCACTAAAAAAATAAGGTTAAAAGGGTTATTCCAGTCGGTTATCTTTTTCGGTTTAAAAGTAAATCTCTGATAATAACGAAGTTGCGAAATCTGGCAACACTGCAAGCATGAGTTCTACTCACATGCTGCAAGCTTATTTAACTGCCTAAGAAAAAGTATTGAAACAAGTTTCATGAAACCTCTGTTTCCGTTCAAAATAGTCGTCTGATGTGGAATAGTACTGAAAACCCCTCATTGCGTGAGAAAGGTGGGACCTCGTGAATGCTGAAGTCTTGTTTCATACTGAAAAAAATTGGAGCATGAAGTTTCTTTAGCTGGGAGCCCCCTTCATCTTTTTCCTGGGGTCTTTTACTGTTCCATTCCCAAAGCCTTCTCTCTGAAATAGTATACGCTTGCGAGTATAATGTCTATGGTGCCATAAGCAAGCGTTTTTTTTTTTTTAATTTTTCTAACCGACGACTAGTATTAGTGTAACACAGCATCTTGGTTTAGCTTTCTCTTTTGACTGGCTCCTCGCGTGTATATCGCTTTCGTAGCGGTCTCCAAGGCTAACTATAATTTGCTCAACTGTACGTACAGTGAATGTATGACTAAATGTATATGTCTATTTATGTAATGCTTTTTGGCTCAATAATGAACCCGTGTTAGTGTTATTTTTAGTGCAAAAGGCTTGGTAGCGTTTGCCATGTTTGTACGTTTCTAAAATTTGAACTGGAGGCTTTGGCAATATTTGAGTACCGTTTTTACCGTAGGCTGAAACCAAGGTCGCTCGATGTGTAATTGGTGACGTTCGTCAGCTAACATACGTTTGGCATAATCTAAACAATAGTCTTAAGATTCAAGCAACCGTTAATTTTTATCATATTATTTTAGTCTTTCTGTGATTTTTATATTGGAAGTGCTTGTATATAAGGATGGAAAGGGAAAACCACACCCACCTCTTCATAAATGCGTCGGATTCGCGTATATGTCTTAAGTATCGGTATAATTTAGGGTAATTTTCTTGTGTCAAAATTGTTTATCTTGAAAATTGGCACTCAATTCCCCATTAAATTGAGTGTTAATTTTCGCGACGTTGAGTTTGTACAAAGTTAATTGTGTACATGTATCAAGTTATTCTAACTGTAATAAACGTAAGTAGGGTCTGACTGAAGTTTCGTCTTCAATCTTCGGCACAATTTTTTCCGGCAGTGTCAGTTTATTACTGACAAAATAGCATGATTCTATATATAATAAACCTCGTATGAAATGCAGCTATTTCAAATACATTCAGTTCTGTACAGTAAACTGCGCCTTCAAGTGTCTTTTTTCATCTCGCAAATTTTGTGTCACATGGCATCACAACACAACTGCCATTTTCATTCAATCGTTTATTGATTTTCGATACACACGTTTTCTGCTATCTTATTAAGGTATCTCAATTTTTACTTTGGTAATTAGAACGTCGTTTGAACATATTCAAGCCCATTGTGTTTATGATACTCCTACGAAAGTTACCCTCAAACGACCCATCATGTCATGTTTTTGGCTTACGGTTAAATCACCTGACTTATCTAAAAGGTTTTTTAACGATTTAGTGTATTATTTCGTTGAATTGCTCCTGTTCCTGGTGTGGCCTCAAGTGCCTCCCGCATATTTGAAAAGTTTTCCGGACAAATCTTTAAACATCTTCAAAGAATAAGAAAAAAATCTTAACAATATTTTGTTGCGGAGAAAATTTCCGTATTGCCCAAGAAATTGACTCTGGGCTGCAACACGTTGTCTCTGGATATATACATACCACGAGGTGCGTTTTTAATTTTCAAACGTCCCTTTCTTGCAGGTCAAAATCATCACTCGAAAAACGTGGGATTGGCTAAAAAATTTTAGTTTTTCCGAGAAAAACACGAACCGTAATTACCGTACAGATAAAATTAAATTATCAGCTATTTATGTATGTAAAACATGAAAACAAGCGGTTTTCTAAATCTTGACAATTTGAAATAAGAAGCTTTTTTTTTTTATATATAACAAATATATTTCTCTTCCAAAATACATCAGTCACAGCCTTAGCCTACGATGCACAGATAAAATTGCTCGAAAATCAGATTCTTTTCCATAAGTACATCGGCAAAGCTTCACTTAAAGTTTCAAGAGCATAAATATAGCCAACGAAGCTTCCTCTATTCCTCGGAAAAAAATAAAATACTAGAGACGAAATAGTAACCTTGATAAATATAAAGCTCTTACGCAAAAGAACATGTGAAGCGGCCATACATAGTTCCAATGGGCTTGACGTCACATTTCCTAAAATACTGCAAGTTGTTTTCGATAATTCAACCCACATGGATTAACATTTGATGACTCTTTATACACACACACTTTACATCGGCGGTAAATAAAACAATAAAAGAGACAGTAACAAAGCTGAATAGCCGCAATTAAAAGGGAGAAAACATATAAAAAGAAATAACAAGAACTTTCATAAGACTAGATTTAAACTACCAAAAAAGGTTGGACATTACTTAACTTGAAACCTTGTTGGAAAAGAGTACGTATTGTATATAGTGCTTGCAGATAGTACAGGAGTGGTTTTGGTTCAGCTGCCGCCATTTTGCTCACCACATGTTTACTCCGAGGACTACCTCCTCTAAATATGACAGAAACACTGGAATATATTCGACTTATGTACTTAATGAGACAGGCATGAGAAGTGTTTTGCATACTAACGAACCGAAACCATGAAACTTAGCGAGCAAGTTGAGTAATAAGAGCGGCGCACATTTCGAAAAACTCCATGGTATGGTGACCTGTGCTTTGAGTTATAGATGAAGTTGAATCTGCAAAAACGAAATGAAAGATGAAATCTCCCAACGAACTAAAGTCGGAACGCTTCACGACGGTCTTCCTCCAACTTGGAGAAAACCGTACTGGTACTTCCTCCAAGTTACAAGTACCTATGTCGCTATTGTCACGTCGAGTAACGGGAATTTATCTGGAAGACATTTCCCGAAAATACTGAAATTCGTTCGGTGTCACGTTTTAGGTTCCCTTGCCAAAAAGAAAAAAAAAATGAAAATAAAAACGGGGAGCTCCGCCGACGGGACTTGAAAGAACTTAACTTCTCTATGGTAAAGAAACGTCAGATGAACCTTTAGCCGCCATCTTGTGTCCACATTTTTTCTCCTTCCAACGCATGGGAATCCGTATTACTATCTCTCTCTTGGTATCCGGCTAAGGGTCACCATTCGCGGTTCGTAGGTGATGGCTTTAGAGAGAACCGCCGTAAAATTAGATGAGCCATACTAGATGGTACACGGCTCATCAAATGAAAAATCGGATATCCACTTTGCAGAGGACTCTCTCGCGACCAAAGAAATGTTAGGTACGACTAACACTTCCGGCGTTTTACTCAATCCATGAAAAGACTTACGGTACCTGTGAAGTTGCCTTCGGGTTCATCCGATCCTAAGCTCTTAAAATCTAACAAGTAGCTCCTGAAATCCACTTGATACAGCTGCAGCGACATTTTGATGTACTTGTCAGGGTCGCTCACGGACTTTTGACGAACGCGAACATGGTATGCATTTATTACTTTCCATTCCTAGAGAGAAAAACAAAAATAACAGTCGACGGATCCCACAAACAAAACCACTTCCAAAGCTATTGTTTAAAACCTTCATTTCAACACGTATCTTTACATAAGCTGTAAAACGTTTCGGTTTTATTTTTGTGGTATATCGATTTTCAACCTGAATATACTTACAAAGCCGAGGACTTTCATGGCTCGGTAAACTTCGGTCATGATGTCATTCGGTTTACTCTGAGAACGAATACCTGAAAAGAAAAGCAAAATTAGAATCATCTGAGTTTGTACTTCCCACATGATATAAGGATCATAGTGTATATTCGCAGGCAAACTCCCATTGGAAATAGTTGGGCCTATTAGGATTCTTACCCAAATGCCACTTGGCCCGTTTTATTTGAGGCGTTCGAGCTGCAGCCGCCGCAGGATCACCCTGCGACCCTCTATCGACGCTGGCAACGCGCCCTCGAAGAACAGCTGAAATATGAAAAAAATAGTAAGTCAAACCTCCGAAAATTAGCTTTGACGAGGCCTGTAAGTTACTTACGAGCGATTCGCTCTGGGTGTGGTCGGACTGGGGCCGGACTAAACTCGTTTGGACTGAAGGCTACCGGTGGTGGACTGCTGGCAACGTAGAAGTCCTTGAGTTCTGCCTTTGCAGCTTCGTCGGCTATGCGCTTATTGTCAACGACCAGGTGGTAAGCTATGCCCAGCTGATCGTGTGGATCTCCACTCAACAGAGCGTTGTGTACCTCGCTCTCTTTCACTCCGAATTTCTGCAAGCAATTTTCGTTTCGTAGAAGTTTCAACGGTGGAACTATCGTCATTAATAGTAGGCTGAACGGGGCGACAGCCGAGTCAGGCACAAAACACATGCCCTAACCTAAATTGAGCCAGGGTGGAACATGACAGACGGAAAATTCCGCCTTCAAAATTTACAGTGGTCACTGCGCTCCGGGGTTGCCAGATTCCGCGATTCCGCAAGATTTAATCGCGGTTGAACTCGGAAATCACTTGAGACAACCCAGAAAATAATGTATTTTTTGGATCGCTCTTAATCTATACGATTCAAAAAACAAGTTGACTGCTTCGTCATCTTTACCGGTCAAAAACTTCACTGCATCCAAAAGTAACAGTCACAGAATCCGGTAACATTGGCGCCCTCTGTTTCAAAGTGTTGGTCATCTTCCTCACCTCGCACACTTCCGCCACAGCATCAGTATCAATCACAGATGAATCCTGTTCAACAGGAGATGGAAACAAATAGGCTGGCAGATCTTTTTGGAACCATTCATGCTTCCTGAAAATTGAAGAAATAATACTTTGACACTGAACATTAACTCGGATACGCGCAAATAACAAATATAAGATTCATTTTACTTGATGTCTTCGATGGTCGCCCGTTTCATTGGGTCAATATGCATCATATGACAAAGTAGACTCACGACAGACTTGTTAAGATGATCGGGTATCGGGAAGTTTCCAGCTGTAAACAACGAATCAATAAGATAAACACCGGGGTTAAAAAGGTGTAATAGACATGTACCTTTTGTGTCCCACCCTGGTTCAATTTTTCATTTTGCTATGAGGATTAAAGACATGAGATCGAGCGGGTGAGGCCAACCTAGGTTAAACCTGTGCCTTGCTGTGATTGTGTGTCGCCAAGCATGATGACGCTCACTTTTCAGGTGTAGCAGCCGTGAAGGAAGCGGCATCAGGCTTGGCAATCGTTGGGTCTATGTGGGTTCGCTCAAGCCTCACCCCACTTGTTCTACCTTGTTTCACCCCACTTGTTCCACCTTGTGTCGCCAAACCAAGCTCCGCTTGATTTGGCGACACAAGGTGGAACGCAGCGATAAAAAGCACAGCCTTGCAAATTTCCAGTGTCACTGATAATTGTGTTTTCTGACGAAAAAACGTTATCCTCTACTTACATTTTATTTTTCTGAATAATGTTGGTACATGCTCGTCATCAAATGGGAGGGTGCCGCAGAGAAGCGCATACAGGATAACTCCGCATGACCAGATATCTACCTCAGGGCCAGCATACAGTTTCCCTGATATAACTTCTGGAGCAGCGTAGTTGGGTGAGCCACAACTTGTCTGCAAAAACTCTCCATCCATCATCATGTTACTCAAACCTGCAATACAAGGTTGCCCCATCAAAATCATAGGTTACAAAGGGTAGGTCAAAATTAAAAACATAAGTAGAAGAGCAGCTCGTCCGCGGGACAACTGACCGAAATCGGCGATTTTCACATGGAGATTGTGGTCTAAGAGAAGATTTTCTGGTTTGAGATCGCGGTGAACTATCATGTGCCGATGGCAGTAGTCTACTCCAGAGATAATTTGTTGGAAGAATCGGCGAGCTTCGTGTTCTTTTAACTGAAACAAAAAGTGACATTACAAGAGGCTGCTACATAAAGGATCACCATAATCACCAGTACTGCCTGAGATGGATCTGTAACACAGTGCTAATCTAAAAAAAAGTTTCCTCAGAAAATTCAAATTTTGGGCTTATTAACATTTCTACTAGAAATAGAAATAACATATCTTGTCATTTCTGATGGCTCTTTTGATCTGTATTGAATAGACTATTTCACAATACTCAGTCTAAACATACACCTACATACCAATTATTTTGAATTATATCAAAATAAATTATTTTGACAAAGCCATTTCAGCTTATTTTGTTAAAGCTTTGCAAACTAATTAACACATCTAAATTAATCGGTGCAGAAACCTTTGGCAAGTATCAGTTCAGAACCTTCAGGAACAACGCCTAACCCGCTAGCATGAAATTTGGAGGAAAAAAATCATAAGAAGAATTTTAGAAACAGACTTACCTTTCCATGCCTTACAATGTAGTCAAATAATTCTCCTCCAGAAACATATTCCATTATCATAAAGATATCAGATGGAGTACTAATAACCTGATACCTGGTTGAAAACATTACAGCACAGTCGCATTAGAATAAAACAGACTCCTGTTAGGCAAATATCTGACAGCAACAAACTTACAGTTTGATGATATGAGGATGTCGAAAGAGTTTGAGATTTTGTATTTCACGCCTGATTTTACCGACAACATCTAGACTCTTGATTTTTTGTCTATTCAAGATTTTGACAGCAACTTTGTGCTTTGTCAGCTGATGTTCACCAACTGGACACAGAGAAATAAACAAACACTGGTCAGTACCGACATGTCCTACTGGTTAAGCTTTAAAAACAAAAAATGCAGTTCTTTAAAACAATCAAAGGCAACAGAGGCAGAGACAAATGAGGATAAATGGTGCATAGCTCTATGTAGTGTGTTGGAGAGTACTCCCTGTATAACCTGCAAATACTTGCAATACACAGGAAGAATTCAATTTCGAGTCAAAACAATGATGGTAAGGCGAGAAGAGTTTGCAGCAACAAACAGCCCGTAATTTATCATTAAATAAGAAAATGGGAAGCTCAAGGTCCTTCTGGCAGCCGAACGCGAGTGCACATCCTACAACGCAAATTGTCAGAGCATTATGACTAGGTACTCACTTTTGACTTTCCCAAAAGTTCCTACACCCAAAGTTTGTCCTAAGGTGTAGTGTCCAATTTTAACAATTGGCTGAGGAGTTCCTAACGCATTTTTTTCAGCCATCGTGAATGTTTACGTCTCTGGCAGCGGAGAGCGGAGCTCTAAAAACAAAAACAGAATCATAAATGGAAACAACAACATCGTTAATGCTGATTGGCAGAGACTGTGACCATTTTTGAATTATAGTCTTTAATGCCTCGTCTTGAACACAAAATATCTGCGGGGCTACCACAACCTCCCTTGCTCCTTTTCTTTCTTTCTCTCTTTCTTTCTTTCTT
>Ga0058701_10002202_pt1 | contig 14595 bp, 4 predicted proteins | sample AgamicOrMae_FD_97039 | JGI IMG/M metagenome (GOLD analysis project Ga0058701, IMG submission 97039) | Agave microbial communities from Guanajuato, Mexico - Or.Ma.e | ecosystem: Host-associated > Plants > Phyllosphere > Phylloplane/Leaf | place: Guanajuato, Mexico | collected 2012-06-04 | reverse complement strand
GAAATGTTTATGAAGGAGGAAGCGCGAATGAGTTTTGTTTGTTAGCCGTTGCTCCACTCTGCATGCCTGTCCTCACTCCACTGGACTGACGTTCCGGCTTCTCGTTCGTCCAATGTTTTGCTTGCTATCAGCGGATTGGAATTGGTTGAACCTATTGGAAAGAAAAGAAAACTGAATTTTTGATCTACTGTAGCTGGTGTATGAACAGCCCATCCTTGTCTTCCCCTCCGTGCATTTTCTTGTCCTCGCATACCCTACTTTACCCTACTTTACTTGTTTTCATCACTTCCTACCCATCCCTATCCCATCAAGTTCTTCCCTATCCAAACCAACCTTTTTTCTCATACTCTACCTTAACCCATCATCCTCTTTCGTACCCAAATTTTCGCACTCTTCTGCCCTTTACCTCAGAAGTTGCCGTGGTGTAGTGGTTAGCATTCTACATCTGCAAGAAGCAGATGTAGGATACTTCCTATCATTATCCTAGATAAGAAATCAGAAGGTCCGTGTTACGGTTCTCACACTTAACCACATTACTTTTAAAATCCATTTTATGTCGTTTTTTTCCATGGCGGATGCATTAGGAGACTCTACCCTCCTATATATCACCCTCACCTCACCTAAACCTAAACCACTCTAACAAAAACCAACTCTTGCTTACCTTAATCCTACTCTCAGGAACATTTGGCTGCCGTTCAGGTCGTACCTACCGGGAGGCTCTGAGTGTGGGTGGGTCGGCTAGTCTCATGATTTTGTGAAATGCCCGTTTTCCGCATGGCCCTTCTTTTTTGCGTGTATAGCTAGCAGGAACGTTTACAGATGGCAACAGTCGCGCCACGTCACGTCACCTTTTCTATAGAATGCACCTCCCATCCGGGTCGCATTGATTCTGTGGCCATAAAAAGGCTTTCATCCCGCAAGTCGTAAAACTAGGAAAGCATAGAGCTCAACTGTGGCCTGCCTGCCGAGCCGGGCCTCCAGTTCAGTTTAGACAGGGTCGCTGTCGCCCGTTCTGTTGACCAGGAATATGGCAGCCAGCTCTACACCAGGGATGCAGCTGTCTGCCGCTATGAGAAATTGAGCGGCCTCTCCGCTACGACCACGAGGACGGATAATAGCAGGAGACGTTCCACTTTGCCATGGGCCCCTTCAAAAAATTGGAGGAGAAGGTTATACCATATCACAGCAAAAACAAAACACCCGTCCTGTTTTCGGTGTTAAAATAAAACGTAGTCATCGCATATCTGAGTTATTTGAGAACCTTGTTGAGTTATCTGTTAACTGAGACCTGCCGTCACCAAACCTAGTGGGAGCAACTGCGAAGTGAGGAAGAGAGCACCTAATGTGGTAATTACTTTTGTCTATAAACTTTACTATCAAGTCTTTACTACTTATCAAGTTCATAGTATCGTCCATGTGATGATATAAATTGTACAATTCGAACTTTAATGTTGCACCTTATACCTCTTGTTTTCTTCGGCTGCATGCCGAGTGGAGCCGCAGCGGAGTGAGGCACAATGTACCAAATAGTGCAAAACTGAATGAAACTTGATGTCTACACACTAGGTTTAGTTGAGATAGGTTGGACACCTTTGGTTTTCGCGGATGTAGGCCTACCGTCAAGCCAGACCATAGATTTTATTTTACTTTAGACAAAATGAAAGAGGAAATGCAATCTTTATAATAAAGCACGGTATAGTAGTGAAACATCAATGTTAAGATGAACTACTCTATGGACGAACATTGCGGATGTTTGGAAATAAAAAAATGGGATGTTTAGAGGTCGCTTTGTTCGGCAAATATTCAGAAAACAACACAAGAAGTTCATTAAAAAGAAAAAAAAACACCTTTTTTGTTGTCTGTCCTCCTATTTGGTAGTGATAAAGGTTAAATGGGTAAGACATATTATGGGGAAATAACTTTTGTCTTACAGTAAGAATAAAAGTTATTTCCCCAAGCTCATGAATCATGAATACATACTGCTGTGCTGAATAATAAGTGTGCTGAGGATATTATTAGTGATAAAGTCAAAAGACAAACCTGTAATAAATTTGCCGTAAAATTTCATCAAGAAGCGTTGAAAAAGAGAATTATATCTGGTCAATCGGCAGCCAGCATCCCCGGTCCAGTTACGGCCCCCATTTTGCTTGCAAATTTATTTAAATTTGAACGGATAAGCGGGTATTTGTCGCGTAGCGTGGACCTCCAACGATTTCCGTGTTCCGGTATAGGTCAATGCGCTTCGCTCTTGTAACGGGAAACAGCGGCTACTCTCTCTGCATCACCTTATTTTACCTATTCACAGTCCAAGCTTGCTTGAAAGCTTCACTTCAATTCGAAATTTTAAAGTTTGCATTTTCTACCTTTTCCCCCCCGTACCTTTTGTCACGAAGGAGAGCGGTGAGATGCACCGATACTGTCGAAAACCTTCTAAATTCTCGTTTTTACTTGTTCGAAAGCAGCTCTCATGCTTGTCAAGTTTTTTTAATGCACCAATAAAATCGAATTTTGCACTTCTTATCCTTTATGTTCCTGCTTCCATCGCGCCAACTTGTAAAGCAAGCGGAGCAATATTGGTATCCAATCTCTTTCAACTTAACCTAGTGGAGTCATCATCAAGAATCTCATTCAGTTTTACGAGAGTAAGTGCACTGTGCCTCGCTTCGCTGGAGCTCCAATCAGCTTGACACCTGAGAAAACAAGAGGTGTAAGGTATAACACTAAACTTTAAATGGTACAATCTTTATCATGTTATGTAGACAGTTTATGAAGTTGATGAGTAGTAAAGACTTTATAGTAAAGATTATAGACGATAATGTTAGTCTATTTAAGGTGGAGTAGGTCGGTCAATCTCATTTTGAGTTGAGCGGCGCGGAGCTACCGGTTCGCTTGTCACGGCCGTGCCGAACTGGACTGGTTGGTTGATGGTTGATGTGATGGTTGATGCCATCTTCTCTGCATAGATAAGCCACAATGAGCTGTGTTCACCTGGGAACTCCGCTTCACTGACAAACTCGTGCGCATTGAACTGTTTTTATTAACTGTTGCTTGTTGCACCAAATATTTCAGCCGCTTTCATGGACAAGGTGGACTAAATGTGCACCATTTTTTTCTTGCCAAAATTCGCGGTCGTCGTCTTAGAGGACGCAGATAATATCCATGAGCATATATGAAAAAAAAATGAAGTGCTCCATGTCGAAAACTGCAAAGTTTTAGTCCTAAAATGTTATTTATGTACTTCTTACGTAATTTTAAAATCGATTCCAGCTGAGAATTGAGGTTTGATATTGCACATAAATATTAGCATTTTTTTTTCAAAATTATTATTTATGACCTTTTGTATTGTTTAATGTTATTTTACAGCTACTGTTATTTATTTCTTATTTAAAAGGGCTTGATAGGAACGCAAAATAATTGAAGATTCTATTTCCGGTATCCGAATGCAGAGGTCCGAGAACATGCGCCCCTCGGAATGAATTTTGCTAAAAATATTCTGATAAATCCTGTTCGCCTTTTTTTTTGTTAAAATATTTTAAATTACCATGTAATGTAGGCTGTTTCTCCAATAAACTTCTTATCGGTCGCCTGTCCCATGCAAGACTTCTCCTCGGTAAAATTTTGTTAAAATGATGTTAAATAATGCATGTCGACGCTCTAACGTATTTCCCTTATTAAGATATTTTTCTCTTATCATTTTTACATAAAAAAATGAAAATATAAAGTAAAAGGCTCAACGTGAAACATCCGTAAAAACAACATTTAAATGAATCTCGTCTGAGGACCTTGTTAGTATCGATTACAAGACTAAACGGTCTAACACGAGTCACATGTTTAAAGTCACCCCTTTAAATCTGCCCTTCTATCCCTTAACTCCCCACAAAGCCCTAAGATCACCGAGCACCAGAAAGTCCGAATGAAAAATGAAAAACAACATTGTCCGGAGATTTGCGTAGACAGCTTACATATACACCGGAAACGGCATTACTGTTAAAAAGACTGTGGTTGTTAATGCGTTTTTATTGTACAATTGTGACATTCCGATGAAACATATCCAGATATTTTCCCGCAGTATGACAGCATACATATATACTTTTTTTGTATAATGCATTTGGCTCTAACCCTTCATGGGATTTACTCATTCTCGCCGGCAGTTTTTCATCACTGACAATATGAAGTTCTGATTCTTGTATTTGGCCCGTCGTCGCAAAGGGATGAAATCGCGAAGCGACGCATAGGACATCTAAACCAACATAACTCTCGCATTTTTATGTTGTTAATCCTCCGAAGGTACACGGATGTTTCAAAAGAAAGATTTCCATTTGTTCTATGCAAGGCATTAAAAATATTCTTATCTGACGGATACATCATTGAGTAGCTTGGTCTTTTAGCAATATTTTGATGAAGTTGGGACATTTGTTCCTTTTTTCGCGTATTTTCTGAGAAGAGTTGGCCTCGATACAACACTAGAAATAGAAAATATAACCTTCATTACCTTGTGCCAATCCATGATTCTTAACTTAAAATATGTTTGAAGAAGTTCTGTCCAGACGGAAGCCTACGATCGAATAAATAGTAGATATACCAATTAAATAAAAAATGTTCTCGTTATAAATGAAGTTAATTTATGAGTATCAACGGCATCGATTATGAAAAATAGGCAAACCACGTAAGTTCACAAATCGTTTAAACAAAAGAGAAGAGAAATGTATGGGCTATAACGAATTGTGAGAGGGTACAGTTGGAACACTTTTGAGGTTGACATGCATCGATGCTTACATTGATACCAATGCACTTTTTAAGTTAAGTATCTCTGTTGAGACGGTTTTACGATTTTTTCTTAAGTTGCTGAGTAGTTAGTTGCACAAATGCGGGTGCTACTTTGTATATTGGGGTCAGCGATCTGGGGGCCGGTGGGAAGGTGGGATGAGGTGCTTCCTTAAGACACTTCTAGGCTTTAAATTGACTTTTTAAAGGCAGTTTGTTTCGATGTATTTCTTGGAAGCGAAGACCGTGTGTCGGTGGCGCCAAGTTTAGGTAATTAAAACAACTTTAAGGAAGAAACGCTTCAAACTGCAGCATACTTCTACTAGACGACCATTTCCATTGCATGTTTGCAATGTTGTGCTCCTTGGTTTGTGCATGAGAGAAGGAGCCCTACTCTCATGGTTTGTGTAACAATCAAAAAAAATCATAAGAAACTGAAATCGATATTTATTCACAATCGAAAATGAAAAATTGTTTTCTACTGCAAATCTCACTTTTTTAAGGGGGGAGAACTGTACTCGTACAAAAATGCAAAACGATCTATCTTTATTTCACTTTGAATAACATGCCGCTAAGTAATTTCCCTGAAAGTTGGAGCAGTGGTTTTGTGATTCTGTTTTGATAGCCCTCTCCTTTCGTTGATCCGTGACATTCCTTTTTTTTCACAAAAAAAAAGTAACGAATCGTTTTCTCAGGAGCATAAAGTACTCGTCGTTAAAATAGTCGTGAACTGAGCAACACGTTCGGGTATTTTTTTGTACGTCCGACCTTCAGAGCGCGAGGCTGACAGAGTACTCGTAGCAAAATTATCGCTTTCCCTACCTTTAACTGGTCTATTATTTGACGCGATTCTAAGGAACAAAAGTGAAATATTTTTGGTTCATTATTTTTTTAATTTCGTTATACTAGCCAAACTCACGCTTTTCGGAGGCAGCCTCTGTCCTTATTAGGCCGCTCTACCTCACCATTCGTAACCTTAGGATAGTAATTGAATTCGTTCCATGCAAATACTTATTCACAGCATTCAATCAGTGGCTATATGGAAAAAATACATGTGTTTTGTGAAACTTAAAATACATTTCTCTGGATTTAATATTGTGTAAGTAATGTTCAGCATCGTTTTGTAGAAGGAGGCAAATGGCTTTTACCCAAAACAAGGAATATGGCCAAAAATATTATAGCTCAAAGAGTTACTCGGAAACAATACTTTACTTTCAAAAACAGCAATAAGTAAAAGCTTCAAGACGTGTTTTTTTATTGCATTTTTCTTTCTCTCTCCAGTCGACTGACTTTAGGCTTCCGGCTTAAATTCATATATCAAGAAAAGGGGATTTCGGAAACAGAATAGCTTGAAACAAAACTCAAGTCCTAAAAAAATGACATTTTGCAAAAATGAAAGCATTGAAGATCTTAATACGAAGAATATTCAAAGTGTAAGGTCAAGTGATTTATTTTAAATTATTATTTATTTTTTTCCCTCTGCCGAAAAATTATATTATGAATTCCCATCCCAAAGCATTACAATATACACACATACGCATGCTGTTTGATCAAATCGTCGTGCTATTTCAAGCCTGCGCCCTTGCGGTGAAATGAAACTTGTGACAAGAGTATCATATCATATCTCGTATGATACGACATTTCCACTTTTTCTTTCTTTTTATATTGTTTTAATTAATTTTGTTGTAAATCTTACCTGTCGTGAAGCTGTCCCTGGCTTTTCCCGTACGTTCCGAACGATCCATCCAGAAGTAACTGTGAAATTGTCATCTTTTGTTGTCGTTTTTCTAAATTCCCGTTGCCTGCATAAAACTGCATTTAAAGGATGCAACACACTTTGCTCGTAAATCATTGTACATTTGTGGCACTTTTATGAAATATACCGCGTTATGGTGCGTGACTCCAAGGTTAGAATACTTCCTCCTTTTAGGTATAAAAAAGTCTCTTAATACCTTTCTATTTGAATTTTAATTTCTATCCACCCGTTTTGTGACAATGGGCACTCAAACATTCAACGCCTTTTCAGTGTTTTCATAAGCTATTCCAGTGACTTTAAAAATAATCTCTTTGATGTGCTACTATCGTAGGAAACATAAGAAAACTTTTCTGTCATTGACGCGGGAGAAACCTGCAACTTCAGGCTTGAATTTGAAGATGTTGCAATTTTTACTACCGCTTACAAACCACACGTTCATCGTATAAGTTCTAGGCATAATAGTACAAACGCCTAGTTTTCACATCTGTGCATATTACTATTAAAAAGATATCTATATTTAGCAACTAAAGTAGACCGTTGATTGCTGACACTTGACGAGCTTGACACGTTGGCTTAGTACAAGAATATCTTATTTGCTGCTGCGATCGATTGAGCCTACTTCTGACTGTTACGTTTTTAGAAGACGCAACTTCACAAATTTCATAGCCTGTTAAAACAAATACTGTAAAATTGCAAAGCGTAGACTATTTCTAAAGTATTAACCCTTTACCGCCCACCCATGCCGTTCAGAAACAGAAAAAAATATTTTAAAGGATTTTTTCTAGTTCAGTATTGTCACAATTTAAAAAATACCACTCCTTTGGAGTCCTGAAATTTAAAAATTTAGGCATTTTACAACGCTTAAAATTGCATATATTAGTGGGAAAATCCCTCCAATTTCTCTCAAGCTAAATTTCACTTCAAATACTTTGGGCTGTTATGGGTTAATTCAGTATTTTTCACATTCTCCCGACGTTTAAAAAAAAGTCATTTTATATGTAATACTTATCTGAGTTCGGCATTCGTTCAGTGCGTCGTACAAGAAGAAGCATTGCAGGAAAGTTGTATTATTCAAAAAGGAAGGTCCTTATCTCGCAATGCCTTTTTTATTTTATAACTTCAGAAACGGGCGAATGCGGAATGTAATGGGGAGGTCATTTTCGGGCACTGCTCCCACGGTGGTGGGTTACTCTCATTTGGAGAAATTTGCCGTTTCGCGAATTACTCGGGAACCTCTTTTTTTCGGGAGACAGGATATTCAAAAAGTACTTAATAACCTCAGCCTTGAAAAATAACCGCAAATACCGCACCCAGGTATTCAAAAGGGTTTTTATATCTTATCACGTGACCATATCAGTAACATAGGACGTGAGGACGTTCCAATGGATATTAACAACTGGCAAAAAAATCTTTGACTGGAACCAATCCGCGTCCTTTGATACCCAATGTGATACTTGGTCATCGTTTTTAAGTACTTTTCGCCAAGTTACTTTTTGAGGAACAAGATATCTAACAAAATCTTCAAAGGAAGAAGGTTATTATCGTTGTTTAAGGCCTCTCCAGCAGCAAGGTCTAGTCGGGGCCGTAGAAGAAAGTGAGCAAGACCTTGAAATTGTACAATAAGTATTCAAAGGTTACACTTTCCTTATCTTGTGTTCCACCGTGGTTCAACCTTGTATGATTTGGTGAATTATTAATCTAGCAAAACTTACCTTAGGCTAGGCTTGGTTAGGTGTCGGGTGTATCTTACCTGACTGCAGCTCTAACAAAAGTGGCTTCCACTAAGCGTGATGCCGCTCATTCCCGTTGACAATTACTGCCGCCGAAAAGTAAGCGGCGTAAGACTTCTTTAACGTTAAGTTAGTGTATACTGAGGTTGGGTTACGTGCCTCGTGTCACCTAGAGGCCTGGATTTACTAGAGAGAGAAGTCTTTGACGGTGCAAAACCATGGGCGCCGCCATGTTGTTTCCGAGGTTTCTTGTATGCTACAATGCATTTGATGGTCCCACATGAAACAAAATGGCTGCCCAATGCCTCTCCAGTATATCCAGGCCTCTAGTGCCACCATACAAACACGCTCAGCTTGATGACGATTAGTAGAACACAACAGGTGGAAAAGTTCCTTTTCCAAACGGCCACATTGTTTACGTAAACACTCTAAAAACAAACTCCTGTTTTAGGTAATCCCGTATACTTTTTTGTTTTAAAATAAAACAGGGAAGAAGCTTTTTTTAAGATACAACCACATCAATAATTGAGAGCTCATGACGAAACCTTTTGATATAATTGATAGGTTAGCTTTGAAAATAACAAAAATACATTTATTCTCTGTTTTAACTATAAACCCAAACTAAAAGTAACTAACTAACGAAAACAAGCGGGTTAGTTTCTTACTGTGAAGAGTTACGGTATAGTGTAGGCAAATTATTAGTACAATATATCGTCATTTATTCTTATCTCGCAACATTAAGTAATTAATATCAGTATGTTTTTAGAGGACAATGTGATGCGGACTATGAGTCATCTTCTCGTTTTTTCTGCGAGACTTTTAAGACATTTTTGTTTGTTTTAATTCAGTATAAATGGTCTTCATCAGCGTAGCGTAACGGCGTCGGACTTTGGTACCCGGCGCGGAGCGGCGACCCCATCGGATAGGCCTTCCGCCGGTACCCAAGACAGGTGTTTTTCGTCGGAAACAGTTTTCTTTTAGCCATCAAGGATGTGTTGCATTGCAGCAACCTACCTGAACCAACCTGCCGATGTTCTCTTTAAGGTTCAAATTGGGGCTCAAGGACGGGAGAGAAATTCGGCTCCGATAAACCTCCGGAACGCATTTATATCAAAGCTTACATTGATGTGAAGATACTAACATAGTTGTCAATGTAAAGATAAAGGCATTAACACGTGCTTCACGCAAAAAAACGACTTTGTCAAAATAACAATATTTAGGCGACAATTTTTGTTCGGTTACAGTTACTAGACAAATTGTTATAGTGACAAGAAATCAGTACAGGCGACAAAAAACGATTGTTATTCCAACAGATACGGTTGTAGTCTGTATAGGTACAGAGCGCGATTGTCAGTGTCACAGAAATTTGTTACTGTGACAAGATCATTTTTTTTTGCGTGTTCTTATTCATAGTACTGCCTAAATCAAGTAATATGCGAATTTTTACGTTCATGTTCAAAGAACGAGGGAGTGTCGGTATACCGAAGAGAATTCCACAGCGATTTCAGCCCATTTTGGGGCTCTAGTGGGCTCAATTCTATACCACCTTTCAACAATATATTGGGATAGTAGAAAAAATTTGCAACCAGTGAAACATTTTTTGTGCTTGATATTCAACCTTTAAACTCACCATAAGCGTACCTTAACGTTTTGCTAAGGAAACCTTATCTAAAGAGAAAATTTTTAAGTCTAATTACACAGCTTATTTTAGGTTCATCTGATTAGTTAGTTAACGCACCCTATGACTAGTTCGAGTTTCGCTAGTTTGTTGCCAACATGCTTACTCCTCAGGAGCTCTGTCACAAGAATACAGCGGCATCAGGCTTGGCAATGATAGGTTTAGTTAGGTCCCATTTGCGTCGCTCCACTATCACGACGATAGAACGTGAGGTGCGAAAGACAACTTGTAAAAATTAGGGTGTGTTGTTTCCCGCCGAAGTTGCAAAGTTAGCAATGAATTGGATCGAGTTAATCCAGTGTTGCCGAAAAACGGCTTGTTTCCCATTGTAGGGCCTTACAAAAGACGTGCAGCTGGCAAGCAGGTGGAAGCTCTGCAGCTGCCGGCCGGCCGGCACTGTTCGGTTTCCGAATGGCCCATCGGCTCCACCTCGGAATTTTGGCCGTTGCATTCGTTGGGTTGCCGAGCGGCCGAGGAGGCCGGGCCGAAAAGGTCGGGCTCAGGCGGCCGGGCGCAGGCGGTCCGTTGGGGTGGCGGGCAATTAAAGAGCACCTGCAAGCGAGGCTCGTGCTGGCAAGCCCGCCCGCATCCGCGGCCCGCACCTGCCCGCATCACCAATCACAGACTCAAGGTCATTCGGGGTTTTAAACCTGTCCGGATTTTAAATGTCTGGGTTTGGCCTTCATTTGGAAAGGAGGAAGTGGCGATCGTTTCGAATGGTTTATGATTTTTCATACGGTTCATATTACTGTACACTACGGCACCGGCACGAGTACTGCGCGAATCAGAGTTGTTATTTAACGCAGAAGAAACCTTGCTTTCATTTATTTTTTTAAAGGTTTCTTATCGTGAGCCCGGATTTGGATGCAGAAGCTCCTACGCATATGTGAACCATCGCAAGAGTCAACTGACGAGTGAATAGCTTTTTTCTTTAGTTATATAAACTAAAGAACACCGTTTTGGATCTTTTTTACAACTCGGATGACTATGGATTGATATTGAAAATAAACCTTTAAACTTTTTGTCTTGTGTCACAGGTAGCTCAATGGAGGAGACTTCATGAACGATGGACCACCACTATATGGGAAACTGTCGTCGGGTGATTAGGTAAGCATGCACTTATTCAGGGAGACGAACAAATGTTAAGATCATATTCCAGTCAATACTTGGGTAAATAAAAAAAAGCATTCATTTATAAAGGGAGACTTTGACACTCGAGTTCACGAAACGGTGTAATGTAAATGAGTGCACTTGTGGAGAAAAGCATGCATCTGTGAATGGACACTTCAACACGGCTTTACACCAGAATCGTCGGGTAAATAAGAGTCCACTCATTTACAAAGGAGAACTTCGACGCACGTGCCTGGACCAGATGCGTGTATTCGGAAAGGAGAACTGGCGGGCGAATAACGAAATCCCTTTCATTGCATTCACAACGTGACGGTGAATTTGAGAAATGAACTGTGTCCGCGTTCGCGAGGAAAATTGGGTAGCAGTTGCTGCGTGTAACCTATTTTTTCGCGGACGGAAACAACGACTTAATCAATCGGATGAAAAGGTGCAAAAACTCGCACTCCTCCTGTACACTGATGCGTAGTGCGGAACCAGCGAGATGCTCGCTCAGGTCGTAAATTATTTTCTGACAAAAAATCTAAATCACAAAATAGTAACTCCATTCTTTAGAACGTGCTCTGTTTTCAGTTGAGTAGCTCATGGTACAACACCTCGGGAACTAGCAGGCAAAATACATTTTGGGGAAGCGGTACTAATATTTATGAGCTGTGTAAAAGTGTGCATACTTCCGGACGGCAAGAATGTCATAGGTGAATACCCTACATAGTACGTATGGATACCCCAAGAAAGAGTTTCCTTCACTCACATTGCCGTAATTTTAAAACCATTTTGGTTTCGAAGTAATGCCTCATGGTGAAGAGGAAGTGTACTGTCTAACTTATCTGTCGCCCAAACCGAAATGTTTTCTGAGGAGCTTAGTCGTGGTAGGCAGAACATCAAATGCTGATACATTGTATCAGACTGTGGATGAAAGTGTCAGGATCTCCTCAGGATCTGAAAGCTGGGATCGGGTGCGGAACCAGTATTTGAATCAGGATGTACAGCTGAAAAAGAAAATATCAGAATCAGATGTAATTCAAGATTTGCGGAAGTTTCTGGCATAGAGGGTGCCCCTATGATCAGGATCGATATTTCCTGATAGAAGTCCGGGCCTATATACCACCTTTTCAGGAAGAATTCTCAGGAATCGGAATCTGATCCTGATAGATGTGCTTTCGTTTTTCCTGAGGAAAAACAGAGGATCTGCTCTGCATTTTCAAATACCATTTTGTGCGTACCGCTCACTCTCATTTAACACTTTTTTCGGCCATCGATGTTACTAAAAGTTCCAATCCTCACAGTCTGTGAGAGCATCTAATTTGATCCCCTGTTACGCAAAGCAGCCCTTCCCGGAAATATAAATCGGCCCTTTTAATCTGGTCCAATTATTTCTATTGAACGATCCTTTTTTAATTAGGCTTAGTTATTTTTCTCCCCCTGCTCCATCTATGTTATTGGTCCGTGTGGAAGATAATTTTACCCTCTCCCTTCTCCATGTTGAGGGGCGAAGTTAGCGCCATATCCCCAGTTGTTTCCTCTGGTCAAACTTAGCTCATACTGCATCAACACAAGTCTCTTGAGTGCTCGGGAGAGGGAGGAAAAGAAAAAGATTCGTCTTTGCCTTTATCTATCATGTTTCCCTCTGCATCCCAGTGGGTATACCTGTTAGCATTCTTCTATATACAATATCTCCCTCTTCAACCTTCAATTCACTCATTTTGTCATTTTCTAATCCGTATTCTTACAGGTAGGTGTATGGATTAGGTTGGGGGATCTCGTGTGCTCCTTTAGAGAGGTTGATTTATTGAGTGCGTGACTCTGAGAATCCGTGCAAATTTACCAATGTTCAGTATAATATTAATTTCTTTTTCTTGTTTATATTGAAGGAAGCTCTTTAAGTGGGACACATCGCTTTGATACAGATCTTACTCATTGGCTAGTTATTATACATGGAAGAGTTGCTCCTTACCAAAGCGCTCATTTTATTCAGATGACGTGCATGTAACGTCTAATGTTTTAATGAAGAGAGCTTTGACAAGAGAAAGATACTGCTTACCGTCATTTACTGATTTATGGTAAAGTTTTGACTGGCTTTATTCCTGAGACATCAATTATTTCATTTTTCTCCGTCATCAAATAGGAATGCAGAAGAGAACCATGGATCACGTTCGATTACCAAAAGAGAGACTCCGTGTCGGGAAACCGCGGGTAGGAATTTGTAATTCTAACTTGGTAACCACAAAATGAACGAGTACTTAATTTTTTAACAAAAGTACCCACTACCAAACTAGATAAATAGGTACCTACTGGCAGATAGTATCAACCACAAACCAAGTACCTTTTGAGAAAATAACAGGGAGTGCATTTATTCGCCCAACTGATAATAACACTCACTTATCAACTTGACCCATGGATAAAAACCTTCCGCAGCAGCTATTGCTCTCACACGAAACGAAATGGTTCTTTTCTAGTACTTTGAAAATATTCTCCCGTCGAATGGTCTCCAGAAGAAATGAAATCCGCTCTTCGGCCACTTCCAAACTTCTGATGTCGAATCGATTACTTTTAGTTATCGGTAATAACTAAGTTAAATGTGGTATATCTGGCCGTTTAGTCTAGACGTCTGGTCTGCGAGATAGTATGTTTTCGGTGATTGTCTGCTCGTGGTCCATGAACGCGCCTCTGCGTCCTTCGGGAAAGTTCGTCGAAGACCATGTGTCGCGAACCTTGCCGAACAGTTCCCTTGACGCAGGTGAGGAAAATTTCTTCGCTTTCTCGTTGAGGTACGGTTGGGAAGGGTACGTGTAGGGCGAGGTGATGGGTATGGAGGAATAGTAGCTAGTAGACCTTTAGGTAAGGCTTGGCGGAAGTTTGAATAATAGGCGAGTAGCTCTGATCGTGCTTGAGAAACCAGGAAAAATCAAAGTGATATTAGCGGAAAATTAGAATGATGTGCACTTCACGCTGTTCAACCAATTACAGGCCATTACTGACAATGATACTGTGCGGTAAAAGAGAAAACCTCTACGCAATCTGGTCTTGTCGAAATTTTAACAAGTCGAGGCCATCTGCGAAGAAATTTGTAATTAAAATGGGTTCGGCGGCCGATTTCGTTCTTCTTCTTCTTTGACTCGTGACTTCTTCACGTTTCATAAATCGCGCGAAGCCTTCAGGCCTCGCTTTTTCGCGTTCGAGTGCGTTCAGAAAGGCCTATTTTTCCAACCGCTCATTTTAGTGACCATCAATTACTCTGTTTTTAAAATTTTTACCCATGGTCTACCTCTTGTCACCTTTGTTTATTACATTCAGATGTAAAATCACAAAGGTCAAGTTAATCCAGGGTTCAGTAGCCCATAGTATAAGATGTGTGGTGCCTTGTTTTTGTATCGCTTTACTCAGCGATTGCCGTAAGCTTGACGCTTTCTTCGCGTCTCTAGGCTATAGGGTGGCGCTTATTTTTCGTTTTTGAGAAATTTTATGTTCTCAACCTCTCAAATTGTGCCATTGGACGTGGAAATCAATATCCCATCGGCGGAAATGTGTGCGACATCATT
>Ga0058701_10002201_pt1 | contig 14595 bp, 5 predicted proteins | sample AgamicOrMae_FD_97039 | JGI IMG/M metagenome (GOLD analysis project Ga0058701, IMG submission 97039) | Agave microbial communities from Guanajuato, Mexico - Or.Ma.e | ecosystem: Host-associated > Plants > Phyllosphere > Phylloplane/Leaf | place: Guanajuato, Mexico | collected 2012-06-04 | reverse complement strand
TCTACTTTAACAGTGATACCAATAGGGAGTTGCTCTGCTTACAGTCTCAAGAGATGTTACAAATTCATTATGGCCAACCAAAAAGACATAATTTTCTTTTCCTTGAAGGTTAAACCTTGTGTGAATTTCTACCAATTTTTGAACCACAGGTGATCATTAAACCTAGAGGGTAAGAATCTAGCAGGAAATGTGTTCATAAAGACTTAAAATTTCACACAGAAGTTTATCCCAAGTCTTAGTGCTACTAGTACAGTACATAAATCTTCTTAAATACTATAAAAGAAAGAGAGTAAACAGCTTGGTCTCCAAAACCACTTTTACAAATGGTTTTACCAGTAAACAAAACTTAATATCTCATTTAAAATCATAAATAGAAAATACTGGAATACCTGCTATAACGTTAAAAATAAGGCATTCCATACTAAAGCTTTTTAATTCCAGTGGAAGTTACTGCAATTCTACATCATATTCCTTTGAAAAGAAAAAAAAGCTCTGCCAATTCGAATGACATTTATCAAACTGATGTAGAGTTCATGAGTATTTGTAATTGCCAGGAGAGGAAAAAAAAGCGCGCATAGTATAAATAACATACAATCTGACTGACTGCGGTGCTAACTATCCAATTCATATACGGGTCAAAAGAAAAAGACAAAAAAAAACCCTCCAATAACACCACATCTATATGTACACATTCCCTTGCGCTTGTACTTATGGCACAGCTATTTTTACTCTATCACATTTAAATAAACATGTACTGTGTTCTATGGGTATTGTGCAGAAAGATGTTAACACCAACACAGTACAGCTGTTAACCACAGTACCTATAGGCCTGCATTTAAAAAGAAAGAAAAAAGTGGGTGCGGAAATATTGATTCAAAATACGTCATCACACTGACTGTTCGCTTGTACTACTGTATTTTTTAAGTGCATCTAACAAGAAGTTCCTTAGTAAGGCACATTTGAAAACAGATATGATACACTTTCTCCGTTATGCGTTCTTCTCACAGCTTCGGCGAACATCATGGAAACATCAATACACTGAAAATAAAAAGAAGAAGAGTTTCAGATGAAGACATAAGAAAACAAAATTGATTCTTTTCAGTGGCAACGCAATTTCACAAGTTTCATTCGATTTCCCAATCCGGCAGTTATTCTACGGTATGACCGTTAGAAAAGAAAAACGCTTGCTGGTACCATATTGTCGGAAATAACGTTCATGAGGACGGACTTTGATAGTGAATAAGACAAAAAAAAATATAAGAGGTGCACTATTTAGGAACATCTCAAGTTAACTAAAATCGTTCCACTAACTCGTCCAGCAAACAAACTTATCTGCGGTATGGAGAAATAGCTTAGTATGATGTATGAGATATCTCATAGGAGGATACCTAATGGATGACTATTAATTTGATGAATCTTTAAAGATTTACCACCGCCTACGTTTCATATCACCGATTACATTCCTTTCGGGTAAAAAATAGATTTATAAAAACATAATACAACTTGACAAATATTCTAGGAACTATGTGACTAAAAAATTGATTTTTCCATTCAAAATTATTTTTTCTACCCTGAATCAAAACTTACTTGAATGCGAGGACAGTCTTTCATGTGCCCATCTTGGGGGATGGTGTTCGTCACCACAACAGCTTCAAAACCAGCATTGTTAATTCTTGAAATAGCAGGTCCCGAGAAGATGCCGTGGGTTAGAATAGCGTACACTCGGGTAGCACCAGCTTCCAGTAATCTGTTGACAAAAGGAGTTGGATGTTGAAATGACAAGCTATAACTTATTATGCGACAAAGATTCTTTTTTTTTGTTTTGTTTTTTCCTTATTTTTTATATACTATTCATTAAGCCTCTTCTTGAGACGACGTACGTATTTTTGACTACGGTTGAAATGGTCGCGATTGTTGTACCTCTGGCTGAGGCAAGATTCCTATATTTTTCCAGGTAAAATAAAAACTTCGCCTAACTCCTTCCGAAACAGTGACTTAAAGCACTTGTTTTAAGTTTTTATACTTTCCAGGCAAATGCCTTCACTAAAATACTTTAGCTCAAGTAAATCTACCTTCGCAAAATAGCTGAAGCAAACTTTCGTTCGCAAAATCGCTTAGAGAAACCTTCGGGTACGAGATATTTCGTTAAACTTTCCAGTTAAACTTCAGAGTTTCAAAAAGAAAGGCTTTCGAGAATCTGGGTTGATTTTGTAAAACAGGGCGGCCCTAACTTAACCAGACAATAGAAATTTTCCCACTTTTACAAGGAATTCCACGCAACAACTCTGTATTGTCCGGACGAACTTTCCAGATATTTAGCTGCCACAAAACTCATTATAAGACAACTTACTTTTCAGCCGCGTGGCAAATTGTACCGCAGGTGTCCGCCATATCGTCAACCAGAATGGCTACCCGATCTTTGACATCACCGACTAACACCATCGATGCGACTTCGTTGGCCTTTTTCCTTTCCTTGTGAATCAAAGCGAACTCAACGTTCAGTCGGTCAGCAATAGAAGTCACCCTGGAATCAAATACAAACATTATTTACAAACGATCTCACAACTCCTCTAATAACTTGTGTCGCTAACGATCTTCATCCAGAAAATGTGCTCTCACAAAATCTCCTTTTAACGATATTTTATCCTGAGCTCAGATTTCATTTAGAGGGCCAGGAATCCTTTTTAAAATACCATTTTTAATTAAAGAACAAAGATAATTTTGCGCCGGTAAAAAAAAATCATCAGGATTTTATAAATATTTTTTGGGGGGCCTAGAAGCTTCTTTAACTTTTATCCTACTACCGCCCAGCGATGCCATTCGGAAACAGAAAAAAATATTTTAGAGGATCTTTTCAGTTCAGCATTGTCACAATTTTAAAAAAATACCCGTCTGGAAACCTGAAATTTAATAATTTAGGCATTTTCCAAAGCTTAAAATTGCGTATTTTAGTGGGAAAAATCCTTCCAATTTCTCTTAAGCTAAATTTCACTCCAAATACTTTGGGCTGTTATGGGTTCATTGATTTTAAAATCTGAGCAACATTTCACAAAAGATGCTATTTCTAAAACTGATTTCCCAGGAATCAGTCAACTAAACCAAAAACGCTAAGTCAAATAAAAGCTTTGTAAGCCAAACGTTACAAAAATCTCCGCTGTCATAACATGCCGAGAACTCAGAAAAAGCTCTGTCGAATCGAAGTTCACTTTCTGTGCTATGGTATTTATTTTGCGTCTACTGCGTCTTACAATCAACGACGATTACCTTTTGGCACCTCCAGCGTCTGGCGAAACTATGATACTATTCCGCCATTCAGCAATGTTCTCCTTGATCCACTTTAAAACTGCTGGCTCGGCGTATAAATTGTCCACTGGAATGTCAAAGAAGCCTTGGATTTGGGAGGCATGCAAGTCCATGGTGATGATGTGGTCGGCACCAGCTACACTCAGCATGTTCGCCACAAGCTTTGCGGAAATCGGTGCACGGCTCTGTAGACACATGTCCAAATAAATGTATCATTCGTTTAAAGAAAGTTACTACGAATTCTCAGTCCTGTACCACTGCACGAAACCGTTGCTAGGATATTGGATCGCTCGCTCCTTAGTAAAGTCAGCAACACAAACTATAAATCGAGTTAGTTGGAACTAGTTTTGGCAAAATAGTGTGTTCAGTGTCAAACAAGACCTGCGTTGCAAGAAAATAAATACTACCCACATGCATTGTGGATTGTTAGGAATTCTACATCACGATATGACATGCGAATAACTTCAACTCTTGACACGGGATGCAACATGAGACAATATCCTTAGGTCCCGCGCATGCACTTCGTAAACAACTTCTGAAACCGTGCAAAAAATATTATTATTCACATGTCACGGATTTCCACAAATTTAAGACAAGGTTTAAGTAGAAGTGGAAGTTTTCATCCAACGTGAAGAAGTCCCGTTCAATTAATTCTTGTAAGACAATCGCTTCTTTTCTTAATTGGAGTCGATCGACGACGTGTTACTGCTGCACATTTTTTGGCATACAAATTGTCGGTGATCTTAAAATACGGCAATTGATTTTTAAAATTCAGACGGCCCCCAACATCCAAACGTAAACCTTGCTAAATTTATGGAACGTTTTGTTTGTATGCAATAGCAAGAGCGACTGTTTTTCTAAACGTAACTACTTTTCCGATGACAAAAAACGCGTTTTTCTCGAGAGAAAGATAAGGGGGGAAAGAAAAGAAAAAAAGAGTAAACTTTTCAGGCCGTTTTGGGGAAAACACGAGAAATATTTCTGTGAGCAAAAAATTAAAAAAAAAAGTCGCGACTAACTTTAAAAATCGGACAGGGAAAAAAAGGTGGCGATAAAAAAGGAACAAATAAAGAAATTTCACCTCAAAGAAGGAAAAACTTTAAGACAAATACAAAACTTTGAGCCCTAGCTGTCACTACAGTACATTTCAAGATTGGCCTACATCCTCTACCTCGACCAAAGTCTCCATTTTAAGGTTGTGGTGATCAACAGTTGGACAAACGAAACCTCACAGGACATAATTTCGACGCTTTATCCATCAGGAACAATGCCAGCCAAACTCATATTTTTTCTTAAATCCTATGTTAAACAAGAATTCCCATATGCCACCAGTGCGTTGAAAGGCACTTGTAAAAGGAAAAAAAAATACCAAGTAAAGATTTCGTTAGTTCAATCAACACAACCAAAAAGGCATAAATGAAGAAAGAAAAAAATAAAATAACGCACTCCGGAATCAATTAAAATTTCGGTGATAAGTTTAAAGCTGAAGTCATCAAAACTTCATCTCATAAAAAAAGAGAAAAATGGACCAAACTATATTTATCACCAATCTCGAAGATTTTTTCCAATGCACTACAATTACACAACTATCGTTGCACTCTGTCATCATAAAATTACGTAATTAGATCATAATCTACAAATTACTCAATTTAAAAAAAAAGTAGCATTTTATTCGATAAATCGGATTTGCATTGTCCTGTAAAATTTTCATGCAATTAGAAAATTAGTGAAACTAAGGACATGACAAAAGAACGGCACACGAAATTCCACACATGCAATGAGTAGAGAGTTAGTTGCACGACATCTCCGCACCCCACCCTTCCTACTCTTCAATCTCTTCCTGCCCCCCCAGTCATTTCCATATGAAAAACTGAACGTTCAAAGGAAGCCAACCGGTATCTTAATCTGGGGGAGATTCGATTAAGTCTAATATTTTTTATTGCTAAGGTGAGGAGAAGGGCGAGGCTAGGAGGCTCAACTGCAGCACTTTCAACCTCGCTAGTACTCACAGTATGCACGTCAGGGACAAAATCCTGAAAAGTATGCCATTTATGTTATTTCTCATACTTCCATTACATTTCCACAGCTTAAAGTACCGTAATGATCAAGGCTTATTGTCCACCTTTATTTCCCTACCCAGCCCAAACTTTTTTATACCTCGAGAAAAAGTACGTATTTCGGACCACCGAGAGATTCCGTGAACAACTGAGGATCAAAACCCATGTTAAAGGATTCATATAATTTATGACCTACAATTTTTAATTTGGACAATAGTGAAGTAATAGTGTCTCATTTTCGGGTATACTGTTCTTGAGGTGTTCCAAAATTACATCCAGTTTCTTGGGTTTTCGCAAAAGCTAGGGGCATATAAATTCTAACCTCGGGATTGTTTTTCGTGATTTAAACGATGTGTCATTCTCGCATCAAGTAGGGTAAGATTTTTTAAAAAAATAACTGAGGCTAATGGAGACATTTAAGTGCTAAGCTAAAAAGCTCTACGTTTAAGCATAGAAGCGGTTAAGTACGTCGACAAAAGGCACCGTGACCAGAGATGGAAAAGGCACACAGAAGCCGAAGTCGTTTACATCAAAAACAAGGCCCGTGAGAATCACAATCACGGCAACAGTCCGTAAGGTCAATCCGACTGATAACCCACAAGTTGCGTCAAGCTTCCAAATCTGCCAAATATCGACTTCTTTTATCGTCATTGTGTACTCTTGTTTTCAAGCTGTCGGGATGGGAAAATGCCCAGACCCCCGCGCGGCTGGCTGGCTGCTATGACGAAACTGTTTCGTCACTTGGACGAAGTACAGTGCGCTAGTCTACTGACCGGTTTCCGAGCAAAGCTGTGCTTTTCATCTACAACTGTACGAAATACTGTAAAAGGCGTTCAATACCCATAAGCAAACGACACAATCCCCTTGCGGCATTCTTACCACGAAACTTGACCTGTAAAGAAAATTTTGGACCCAACACTAAATTATGCTCTAAAGCTGGCTCTAAACTGCTGCAATTCTGGAGTACCTTGTAAATTTAAAAATCCTTCTAAACTAAAACCAAAAAAATGTTAAAGTGACTCAAAGTTTGCAAAATACAGGCCCCCTGATGAAAATTTTTCGATCACTTTTGGAAGACCATACAGAAACGGTAACAAAAACATTTTTTTTTCTCCGTTAATCCAAATATTATTTTTTTCTTTTAATATCCTCGAACGAACAGTAAAGCGACCGTGCATTTCAAGTTTCAAACGTTTCTGATTTGCAGGTCTAAAAAACTTTATAACTTCCGCATGTTAACAGCCATCAGGAAAAAAAAAAGGGAAGACAAGAATTGAGCCACGACCGTTGTAAAATTTTGCAAAAAAAAATAATTGTAAAATACGAGGACTTTTGTGAGGAAAATAAGACTGAGTTGACAAAAATATCCAACGTTGCAGCAGTTGTGCACAATGGTGCAAACGTTTATTCCAAAGTCGACTTACGAATGCACCCCATTCCCGAATCCCCCCGTGCGTTAAAACATTCAAAATTACCCGGAATTTCCACTCGTTAGTCTTGATGACTGGTTCGACCGCCGGCTTGCCATCTCGTCCTGTCTAATCACAGAACACGCCAAAAAAATCTGCAATTAGCAAGATGCTGAAGACATCAGCTCTGCCCATGCAGTGCAACTACAAACTCTATCTGCCCGAATAGCGATCATTCTTCTGCACAACAGAGGAACAATTTAGAACGCAGCCACTCAACACATATCAACCGCTAACAAGTACAAAAATAAGTGAAATCAAAAGAAAAGGACCACAAAGGTTACAGCAAGGGTGCAATTTTTTTTAAAAAGAGGGGAGGGTTAAGATGAAAATACTACAATTAAAACGTAATAACTAAACAACAGTAGTCTTACAACTGTTAATCACCACAACCACAATTCATCTAACCAGACCGACGTGCCTTTTGTCACCGGCGTCTCATATCGCTTGAACTTTGTAGCTCAAGCTAAAAAAAAAAAAAAAAAAAAGGAAGACAGAAAACTCGTCTTTTATTAAAAAGCGAATGTTTATCTATTCAAAGCATAACTATAGACGTAGACCTCCCGCAAAATAAACGTTAGTTGCGATTCTTAGTATGGCTCGGAGAACCATGTTTCTTTCAGAGAATTTCGGCATGCAATTTTGGTGCAGATAGGAAAGGGTACTATGACTACTTCTAAACCTCGCGAGTTATCGAAATATGAAAAGCTTGAAGAGATGTCCAAAGATATAAAGAAATAGAATGACTGCTCGAATACACGCCCTTTTCTCACCTTATCCTTTTTGTCTTGCCTGGCGTAAGGGAAGCAAGGAATGACGGCTGTAACTCGTGACGCAGAGGCAATTTTGCAAGCGTTAATCATAATGAGGAGTTCCATAAGATTGTCGTTAACTTCGCCGCTCCCACTCTGAACGATGTACACATCCTCTCCTCGGACCGATTCTCCGATTTCGACGCTGAAATACACAACAGGAAAATTACTTTCCAAATTTCAGTTTGAGTTTTTCCTCGCACGTTTCTAATTTTAGCACGTTTTAAATGACATCATGGAGACGGGCTTACATCGTTGGAGGAATTACCAAATGCGTTACTCACGTTACCGTACTCCGTTGAATCTCATATAAATTATTTTATTTTTTCCTGACAAATTTAGCTGAAACGTTATTTTAATGTTTGACAGATTAAAAAAAGAAAAAATCAGCCGACTGGGCTTCACCTTCGATCGTAGGAGTATCTTGCATTAAATCATGTTTTCGAAATGATTTTTAATTGAGAGAAGGGCCCATTTCTCACGGTTTTTCATGGGACTTGCGAAAAGCAACCTCCTCAAAGAGAAAGGGAAGGTTGCCTCCCTTGAGAAGTCAACGTAACCTCGATCTAATTATGTAATAGCCGATAGGCTTCGATCGACTTTTTATAACGGTAATAAACATGATGGAATTAAAATAAAATGATATCAAATTAAACACGCGAATTTCCAAAATCTCCACACGAAGAGTCGTGCGTGCTTAAACTTGAGCTTAAGAAAAATTTACGTACTTAAAAAGAAAACAAATAGCCCTAGAATTCTTACACAGGCAAACTTTAACGTAGTGATCAATAAGGCAAAATACTGCGAGCTCAAATAGAGAAACCTTTTTGTGTAAAATTATAACCGACAGATTTAGGGTAATAGACAAGCAGAATCAAATTTCTCGAAAATCCGGAGAAAGGGGCTGACAGGACCAGGTTAAAGATAACGGAACATCGGGGAAAGGGTATTTTGACGTGAGACCCGGCTGATCAGAGTTTCTCGCTCTCAAAACTCAGGCAAAAATACAGAGCGCAGTAAAAAAGAAAAACACTACCTGGCAGGCTTACTTAAAGTGCCTCACAGGTAGACTGAAATCAAAACATAGGTCAGTTGCCGGTACGGGCACGGCTAAAATGTGGCACAAGGAAAGTCAAATCTTGAAATAAAGCTAAACCATTAATAGGCTCGAAAAAATGAACTTGGACAGCTGATTTCGCGGAAGATAAATACATGAACACGTGTGGGTTGTCCTTCGCGCCCTCGAAACAAATCTACTCGGTTGGGGTTGTGTGTACACAAAAACAAAACAACTTCAGCTGATCGATTTCAACAAGGGGTGACAGACTGGGCGAATGTTTGGGTCCAGAAAGACGCAAAAAGCGGTCGGAAAGACTACCGGGATTAAAAAGGGTAATGCGGAGGAGAAACCAAGGCACAATGTCGGAGGAGCAGTTAAAAGAGGGATACGAACCATGTTTCCAAATTGCTGAACTTCTTCGTGACAACTTTTCCAAGTTCGATTCCCAGACGATCAACAATCCTCGAAGCAAGATCTGGGTGAGAGGTCCCACTGAAAACTTTAATATTGGGCATCCTGCTGCGTAGATTAACACTTGGCCTCTCGAGATTTGCTCTCAACAAACTCTTGGCACGCACTGGTTGTGATAAGACGGGCATTACTGTAAAGACCAAACAGCAACCAGCCAATCAGCGCATCATGGTTACAGAATGACGTCATGTCCGGAACCGGTTTGGCTCGATTTCGTTATTTTCTAAAGGCTGTGCTGCGCTTGCTAGAAAACAGGGCGAGTTGTTAAGTCACCGCCGTCATCAAACTGATCAAGGAAAAGAAAGAAAGTGATGGAAGTCAACAAAAGGAAATGCTGTGTTTCGAGAAAACGTTTTGAAAATTGAGCAATATTTTCTTATGAACTGAGTGAAACTCTCACGGATTTGACCATTTCAGCTTTATTTTTGGTTACACGTTTCTGAGGGAGAAAATCACGCCATGGTTTTGTGAAAGACATGTGAAAACCTACATTCTCTTGTCATGGCGAACATAGCAGCTCAAAGGATTAGGAGAGAATTTAAAGATGTTCTTAAGAGTGAAGAGGTATGCAATGGCTTTTTTTAATGTTAATTTTCACTCCTCATCTGGTTATCCCCTGAATTTTATTAGGATGCTTGCTCGGTGTTGCCATAATGACGTGTAAATACGTAACCATCAGGGAAGTTTCAGTGCTCAAGAAGTTGCACATCATCTCTTCTTGCAATTTGATTTGCGTCGGAGAATACATTTTCCCCGCAATGTCATTATCCTATTTGTGGTATTTGTTGTCTCTGTCATTTCGTGAGTAGTCGTCACGTGTTGAATTAAACCATTTTATGAAATTTGGGATTTAATTTAAACAATGTTTGAAGGTTATGTTCCCTTGGTAAAATTGCTGATTTTTCATGATACGGCACTCGCCTCTCTATGCGTTTGCTCCGATAAATGAAAATTTCACTTTTTCATCTGCCATTAACTCCTAACTCCCCTTTTTTTCCCCCATTTTATTTGTTTATATATATATATATTTATTTATTCATTTATTCTAATCTACATTGTTTTGATCCATTTTCTGCCTTATGTCCCCTCTTAAAATCAGTAATAGTCATTTTCTGTAGCTTTCACTGCATCAAGTATTTGCCTTATTTTTACTTCTCATGCATTATTATCTGATAATCCAAGAAAAGAGAAAAAATTGTTTTCCAATATCTGTATCTGTTAATCTCTCATTGTTGATTTCTAACTCTGTGAGTAGCGATTCCCATCCCTCTACTGATATTCGTATGGCTCTATAGGCTCTTATGGTTCATGATCAATTCCATCTCAATATGTTTTGGTTTGTCAGTTTCACTGTTTTACCACATATTGTAAGAATGACTCACCATTTTTCTCTTGGATGCTCATGATTGTTTTGGTTAGCTAAATCACTAGAAATCAAACTTTCAGTTATTTATTAGTCTTGTGAAAAACCTTAGTGTGCCTGTTAAGAATGTGACTGGTAGCACTGTTCCCGGCATGGCAGAACCCCGTCACAGTCAGTCAAAGGTCAGGTCAGAGAGATAAGAGAAGATGAGGAAAATATTGTAAATCTGAGGCAAACAATTTTATTTTTATTACTTTTTGACGTGTGCCGATTCATGATAATCTCTTATCTATTGATGGGGTCAGTATTCTGTAAAGTGGGTTTGAAACAGATAATGTAAATATTAATGGAAGAGAAAATACTTTTATTTTCATGGGTGAAAAAAAATACTGTACGGCTTCTACATGCTTTAATTACGATTCCAAGTTGGCCAATGTCAAATGTATGTGATACTTTAGAGCTTCATACATGTTACCCTGCAGTTCAATTTTTGCTTTTTAACTGAATGAAGTATTTTTCAGGTTGCTAAATGTGCCATCAAAGTGGAATTGGTGAATGATAGCTACACTGAACTGAAAGGAGAAATTGCTGGTCCTCCAGAAACGCCTTACGAAGGTGGTAACTTTGTTCTTGATATCAAAGTTCCAGAAACATACCCTTTTAATCCACCTAAGGTAAGTCAAATACTGAATAGAAAATATGTTCAGTGTTAAAACATGTTTGCTATGTATGCTCTTTGTGGAAAAATCCATTAAAAGTCTGCATGAAATGATTTAATCGTTTTGTGTAGGCGTCAGAATATGATAAACACGACGAAATTTTTTCGGCAACAGACGCGTCTTAGGCAAGATAATGTATTTCCTCACCCAGGGGTTCCGGCCAATCTCTAAAAACAAACATATTTTTTTTTTTTAATAATACATGCTGATAACCGGTATGTCATGTTTCTAACTTCTTCAAATGTGGGTTTGAAAAATCAGTTCCGGCCGTAAAATAAATAATAAAAACTCTGAAAAATTAATAAAAAATAATGTTTGAACGAAAAATACCATTGTAACAATTAAAAGCTTGTAATTATGCATACTTTTCAATGTCAAGTACCTTAATTTTAGGTTGTTGCTGTTCTAAAAATTGTCTGTATGTCTCTGACACCTAATGATTCATTTCTGAAACATAACTATCATTACAGCGAGCCTAGTGTATCGATAGCGATGCCGTTCGGAAACAGAAAAATTTATTTTAGAGGATCTTTTTAGTTCAGTATTGTCAAAATTGAAAAAAAATATCACCCCTCTTGAAACCTGAAATTTAATAATCGAGGCATTTTCCGACGCTTAAAATTACGTATTTTAATGGGGAAATTCCTTCGAATTTTTCTTAAGCTAAATTTCACACAAAATACTTTGGGCTGTTATGAGTTAAAGACTGAATAACAACCGAGAATATTCGTGTGGCCGCTAAAATTACGGGTTACATCTTCATAACATTCGCCTGATGGGCCTAATTTTTATGTGATCTATTCCAGGTTCGGTTTCTCACAAAAATATGGCACCCAAATATTTCATCTGTAACAGGAGCTATATGTTTAGACATCTTAAAAGATCAGTGGTGAGTCAGGTTTTTTTTTACCGAAGTCGCATTATGCTTATTATTACTTTTGGAATGCGCGCTTAACCTCAAATATGAAATACATTTTTTTTAAAGTTTTTGATGTCTTTTTTCAGGGCGGCTGCTATGACTCTGCGGACTGTGCTGTTATCTCTGCAAGCTTTGCTAGCAGCGGCGGAACCGGATGACCCTCAGGACGCGGTCGTTGCCAAGCAGTACAGGAATTTTCATGAAATGTTTCGTCTGACAGCGCGCCATTGGACGGCGGCCTATGCAGGAGGTAATTAATTAATTAATATTGTTGACGTGTTGACCCAAACAATAATACTGTTCTTTGACCGCTGCGAATTAGTTATTCAATGACGAAAACGTACTTCACCAAGTAGTATATTCACCTTTATTGCTGTTACAAAATCTTTTTTCGCGTTAATAATGTGCAAATCAGATTTTTTTGAAAGTAATGAATATTAAATTTTAAGATTCTTAAAAAGTTGTTTTTTCCTTTTTTTTTAATTTGAAAAAAACAACAACTTATTAAGAGTTATTCTAGGGTTTCTGAACAGCATCGCTAGGCGTTACCTGTGTATTTGAAACCCAAATACGACCTCATCTTTGCCAGAAGCCAGAATTTAATCGCTAGTGAAAGTTAATTCTAATGTTTGAGTCAAAACCTAGAGATTTTCGGAGCTAAAACTCTTTGAACATTTTTCCGGCGTAAAGCAGAAATATAGTAGATTTTAAAAAAGGAAATAATTTTACAAAATTTAAGTCCTTTTTTACCTTCCTTATTTTTTTTTTTTCAGTGAAAACGATTTAGAGTCTTTTGGGTTCAACTTGAACGCTTGATTTCTTTTTTTCAGGTCCTTATACGAATCCAGAATTTGATAGGAAAATCAAGCGACTTACAGATATGGGAATAGATACTCATCAAGCAAGAGTTGCTCTATCGTCCTTCAACTGGGACTTAGATCGTGCGTCGGAACAAGTTTTCAACTAGCGTTATGTGACATCGGGCGGGAAAGACCAAAAGAGCGTGTTGGGATGGTCAGGTGACACAATCGGAACGTTAAGCCTTCCTGGTTGGCTAGACACGCTGTTGTAAATACGTATGTACATCCTTGTGTGTTCCCCCGTGAGATTTTCATTTGTCCCTGCGATTCGCACATTTCCACCTCGAACATTCAACATTTTGTTTTTAACTTTTTACAGAAAATTATAGTGTCTTGCTGTTAAACTCTTTTGGGACAAATATTTTGATGACTTGTCTCTGAAATTTGCGGAGCCTTAGAAGCAGACGTGGTTAGTGGGATTAAAAGTAGTGTTTCAGTTTTCAGAATGTTTCCTTTTATCTTCATTTTTTTTTCTCAAGTATGTGTATTTATGCACGAAAATTTTCTCTTCCTTTTTTGTTTTTGTTTTACTGTGCTGTGCCTATTTAAAATTTGATTGGCTGGTCTCTTGTTAAACGAAAATTATGGAAGCTAATGAAGTTCTTGTTGAAGCTTGTCATATGTTGTGAGCACCTATTCTCACCATGTACAGTGGGCTACAAAAGTCATGACCCCTTCTTCCATGTATTTCTTATGGAAGCAAGGGTCATGACTTTTGAGGACCACTGTACATCTCTCTGCCCAATCTGATTTGAAACTTGTTCTACGCGTTTGCTGCGCAATGCCCCTTGCCTGTAGGCACCAGGCGCGTCATGCATGAAATGATGGGTAGGAATGATCTAGTTCCAAGTTTTCAACTGTAGCTATGGTGAGCAAGTGATATTGTTAGGAAACGAAGGCCCATGTTTTCTCCTTGAACTGTTACGCAAGGTATAGAGTTATTGCTTTTAGATTTGTCATTTTTTCTTACGTAAATCGTCCTCTTTAATTTAAAATGAACTCGAATCGATCTCGTTTGTGGTATTAAAACTATTAAGAGAAGCAATGAACGCGTCTACGCAACGTGGTCTTGTGGATAATGCTCACCATCGTTATTATCTTTATAGGGTTTATCAAATCTCGAATTAATTTGGTCTGGAGTGTTCAGATTCCCAGAACTGATACTACTACCAATGTTTTTGCCCTTTTAAATAATGGGGCATACCAGCAAAAAGAAATATTAATGAAGGATGTCCAAGTAACTTTCCAAGATTATTAATCCGCAAAATATGTTTAGTTTTATTCTGTCATTACAGTAAATTATTGATGCATTCTGTAATTCGGAAAGAAACCATTCGTGACTTCTTTGGTCGTTCAGTTTTCCAGGGATCAAAAACTTCAGGCTAGACGTCCTTTCACTTTATTACTACAGCTTTTTGGTGGCTGGAATTTTGTTTTAGTCTTTACATGAACGGATGGAGACATCCTGTCTCTACTTGTGCTGTCTCTACAATTGTGTTCTCGCTTTCCGTTATTTTTGCGATGTGCGGGGAAGCTTGGGGTTCATGTACAGTTACGGACGT
>Ga0058701_10002200_pt1 | contig 14600 bp, 10 predicted proteins | sample AgamicOrMae_FD_97039 | JGI IMG/M metagenome (GOLD analysis project Ga0058701, IMG submission 97039) | Agave microbial communities from Guanajuato, Mexico - Or.Ma.e | ecosystem: Host-associated > Plants > Phyllosphere > Phylloplane/Leaf | place: Guanajuato, Mexico | collected 2012-06-04 | reverse complement strand
GAAAAAAAAAAAAAAAAAAGAGAGGAGGAGGGGAGGGGAAGGAGGAAGAGAGAGAGAGAGAGAGAGAGAGAGAGAGAGAGAGAGAGAGAAATACTTTGAGTAAGAGTTTTGAGGAAAAGTTCACAACTTGAGGGGCTGAACATTATATTCTACACTGTGATAGTACTCATTCACCTGTGTGCGCAGAGTTGGTAGCTGTTTAATGTTTATACCACCATAAGGTTCCTACTGCCATAACTAAGTCTTTGCAATAGGCGTAAATGAGAAACGTGAGGTCACAAAGTGTTGGCTATCGACGGTCGAGTTAACCTCGTACCTCGATGGACATTTCTTAGTATGAGCAATAGGAGAGAAATTAGTCTTTGCATACTTCTGAACCTCCTGTAAAGTTCGAATTACTTTAACATTTCCTCGCTAGTATTCAAATCGTCCTTGTCGAAAACTCCAGCATACCAATTCTCATTCCCACAAAAATGCCAACTTTTGTATCATAAAAGCGAAAACGCGGCGAGAAAAGGGCCAAGAGGTAAGTAGTAGGTGACAGGAATTTAGATTCATCCAGCTAATTCAAGAAAATGGGCAAAGCAATTCCAGGAGTTTTTTTAACGCTCCGAAACAACTTGGGTGCCATTTTCACACACAAAACACTGGGGCCACTGGAGATAAAAAGATAAAAAAAAGAAAACCAGGCATTAGCTGCACCTTACAGTTCCGCCCTCTTTAATGTCATGAAAATGCAGAAATCCTGCTATAAACAAGAGAAAAGGAATTAAGGAGTGTTTGTAGACCGAAAAAGGGGTCGTTTTTCACTTGCCAACGGTGTGTGCGCACGAAGGCTGACCCCACAAGGGATAAAGAAGATCTCAAGTCCCTTTTAATATCGCGCATAAATTTTTCATACATTACAACAAAGTATGATGAGCCAAGGCGCTTTATCCCATGTAGTTGTTAAACACAGCCGCGATGTCTTTCGTGTGACGGACTTGTTTTGGTAGTCTCCATGCTACAAGTCGTCCTATTGTGTCTCAAAGCGGAAAAGGTCAAATATGTGGATAGCGGCGCAAGTGCTACAAGTCATGGCATGAAATTTGCCAGTAGAAGGGTAAAAAGGGGTAAGACGGGACAAATCTCGGGTCGCTGAGGTATGGGCGCAGGCGGAATCGGCGCGGCCAAATGAGCTGCTGGCGATAAATATCAGGCGCGAAAAATGCCAGAAACGCAAGCAAGGGCTGTCCGGCAGAAAACGCTGTACAGAGAGATAAAGAAGGCGGTGAGGCGCGCGGCGGGGTGTCTGTGAAGGCAGAGCTCTTGTACCAAGCTTCTCCTAATTCATCCGAGTGTACAGCAAAAGGGTGGAGACTTTTTCATAATAAAAAATAGTTGACCCAGGCGCCGCAGCGCCTCAGCGTGGTAATTTGGCCGATGTCCACAGTCCAAGATGGAAGTCTGGTGTTTACGACTCCTTCCGACCGACCGCCACGTGTGTATTCTTTCCTCCTTTTATATCTTATTTATTATAATTAAAAGTGTTAGTGGGCGACCGCGCGTTTGCTCAATTGTTTTCAGCCGCCATTAATGAGATCTCGCTGAAAACGCTTGCCCTATGGGGACTATCAAAGAATGGCGGGCAAAAACAATTAGGGCAAAAGAAGCCTCGAGGAATGTAATGAGCGCTCCATTCAACCCCAGCCTTCGACCGTCCGACCATCCTTTTGTGGCCAATCCATTGAAAGAAAAAGTAGTCCCTGCCAAGAGCGGCCGAGCCACCGGGCCGGGTCGGGTCGCCCAGGCCGGGCTCTACACAGAAGACACTAACACCCTCTCATCTATTTCGCAGGTACTACACAAATCGATTTGATTCCTTAGCCCGCCACAAGCAGCGCCTTGCTAAAGTGAACAAAGCCTACATCTTCTGAGCATGCTCTGAGCGATCCCCTCGCCTGCCTGCCTACCTGGCCGTCTCTCTCGTTCTCTCCCCGCTCTGCTTTGCTCTGCTACCGGAGCGACATCTTTTATTGATCTCTGCGGCGCCGCAAGATTGCGAGGCCGCCAACAATACAATATTGTTCCAATAAACCAACACGGCTACCGTCGCACTACGTCGATTAGACGTCGCTCTAGGGGTCGCCACATCCACACAGACCCCTCTTCCGGATGACTTTGGTTTCCCAATACCCGAGGAAGTGTCATCATTTCTGTTACATAATTTCTAACACCTCCGATACATTTACCTCGTAAGAAAAAACGGTAATGGCTTAGGCACAGCTTCGCCACAAGAACGAACAAACTTACGACTGGCACCCTACGCATCATAACCTTCGCATCATATGTAAGCGAATTTGTCATATTTGTGGACAAACTACTTGGACGTTCTTGTGTCTAGCAAACAAGGTAGCTGAGTTTTACGAATTCCAAAGTGTGTTTCTGATAACCATTTAATATCATGCTCGAAGAATGGTACCCCGAGACAAAGAACTTGATTCTTCGGCGTATCGATAAGCCGACGTACTATTTACATACGAAATGAAGTCCTCGGACTCGGATGTAACGAGGTTTCAGTGTACAATGTAATTTGATGACCGCGCGGCAGATGCGTCTGTTGTAGGCACTTGAAATGTTTAACGAACCCTTTCCAAACAGACATTTTTTCGTCCGGATGACCTCAGTGTCTTTTATTGGAACCGCCTTGTTGTCGGCACATCCTCTGATGATGGCTCTGATTAACAAAGTTTGTTTTCTTCCTTTACGGCCAGCCAGTACATTATCCAATTATGAGGCGACCACATATGCTCGTAAAACCGGGGAACTGAACGTATTCGGCTCGTCTCGATATTTGTGCAAAGGTCGAATTTAATGGCCTTGTCTTCCAGTGATGCCGGAAATCTTATCAGTCCCACAAACGTGTTGAAGCTGTGTTAACTTAAATGGGCTCTTAACATTGTGAGTCTTCAAACATAAAGGAAACCTGATTTACAAGAGAATCAGGCTACACGGATTTTCCCTGACTCCGAAACTACACCGTGTAGGCAGACTAGTGGCAACCTCCGGCATTCAGTGTTCACTATGGGGCACGGAATTCCAAAGTGACAAAAACCTCTAAGCTTAAATTTCTGATATAGTAATTACCTTGTTTGTATTTACCGCAGTTATTACAATTTTAGTTGTTAACACGATTTACGACTAACATTGTCATTTATAACGTAAAGGTTACTGACCCACGAAGATGGACTGCTTGCTCACGATGTCACTGACGTCAAACTGCAGTAACTTGGTTTCCGAGCAACCGACTGTGTTCTATACCGACAAAGCGACTGTATCCTTCCATGCAGTCTAACAAGCCGCAAAGGTAAAGAAGCTTACAGAAGGTACGTTGTAATATGCAAAGCAGTCATTTTTTGGTACACCAGTTGCAGTGTTCTGTGTACAAGCGGCTTGCGAAGGAACGTACCTTTATAAAGATAGGAACAATAAAAATAGCAAACATGGTAGGCGAAGGCCCGAAATCGATGGCCCGTCTTGCGCATAAATATTTCAATCTCCTGAGTGCCGAGAGCGAAGGAGTTTCGATGACCACATTTCCGCGGAGGGACCGCTTTGCCCTGGAGACTGTGCTGCCTCTTATACCTTTTCCTGTTTCGACGCCATTCCTGATCATGACCCAAAACTTTTTAGTCGCCGACGATGACTTTGTGGGGAAAGTTCGCGATGAATGATGCATTCCTCACTGAGAGACGAGGTGCACTATGTATGAATTAGTCGGTATGGATCAAAAGATGATGAAAAATTTTATGAGGGAGCTCCCATGAAGTACTAAATTCATAAAAAAAAATTACCCGAGGTGCTGGACCAAGCGAAAAGAAGTAAGGGTGGTACAGAAAAAAAGGACATAGAAATTTATGGTGGACTGTCTTGACTATGTTACGATTCTTTAAGTATTGTGTACGAATAAATATTAAATAGGTTTTGTATGCATGCGCTGATGCATGGATTACTGTAGTTAAGATGCTCAAAAAACTTTTACGTGGCTAATAAATTTGAAGGTAATGACTGCAATTTTTAACGAATTATTGGGGTGTGTTGAATCTCCCCTGGTAGCACACCAGCGCTTTTTATGCGCATTAAAAGCGCATTTTGGTATTCAAAATGCGCTTTTAATGCGCATAAAAAGCGCTGGTGTGCTACCTGGGTCGGAGCATATTTTGCGGACCAATGGAGGCCATCTGCAGGCAGCTTCAGCTCCTCACAAATTTCCACGCCCTCATCTGTCGGGGGCCTTAAGAGGAGTATCACGCCTTTTTACGCCATCAACACAACGAATATAAATCGTACTTGACACGAGAGCGCGCCACTAAAGCTGACGCGGTGGTGACGAGAAGATAAAAGTCACAAGGGTGAACGCGGAGACGAAGAAGGAAGTGTCTTAAAGATGACAAGTGTCATCCTCTCTATGTTTGCGCCCAAAATGGACCGTACTGTCGTCGACAAACTAATGTATACATGAACCACTATCTATTTCAGTCAAGCAGATCCCCATGTAAATGCAATCCCGGTTGATAATCCGAGCCGTGTGTTACCAATAATCCTTGAGGAATGGTAAATGATCTTAAACAAATTACATCGGTAACCCTACCTTCCACTGGACTGGAACAGGTACGACGGAGAGCGGTACTTCCAAGGTACCCACCTCACAACTTGTGAATGAAGTCGGAGCCTGATGTAGTGGAAAGATCAAACGGCATGAATGAACCGTAGACGGAGCTGGTTACGGACAAAATATTCCGCCGTCACAGCGTCGGTTTCTTACGAGGTACCAATCGTCTGCACATCACAATTCGTTCCTTTCCTCTATTGCTCTGGCAATATATGACCAAAAACCATTTCTACGAATCCCCTCAATGTTAATCATGAAAAGCTTTTTTTCTGAATAACCATAAAAGGCTTTTTTTTTTCATTGGAGCACCTCCCTGAAAAAAGATGAACGGGATAGGATTCTATTCAGGGAATTCTCTTCATCGTATTGGAAATCCTATAGGAATTCTAGTCCAAATTCAAGAGTCGAAGACAAACAATAGGGATTTCCTCAAGGTTTAAGAGGGTTTCCCCTTCTACTAACAAGGGGAGGAACTTTGTTGTATGAAAAATATTGGTACGGGTACCTTAAAAAATGTGAATCGTCTTTAATCTTTTTTAAATTTATTTTTTTAGGGGGTTTTACATTCCACTGTCATTTACTATACCGGCAAATCCTTCCTTATTAGAGACATTCGCAACATTAAATTGCCGGTTTCAACAATGAAGCGCGGCATGGTTTGCCTTACAAATGTGAAACATTTTTATGGCGAAATTAGTCTGCAGTTTCAACCGGGCATCGGACACCCACACCTAGGCAGGGGTACCCTGGGAAACGGGAAAAATTATCCGCGTTTCCTCAACGAACAAAGATTATGTTCTGGAGCCACCGCCCAGCCTGAGCCCAGCCAGCAAACATCGTGTGTAGAACACCTCCTAACGCAATAATCTTGAGCACCGCCCATGATCGATGGCGTGCGTTTTGACATTTTCAGCGTGTTCCGAGTCCAGACGAGCCGGGTTGAGCTGAGCCGAGCCCGGTGGGAGGTATTACCTCTGCCTTGTCGCGAGAAATGTATCCGCGATGTATTCCGGCCTGTCAACACCTCTCCGCTCCTCGCTGACTTTCTGAAATACGAGCGCAACAATTTTACGCTCTTCCCCGGCCAAAAAATTAACACAAAAAGAGACAGCTGTTTCCTCTTGCAGATCAACTGCGCTACTACCATCACCGAGTCCGCATCAGATAAAAAGTTTTCAGGACCAGATCAGGTCCTTAGATATAACTCCTGATCAGGAAGCAGTCAAATCCTGATCAGAATTTTACCAAGTTATGATATGGTGATCAGGACTTCGCAATATCAGGACATGACACTTTTATCAAGGCCTGATGATTATTATATGGTCTTTGCCAAAAAATGGCCAATGCCTAATCAGATTCTGACTACAATCGTCACACTCTAAATTTTAAGTAGTCATTTTTGTACTAATTAATTTAGTCATTGTTGTTTCACTAATTATTTTAGTCTTTTTTAAATTCAGTATAAAACTGTCAAAATCAACTTAGTTTTAACGGTTAAAACATTTCTACTAATTTTAATGTTAATATTTTGTAGCAACAATATTAGTTTGGTCTCTGGGTTTAAAATGACATTTTTCATACCCTTACTATTCAGCAACTTCTATTTTCACTATTTCAAGTCATTTTTGACTTAAAAAAAGTCAAAATCGCCTAGTTAAAATATCAAAATTTTAGCTACTAAACTTCGACCAAATTTGATCACTTCTAATAGTACGCTGTAAATGACTAATTGAATAGTTACAAGTGACTAAAGAATAGTCATACTACAAAAAATCAAAATCGACTGTTTAAAATATGAAAATTTTAGCTATTATTCTTTAGTCTAATTTGATCATTTTACATTTACAGTGAAAATTTGATCAGGAGTTGATTCGGGATAAGATTTTATTGGAAATTTGAATAGGTCCTGACGAGTTTTTATCCAGTGGGCCGTTTCAAACTGGGGAGGTCGCACGACAATCTGCTAGCTTCGGAAAAGGGATTCCGAGTCTACCAGCGTTTCGGAGTTATTGGGTTTCGGTGATACCAAAAAATGAAGTGCTGGTCCCATTTGGGTAGATTTATTGGCCGCTGACGAAGGGTTGATTTATTCTAATGACGCCCTAGGGCTTAGGCGCATTGTTCGAAACTTTCTATTGGCAGCAACCGATTAACTTACGTATAACAGTGGCATTTATCTATAATCCGTTTATCGAAGGGAAGCTGTTGAGGCTCCTCTATGGGGGGTCCAACGTATTTATCGCTTTTAATGTGTTCGGTATTCGCGTCCGAAAATGTGCTCAACATGGTTACAAATCACAGACTAGAATGACACTAACTTAACAGGTTTTGGTCCTTAATTAGTGGCACTGTCCCACCTTGTAAACTGCTGTCCCATTCAATATCACTCATCGTCAGCCACGTTCGGGACTACATTATGATGTCAAACTGAGGTTACAATACAGTGGATCTTTGAAACAATCAACAAACTTTGAAAAACAAAAGGATCAAGGCATGAGCTTAAAACAATCCGTACAGTTGCGAAAAGCAAGTTCTTATCAGGCCACACTTCTGGCCAAAATGTACGTATACATATTTGCATTTTTACGTCCTCCTCAAAATGGTAGTTTGTTATTACTGTACCACTTATGCTTTATTTGTTCCCCAAAGGTCCTACGTTCCCTATGACAGTGCACAAAACCCTTTTATTCAAAAGGGTTGAAATAATTCAAGATAGCGCTTAAGGAGTTCTACGATTCATGTTTAGTTCATATCTGAAATTAATCTACCTACATCAAGAAACAAGAGCGCTGATTTCCTAGGTAGCCACAAAATCTATCTACCGTAAGTACTATTACTGCGTCAGGAGCTAAGTCTTTCGAATAACTGACCTTATGGAACTCTCCCTCCAAGAACCTCAAAAATCTGTAGATCACCGCATTATGGTGACGTGTAAAATATCCATCATGCTCATTCCTCGCAATGTACGCCGACTTTAAAAATTGTTCTGGCCGCAGTTACAACTTCTTGACGTCGATGAGTCTAGGCCAAAACAACGCGTTTGGAGCGAAATCAAACTCGGCCCAGCGGATGTCTGTTAACAGAACTCCGTCTGTTAACAGAACTCCGTGAAATACACCTATTAACAGGAGAGCTCCAGTACATAGTCCAAAGAAACGATTAAATTAAAAATCCTGTTTCGGTCAGAGGCGGCAGGAATTTCGAGCAGAAGATAAATCAGGGGGCAGCTGAGCATAAATTTCAGTCAAAACGATTCCGCGTTCAATTTGTGATACCGACACCAGTGTTCAAGTTTCGTTCGTAGCGAAACATTTGAGCGGAAAAATCAGAATCGGGCACCATAAATCCGTTTGAGGCGCGGGGCTTGTAAAGCTGGCACCAATGTTAGCTTCGTGACAAAGACAAAATGGTTCCGAGTCTTCCTTCCTTGTTCCGTCTTGTGTTGATGAGACGATGGCATCGAGTATCGAGGGCGTGGTGAGCACCAGTGAAGAGCACCAGGGGTGGCCTCACACGATTTTTGCGCTCCGCTCGCTCGGGAGACGGATGAGAAGCTCCTGCTGCATTGACGCAATCAGCGCCCAATGATGGAAGCACTTCGGCGGCCTTCTACGAACACAGGATGAGATGAACACCAACCCACGGGATGTCGGTGTCAGGACCTCTCATTAGGGGATTGCTCGTGCACATCATTAAAAACGACCTTTAACTTCATGCATTGGTGTGGCACGAGTAACTATTCTTTTGCACGGGCACGGTTTTCTAAAGCTGGATTTTTTTACTGGAATTATTGTAACGTACTTAAGGATGTTTGATTGCTTCAGACAAGTCAAGCTCAGTTCAAACTTTGGAATCCATGCAGAAAAATTCGAGAAGCAATATTCCCTTTGCGTACATCGTCCCAATTTAAATCCGTCCGAAAATCAAGATTCTTTCAATTTTATAGAGACAATAGTTGTTGATTTGACTCCTCTTTCCCTCAAAACGCCTTGATTTATAGGTATTTGTGCAATATTTCTGTTGAATGTTTGACGAGGAATCAATTTTTGGGGTCTTGTGTGTTCATTTTAAGGTATTCAACAATAAAGTTTTTTTTTCAGCAACTTCTGGTCTATTTTTTTTCCCATAAAACGCTGAAAAGTGGTATTTTCAAAGTTAGTGTCCATAAGACACCGTGTGAAATTCGCCAACTTTAGCTCCTCGAACTTTGAAAATCACTCCGGTAACCGGGTCCAAAATTGTAACCAACCATGCAGGACCATGTCAGCTATACGTTTTAAGAGTTTTAACGACTGTAACCAATGACGGTTGAAGCGATCAAACATCGCCTTAAAAGTGAAATTAAAAAAAAAACGGATCTTCATATGGTCAAATGTGTGGTTGCCCCCTGATTTATGTGAAAATTTGTGTAAAGATTCTGGAAATCTGATTAATCGTGGTTTACCTGAATCCGCTATCCATATATTTTTCTCTCTGCAAAGGAAAGACATAAACTTGAGTCCTAACATTCTTTTCTCTCTAGAACAAATTTCACTGCACTTCCTAGTAAACATCCCGACAAAAAGAGTCTAGAAATCACCAAGAGAATGGGGTGAGCACTCCTTAATGGTCTGAAAGATACAGAATTTCAGTCACTCTGCATCCTTAACAGTGAGCGGTAGTAATCTCTTTTTTCCAGGAGCATGAACGGAGGTGGAAGCAGGCAACTGTCCAGAAGCGAATTTGTGGGGCCTAAAAACCATCACTTTAATTATACGACAGCAAGCATCTCAACAGAAATGAGAGAAGAAACTTTGATTCTAATGATTGCAGACCGAATTTCAAAATGATTATGGGTCACAGTTGCTCCTTGTTCGCGTAACAATGTAGACTGGATCCCTCATCTACGTCCATCGGTCTCACACTAATAGCCACATACTTTTTCAGCTTCATACAGGTCAAATTAACTTCCACGATTTCTCATTCGCAGTCTATGAAGAGCAGGTGAAAATGACGTGGGATGAAACATAGGAAGTGGTATGAAGCAATCCCGAACTAAGTTCTACTTCAACGACTTGCCGAATTTTTCTCAGGATATAGACTGAAGAACGGTTTTTGCCGTCTCATAAGCGCCAACCCAAAAGTTCGAGAGAGATAAACATACCCTCTTTTCCCAAACCAAATGAACTAACATGGGGAGTGTCTCAACTTGCCGCCGCTCCGACTTTCTCGAAACTTTCAGGACTCTAAGATAGTTGTATGCAACGATACCCAAGTCCAAAACTTGCTGCCGGAATGGATTCTTTTTCTACTTTAAAAACAGCGTTAAAATTGAACAAAAATGTATAAACAAGAAAAAATTTCAATAACTTGAAAACGGCTGGAAATATCACAAAATCCTCAAGATTTCTGTCTAAGGCACTGGTTCTAACAGGTGTTCCACAAGGAAAGATTGTTGGTTTTAAATTATCTCGAGAATAATATCTTTTGTTCCAAATTAGAAGCTATTTTCAGTAAAAATGAATTTCGGCAGCAAGTTTGGGACTTGGGTATCTTTCCTTAACGCTATCTTGCAGTCCTCAAAATTTCAAGAAAACCTGGAGCGGACAGTTGTAGTAATCCCCTTGTAAGTTCATCCGCTGAGGAATGCGAGAGGACAGAGTAACTAACACTGCAACTACAAGAAGACTTGAAGCAGTGGCGGTGAGCTCAACTTCCGCACTACACTCAAGGCGCTTCAACATGAAATTAATAAACATGCGTCATCTCACCGTGAGAAATCGAGTGACATGAAAAGGTCCCAGCTCTGTTGACGATTTCCAGTTCCGTTTCTCATACATCCACTGGCATGTTCCATATTTGAATGATGAATGTTTCATACTCCAAGAAGCGTTCGCAATTCACTCGCGACATTAAGAGACATGGAATCGTACTCAGCTCTGGGAAGAGCTAAATTTCTCATAAAGGTCCCACAAATTGTTGTAGCTGAATGTGCCGTACTTTACACATTGTCAGCAAGCACTAAAAGACAGACTCGTTCCATGGCAATGATTTATGGAATGTGAGTCCGATTCTTGGCTTGCATACAGACAGTTTCAATAATCTATGAAATGCCGTGGTCTTACTTCAACCTTTCACTAAAAGGCTAAAATAAATTAATCACGCTTACAGATGTCCTAATGCTACGGAATACCATGTCACATCATACATACTTCCCGATTATTAGTCAGAGGCAGAAGTGACAGCGGTGGCATTTAGTGTTATGTTCCCTGTAAATATTTAAGGGTCGCATGATCTACCATGATTTGCCGCGCAGAGCGGAGCGTCAGCAGGGAGAGGCACGAAGCACCTCAAACTAGCCTAACAGTCGTCAAGACTGATACCGTTCACGCCCCATGTCGGTTACAGCCTGCCGCCGAGGAAAAGGCGGCATGGTTTCCAGATATCGTAATCTCGTTCATTTAACCGCTTTAGAACGAGAACCGTTAAAAATAAATTAAATGTTATGTTTTGGACCATTTAGCAGCTTAGCCATTGAGGCTATTCACTGCACTATCTTCACTCATCAAAAAAGTAACCGCACACAAAATTGACGGGGTCGCGAAATGCAACTTGGGGCTACGGATACTTAATAAGGTTGAGAGCACCTTATAATAACTGCGAACCCAACCATTATTCATGCTAGTGGTTGTATAGTGTGTAAACTAGTAATTGCTTGCTCTTTACAATCTTAAGAACAAGCGACATTAACATGGAAGGCAGCCTCCCCTGCAGTCTCTTTGGCCTTTAGGTCTCCTTGTATAATTCGCTCCCCAGCAACCCCTTAAGACCCGGTGAGGTTCTACAAGCAACTCCAACACTGGCCGCAAAGCCACCCCCTCCCGTTCCGCCCTCCATTAGCATAGCAACGAACTTGAGCTGGGCTCCGATTTATAGAAGGCTATACGATCTAAATTGGCGGGCCGCTGCGGCAGCAGCACCGGTAAAAAGCCTCGATGCCTGTTGCATCCTCCAACCACTTGGCCTTGCTTACCAGATTAAAGGGTGAAGCTTCTTAAGATAGCTCCTCGAAAAGATTTCAAACGTGTTCCCTTCGTTTAAGTACCATGCTCCGCTTAATTTCGGTGCAATGCTTTGGTTACCATCAACATTTGAAATACATGCTTCGAGAATAATTAGCATTGGCTAGAGCTCCTTTCAACTATTGTATTTTATATTACTATTATTGTACTTTAAATTCTTGTGCTTCTAATTATTGTGCTGTTAACTCTATGCTCTCGTTTTAGGGAAGTTTATAGTGCTTCAACTTCTGATTAAAATCGTTGTTTCATTTTCTTTCCTTTCTTTTCTTTTGTTCTGGTTTTGATAATGAGATTCCTACATTTGGCAACAACACTTTCCTGTTTTATTCCTTTTTTTAAAAAAAGATAGTATGCAGTTGATTACATCACACATAATTGGCAGACGTATTCTTTGCACTAACGTGTTCAAAACGTGTTCAAAGGGAAACTTTTTCTTTGGTGTGTATCTCTCGTGTGCGTGTTTCTCCAAAGCATTTCGGGAAAAACAACAACAGCATAATTTTAGCTCATTCACTAGCTTTAAACAATGATTTTATCTCGTTAAAGTTCAATAACTATCCCATTCATCACGAGGCCTATGCAGATTCTATGGCAGCAGCGAAATTCTTTTATAATCGGAGTACTAACAAGTACATCCAGTCTGCGGGAAGAAAATCTGATGAATCGAGATGACAAAATAAAGCCGCTTTTCAGATATAAAAATTATTGGAGGAGAAAACATCGAAAACAAGAAAAATAAAAATGCCTTGAGACAAAAATTGAGATTTGAAGCCCGCGTTTTAAAAGTATAGAATTGTCATGAAGCTCCACCAACACATATGTTTTAGCGTGAATCCCACCGAGGCGGGGACGGACGGTAGGAGCTGGTTTTCAAAGGAGATGTGTCTTTGAGTACCCACTGAAGTAAAGCTAGTACACCTGCCTTCCGTCTGGTATTTCTATTTCATTCAAGTACTTCATTGGATTGAATTCGTGGCGAGGACGAGCATAGTTGTCTCCAGGCGAAGATTAAATAGTGATAAATGGACAGTTCCTCGTAGAGTCAATTCAGGCAAGTGGACAAGACTCGTTCCTTCGACCAAGATCTTTCCTCGTCCATCTCTTGTCAGACCATTTAATAATTATTTTTTATTTATTTTTTTCATTCAGGTTTATCCTCAACTCATAACAGCCCAAAGTTTCGTGAAATTCAGCTAAAGAGAAATTGAAAGGATTTTTTCCATTGAAATACGCAGTTTTAAGCTTTATAAAATTCCTAAATAATTAAATTCCAGGATCCAGGGGGGTGGTATTTTTTGAATTGTGACAATACTGAACTAAAAAGATCCTTTCCGTACAGCATCGCTGAACGGTAGTGGGTTAAAGGTAGCCTCTTTCTTATGTTCTGTTTTCACGTTTGCGAGCCAAACTATTCAGATATGAGCGTAATGATTAACAAGGTATGATATTGTTCCTCATTCGAGGGTTGACACAAGTATCCCTCACACTGTCTGTATCCATATGATGAAGGTATCTCTTTTCAAGCGTAGGGCTGTTTGGTTTATGATTCTTAACCTCACTTATGTTAAACCAACATTTGGTCTTCTGATGCTGCTTATACTTTTCAGGCTGTTGCCACAGAATTGTAATAGGCGGCTATTAGGTTGACTTGCGTTGGCGCCTGGCATCCCATACCTCGCTCCGCCGTTGGTTAAGACACGTTGGCGACCAAAGGTGGAAAACAAGAGGTGGACAACTCAAACTTCAACAATGCAGGATCCAACTCATTTGCCGGTTTTCCAGGAGGTGTCACGATGTTTAATTCAGGAGAAACGAGCAAAAGACAATCCTCCTTCGAACATTTGCAATCTTAATAAAGAAGAGGTTCTTAGGTGATTGACCAGCGTGAGAACACTCGTTGCCTCATTCCATGCAGGGAAAGTTCCTTCTATTCGCATGGCGACATTGTGCACCGATTTCGTAAACGCTTGTAGCACCGATGTCAGGCAATTTTGGCTACGTGGAAGGCTGGTTCACTTCCTTTCAATGGCAATCAACCGCTACGGCTCGAAAATTCGGCCAAGTCTTTAAGTCAAAATGCACTATAGTTTTACTTTATCTGCACCAATACCGGACTTGGAAGAGGGGAAATAGCACGTAATAACATAGAAAAGAGAAAGCACCATCTTTTGAGGGTTGACTTCCACCTTCCGTGTTTCAGCCTTCATCCTCGAGCCAAGTGCACCATGGGACAAGGCACAAAAACGTTAACCCCAGCGTTAACCTTACACGGAAGCCGTTAATTCTCATCACGTAATGAAAAGTTGGACCTGGCTGGGACGCAAAAGGAGGCAATACAATTGTGTAAAGTTTACACGTTATAATGATTTGATTCCATGTGATCTATCTACGTTATAATGATTTGATACATGGATCTTTTGATTCCATTTATCAAAACTTTAAGTTTAAATGCAAAACCAAATCAGAACCTCTAGTTGAGCGGTGAATAAGGTTCAACTTAAAGATTACTGAAGTCACCTAAGGCACTCCTATAAGGAAAAATAAATATGAATTGTCTGTTGGAATCAAACCTTAAATGCTCTTTATTTCAAGTTTAAAAGTGATTTTGTTTATCGCTTCATCATACTCGTAATATTCAAGAGGCCAAGAAAAAAATATTAGAGTAATTATTATTTTATAACGTCTCAGTCGCAACGTATGTCTTCTGTAATAGTTATCCTTTTGTCCCGATAAGTCTGTAATCAATGTTTTGTACCATCAGTCAATTATGTATTGCGCGCTCCAATTTTTTTAAACTTCCGCAACTTTGGAACGAAGCGAGATAAGACAAAAAAGCTTAAATCAAATTCATAGATCTCTTGAAGATCGAACGATTTTATTTGGTGCTT
>Ga0058701_10002199_pt1 | contig 14600 bp, 10 predicted proteins | sample AgamicOrMae_FD_97039 | JGI IMG/M metagenome (GOLD analysis project Ga0058701, IMG submission 97039) | Agave microbial communities from Guanajuato, Mexico - Or.Ma.e | ecosystem: Host-associated > Plants > Phyllosphere > Phylloplane/Leaf | place: Guanajuato, Mexico | collected 2012-06-04 | reverse complement strand
TTTTGCTTAAAGATTGCTGGCAAATATCCTTTTTTCTTTTCCTAACCTTAAATAACTTGAAAGACGACCACACTGAATCCTTTACTTGAGTTGCAGTTATAACCGCACAGCGACAGTAATGTTTTAATAATACCATATCACCATCGCGCTATGTGAAAGTGCTCCGTCTCTACCCGCGCAATATCATAACAAAGTCAAAAGTTCGCGCGGTTCGACCTCCGCGAGAAACGCCATCTAGCGGTTGACGTTGGTACCATCTGGTGGAGCCCAGGTAGGCAAGCCCGCAACACGGTTGTGTATTTATCGTGTACATCCTGTACATAATGGATTTGAGTGCCTGTTTTCCAGGGTCCGCCAAAGACCCGTATATTTACCAACAGTTGGGTGTGTGCGATTTAATGATAGTAGCGTATGAAGAATCTCGGTGTTGGCTCCTAGGTCCGTAATTGATACATACCGCTAAGCCGTTGACCCTGAAAGGAAGTTTTATGCGAAGTGGTCCAATTTGTTTTGGGTGACTCAATATACCCCTTGGAACCCCTGGCTAATAACTCCGATACCTTAGACAGAAAGAGGTACTCCCGAGTATTATTTTACCAAAGAACATACCCAGCACCGCAACGTCATAGAGCGGTGCAATGGTGTGTTGAAGGCACGATGGCGTTGTTGCTTCTGGGACTGGACTCTTCACTATTTGCCAGAAAAAGCGGGGTCCATAATCAATGCTTGCACCGTCCTCCACAACCTTTGCCTTCTGAACAATTTGGATTTCATCGAGGATGGCGTCCCTCTGGAAAACCCTGACGGACACGATGAGCCACATGATCCACAGCTTCTCAACGATCTTACAGACAGATAGCAGTGACGAAGAAGAAGACAACGAATTCCCAGGTGTAGGGGTGAGACAAAACCGTCGCCAGTGGAGGCTACGAGGTTTGGCAGAGAGACAATATCTCATCGAAGAGGTGCAAGCTATGCGGCGCAGGAGGCGTGTGTATAGGTTTAGATAGCCAGGAATTTGAGTCGTCTCCTTCTGGGTTGCCACAATGTTAGGGTTACTAAATTCCCTGACTTCCACAACAATTTTTCGATTTTCCCTGACACTTTTAATCGATTTTCATTACCCTTACCATTTTATTTTAAACAATATAATGTGTACTCAGATAGCACACTCTGAAAACTCCTTAAAAATTTATAATACCCACAGAACTTATTTTTAATAGGAATGAGAAAGCACAACAGGCACCGGGGAAACGAACGAATCGAAACACCACTTCTAGCAAAATGAAATGCTGCTTCAGTTTTTCCCTGACATTTGACAAAAATATGTTTTTGCCCGGACTTTTCCCTGGCACCTTTTCGTTCCCCGACTTTACCCTAAGTTTACTGATTTCCAGAAATGTGGCAACCCTGTCATTGAAGGACTGGTAGAAGACATTCATGTCCAGGGAAAATTTCCCATATTTTACCGGAAAATCCCGTTATATAAAGCTCTTCCGGTTGTGGCGATCTCGGAGCTTACTATAATTTAAATACTTGCTACATTGACTGAATAACGTCAACTGGATGCAGTTGTAAAGCGAAAAATACATTAAACTTGCGGTCAAGTGTCGGGGGACAAAATGAACCTTGCCGGGCACCCTAGGTATACATCTAAATATTTCCGGAATCGATGGCCAACTTGCAATGTACCACTTGGACAAGTCTCAAAACTACGAAAAGTCTGAAACTAACAGCCTCCTACGTGTTAAGATATCGAGAAAGGAGCGATTTTTCCGGCGGGTCATTTTGACCCTCTTTGGCATCCTTTGGGTTAAATGTACTCGAGTGACAGCTTTAATATCACATAGTACTTTTAATCAGGATCGCAGTCCCAGTACACCGCCATCTTTATTGAAAGCGGTGTACCTGCACGTACCGACATCGCGACAAAGTATTCGACTGCTTCGACTCCATTTATTTTCCTCCATGGTGTGCCTTTGTTGAGTGATTGCGTCTGCTTTTTTCGTGGTTGACGCAGGGAGCATGAAAAGACAGAGACGGCGCTCTCGTATTTAGGAATGAACCTTATCGACAGCCAAGTTGCGTAGCCAACCTGACAGCACAAAATAGTATAGGTATTGAGATAAATAAAAAAGTCTAATTCCTTTTCTAAAGAAGCAATCAATTCTCAACAATTCGAATAAAAGGTTCTAGCAGATTATACGTTTTCCGAAGAGTTGTATGCATTAAACCCGTGACACTTAACAAGGAAATTACCTACTTTTTGGTAAATGTTGGTACTGATAAGCATAAGTGCGCACGCGCGCATGTTGTTGTTGTTGCTTTTGTTCTTGTCATTTCTTTGTCATGTTTTTGTTTGTGCTGTTTCCCGCCTAATTTTTCAAGCAGTCAGCGCACTGGGACAGGTAATTGACACATTGAAATGACACTCACTACAGCACCAATTGAGAGGCAATAAAACGGATATATTCTGATATATGCAAAACAATTCGGGATTCAAATACAAATTATTTTCTGAGTATACATTCTGTTCTAAACTGTAAAAATACAATGAAAACACCAGTGTTTAATTCTCAATCTTATGGATTCAACAATAATGCATGCTAATTTTATCTTCATCGTTGCGTTCCATAAAAATTAACACAATCCCAACAAAAATTGACAAAACCATTGTACGTGACATATTTGTGTTCCTGTGATTAAATCAATAATAAAATATGTAAATCGTTTTATAAAACATCGTAAATTCCATTTTAAAAAGGGAGGGGTCTATTAGCCAGACAACCTCCATTAGAAATACATTGTGCGCAAAAGAGGAACACAAAACGAGGCGTACTTTGACACCGTTACACTGAAAAAGATTTCAAACAGTCACTCAAAACTCTTATTAGTCGCTCAGCTATGAAACTGTTTACATAATGATCATTGCCATATTAATTACAACGAACATAGAAACATTATTTAGACTTGTGGAGGTAATTTGAAAGATGACATCTCACGAGTATGACTCGAAATGTGTCATAAATATGTTTTTTTCCCTTTTTTTTACAATCTGATATTTTGATACTCTGATCGAACTGTCCGTAGCACGGATAATACGGCCATCCGCACGGATATAAGGGTATGGATATCCGTGCGGATGTCCGTGTCGACGTGCTACGGACAGTGAGACCAGGGTAACATCGAGACAGTTCGCATTTGCAGGGCACACACGGATTAATTGGGTAATCTTTTCAGGTAAATATTTATGCTGGCAAGGCGTCCAAATACCAAAGACACTCAGAAAAAAAAACAAGAAAAAACAATGGGGCCGAAGAAAACCTAGAACTTCCAAGTTCATTTTGATATTTCCAACCGTTTTTGAGATACTGCGGTTCGAAATATTTCAAGAAACACCCCCCCACCCCTAATTTTTGGGAGATATTGCCCCGACTGGGCTGCCCGAAACTCTTGATTCCCAGTTAAGATGAATGTTTTAAACGTATTTCCACCCGAGTCAAGACGTTATCGAAACCTCTAGCCCCTGACAACCTTTTTCAAAACACAGTTTTTTTCCGAAATATCGAAAACACGTAGAGAATAAAATTTCTAGGTCTTTCAATTTTACATCGACGAGGGTCTTCTCTGTTTTTCGATATCTTTAATGGTTTTCCAGATATAAGGGTTCAATAAAGAATTGCAAAAATCACCCCCTCACCAAATTATGAGGAAATATTGGTCCGATTATACTGGCTAGGTGAGGTTCTTGATTCGAGGCTAATTGCAACATAGCATTCAAATCGGTCAACTCGCTCGTAATATATCCACTGACAAACTTTTTCGCACAGACACAGACAGACACACACACACACACTCACACACACACACTCACACACACACACACACACTCACACACACACACTCACACACACACTCACTCACACACACACACTCACACACACACTCACACACGTCAAGCTAAAAACCCGTTTCCTTGGTGTTTCAGTGTTAGTAGAGTCAGGAAATGTGCTTACAATGGTTAGCTCAACTTCGAATTTTTACGGTAATCCAATACTTCCATTTGTTCTACGAACATGGAAGTAAAAGTAAACAAAACAAAAAGAAGGTAGATGCACCACACCGCATCTAATTTGTTGTCTCGTTTTACTTTTGTCTTTTGCTTACTTTTTTTTGGTTTCCATTTTCCTTAAATGTGTTCCTAACAGAACTGTGACAAATGACAATGTTAACGATACTCTAACGCCCCTGGCTGAACAGCCCGTGCGGACATCCGCTTGGATATCAACTTGGATATCCACTTGGATATCCGTAAAATAACTGATGTTCTTATCGAATTATTCGTACAACCACGGACATATCCACAGTAAACATAGCGCTCGGATATTCTTAGCACCGATATCCGAACGGATATCCGTGCGGATATCGGTGCTGCGGATACATGAGCGCGGTTTACTATATCCGTAGTTGCACGGATAAATCGACAAGGATCCGTAATTCTACGGATATCCAAGTCCGTGCGGGTATCCGCACGGACAGTTCGACCAGGGCGCCAGAGGTAATTTTACGATAGAAGCCCAAAAATCATTGCGGTCTGCCTTCTCCGCGGACGGTGAACTGATACCCATGTTTCCTGCAAAGGAAAACAAAATGTCAGAAAGTTTAAAAAATGAAAAAAAAATATAGAAAGTGGCATTTAGTCGAGGCTTCACTTACGATGCTGAGTTAATTGATGCTGCACTGACTAACAATCTCAATAACGGGCGCCTTACTGCTCGGACGTTGAACTGCAACCAACTTTTGCTGCAAAGGAGAGAAAAACTGTCACTATGGGAATGAAAAAGCGGTGGGCAGCATTCAGTCGAGACTATACTTACGTTGCTGAGTTTCAGGCTCGCGATCGTGACGGGCTGCATTTCGAGCTACCTTTCTCGCCTCCCTAGCTTGACGGATTTCAGTCGCCTTTTCCCGCCGTTCCTCGTTCTTCCTTTTGCACAGCACCCTCAGCAAAAATGGTACCAGGATGCCGATGACAGTTTTCACATTACTGGCACCGTGCTCACTGCAGGCATGCAGCCACCTTGTATCTAAGGTCACTAAAAGTTCTGTGCGGGCTATCGCGACCAAATTTTGCACATACATTCGGCTAACCAATTCTTTGTTCACGTAAGTAGTCGCATCAATGACTGTCCGCACTAGATCCTTTGAAGGACTAAAAAGAGAGTGCTTTCCTTCAACAAACTCTTGCATATCTAGGAATGCGCACTCAGGACCACGGTGAGTAGTTGAAACGCAGTCCCGACACACTTGACAATTGTCAGGTGCTTGCAAAAGTTTGCGGGCAATCCAACCCGCAACGTAGGTAGGACCTTGCTGCTCAAAGAATCCCAGCTGTTCTTCTGATATCGCAGTTTCCAAAATGCTGTCCACTGATTCTAGATTATCCTCGTGGTGATCATTCTGCGGCTCAAAAGATAATGTTCCCAATTCTACAACAGCATCCTGATCATCTTCCTCATTTGTTCCAAGTAACACGAATTCTCGAAGGCTCGCAAGCAACTCGCCGTCATCGTTTTCACTGTTGAAACCTCGCGAATGGGGACTCGAAGCTTTCAAGATAATCGCAGACTTCATAGCTGCTTCATAGAGGGGAACTGTGGGAGCATCATTGGATCCACAAAGTCCTCTAAGCGTTCCGTGGAGGTTCTCCAGACCATCCTGGTTGATTTGCCGAAGATTCATGTACTTCTGATGGAACCTCTTGTGAAGGGTAGTCCACAAGTCATCGTAACTCTTTAAGGTCATTATGAAGTTATTGATGAATGGAGGTCGACGGGTATCCACGCATCGTTTGCGCTCACTCCAGTAATGGAAAATGACCTTGTCCAGCTTTCGTCGCCATTCCCTCCAACGAACAGTGTGCTTGCTTTCGGAAGTGACATTTTTAGGGTTCCGGTTGTCAGACGCTTTCCCACATCCGTTCACGTCATCGATCAGCTGATCTAACTCTAATATCACTTCGCCCGTTTCGGCTGCCCCGGGGACGTAATACTTCGCCTCCTTATGAGTTCCGCAGATCTTGAGCGAATTACCCGTCCTTCGGCTAAGCGCTTGGAAAGCGTACTTGGTTTTCATTTTCGCCATCCCCTTCGGGTGAACGTGATTTTTGGTGAGGCGAGACATTCGGAAAAAGAAGCGTTTATCGTACTGCCAAGCCTTATAGACGTGACTCCAACGAAGACTTTTGTGCGTTGCGCCGGCAGGATACCTCTTCTTGTCCTTCTCCGACAGTGGCCACTCCATGAAGATTGCGGCTATGCAATTAGTGCGCAAACATTTTCCGAGATGCGGCACATCAAAAATCACTATTATAGTCTGGCCATTGACTTTGAAACTGTTGTCTCGTTCGCCAGTCAGCGCAATCAGTCGTTTTAGAGCCGGTACAAAAGTCGAGCCTTGATCGCACACACTCGCCAACACGATGAGACCGGTACTCTGAAGTGCTCCGATCGCTTCGACGAGGAGTCGGCAGAGATCCAATTGTTTGATTGCGCCATGGGTGAAAACATGTCCAAACGGTTGTTTGTAATGACGTCGCAGTCCTTGTACTTGCAAGTTGAACGCGTGGTCGGCGATCTGAGAAGTGCGGCGTCCCATCCCGAGATCTACAAAACCATCGATGCTGCCGGTTGACGGATTAAAAAATAGCCCTGGTTCGAGTGCCACCTCGTCAAAGGTTAAGAAGCACACTAAATCCCTAGGGTCCATTTTGCTAGCCTCACGTTTCAACAGTTGGATTGCGCGATGGTTGATGCCGGGTTTCCCAGGGACCTTCTGGAGTATACGTTGCAGCGTCCGGACGGAGGGTAGATGCATGAATTTGCTTAAGAAGCGGTAGGCTCTAGCGCCACGTTTGAAAATCGCTAAAGCAGTAAGCTTCTCGTCCAATGTCCAGCGATACCCGGACGGTTGACGACCACTATTTCGTATGTCCGCTTGTAAAACTGTGAGAAGGGTGGGCGATACAACGTTGCTGAGCAGCTCGTCGAGATTGTCCGTTTTCGAAAGCTTCCTTAGCGCGTTCTTGTTAGCTTTCATAGCACGTAACTTCCGGTAGGTCTTGCCCAGCTCTGTGGCAAGACGACGCTCTGCAGGCGAAGGGTTCGGTTTGTTAATCCCCAAAGAACTCATGATTTTCTTGTAAGATCCTCTGGTACGACGACCTAAAAAAACAGGATGTTCTGGTTGTTATGGAACATATAAGATTGGACGTATTCTCGCATGATGCGTCGAAATACTACTTACCGTCAGTCGGAGCCAATTTTTCATGTCGTTTACTCGGAGGTTCAGCCGCTGGTTCGTCCGGAATCAGTCTCCGTTTTAGTGATTTTACCGGTTGATCCGAAATAGGTACTCTCGTAGCTGGCGTCACCGTTTCATCCAAATATTGACGACGTCTAACAGCTCTTGAAGCCAGCAGCACGCTGGGGTTATCTGTAAGAGATAGTTTACCTATCTAAAGCACGGTACCGTACTAAAGTCATCTTCTTTTGTCTAACTGAAAATAATGATTTTTTCCGGATTAAAATATGATTATTAATGGGTTCCTACCATCAGATGTGTTCGGCGGAATAACAGGACAAAAATCCTTCTCCTCGCTCATCTTCTCCTCATACGGCTTCTCCGGTCGGACTTCCTCCTCGCTCACCTTCTCACATATCCTCTCCTGCATGCACACCGTCTCCCCACAAACGCTTTGACCTATGGTATATTGCATTGCAGAAAGGAAAGAAGAATGGAGAACAGCAAGCAGTGCCACATTAAGAACAGGAAAAGCAAAGAAGCAAATTACAAAGCTATTTCGGAGACAATGCGTCATTACTGATTTTCTGCAGCAGAAAAGGATGTAAAACGAAACCATTCACCAAAAGTAACACACGAGGTAATTTGATGCACAATGGTTTTTGTAGAAGCCATACTCAGCAAGCAACAGCATCAGCAAATTTTCACACCACGCATATACACCAACCCCACGCCCCAAATTAAATCAATAAATTAATTTAAAAATAAATATGGACATGCCCACGGGATTTTTTAGAAGCCATGCTCAGATTCTATCAAGCAACAGCATCAGCAAATTTTCACGCCATGCATACACCACCCCCCACCCCCACAGTAAGAAAAAAATTAGTTACAAAAATAAATAAAATATACACATGCCCAAAGGTGAAAAAAGAAAGCGCCGACGGCAGAATATTAGTCTCCTCGTGACTAGCGTCAAATCAATAAGAATAATGATTGTTAATAAGAATAACAATCGTCAAAATATTCAAAAGACATGTACTATGTGCTCATAACTCTAGAAATCTATACTGCAAACCGAGCCATTTTAGTACCAAACCTACATCAAATACGTCACTGTAGGGTCCTTCTTCCAATCCTTTTGGAATGTCTAAACATTACAGGTATGACTCATGACAAGTAGTGCAGAGAAATGATGCGAGATCTACAGTTGGGTAAAACTGCAAAAACATACGAAAAAAAACTGAATTTCCGGGGTGCACGTAATTATACAGAATAAATTCTGTGTCTAAGAAATTGCAAGGTTGGTGAAATTGACATAGAAAGAGAAGGGCAGGTTTTATCAATGCACAATTTTTCAAGCCATGGGCAGGATCATGGGACCAGGGCTCATGGCAGGATGATTCACTGAAAAGCCCTTTAAAGCAATCGCACTTGGCATCCCCACTACTTCAACATTTGAAGATTCTCGCAGGTCATCTGCCATATTGCCGTCATGATGAGCAAGGTGGAGGTACTCGTCCTAACGTCAGCATCTGGAAAACCGCGGGAAAAGTAAAACAAACGTTCGCATTGCCAGGTGGACTGCCGGTACCTCGTTTACCGCATTTTTTTTATTTTTTTTGTAATCATCAAAACTTCATGAAACACCATTGCTTCAACGAACTCTCCCGTGGTACACCGATTTTTATGATTAGCGAAGAGAGCATTTAAAACTTAATAAAAACAAAATGTTGTTGTTAGATCAAAGCTTCAAATCACCAGCGAATTTGAAATAAATTTAATTGTTATTTACTTTACTTGTAGGTTTATTGCATTTAACTTTGTGCATCCTGTATGTTTAAAAAGCAAATCTCAACATCAATTATACTGAATGCAAACAAAAGCAAGTAAGACCATTTCGGTGGGGACTGCAATTAAAACTGGTTTTATGTATCACATAATATCATTCAGTTTTTAAGAACAAATTATCAACTTGTTAATGATAATAAATGCACTTCTTAGGTACGCACAAAATATTTCTGTTCCAACATTCTTCGGCCTTATTTAATTTGCTACATTTACTTCTATTACTTTTTGGTGAAGAATATAAATGCTACAGTTAGTCAAATAGGAACAAAACTTTTACCCTTTCTACTACGTTTATTATAACAGGATTTAGCAGAAATGAAAGCCCAGGATCGACTCTGTCCATGCAGTACCTACCATTAGCATGAACTGTTGTATCCAGAAATGCCTCACTTAATGGGGGGGGCAAACAGAGAGTTGGAATTGCCTCCTTCTTTAGGCGGGTGAATTTGGCCCCATAGCAAATGTCCTCTTTTAGGAAATGAATTGCACACACCCGCCGGTCATTGTGCAGCTGCTGAGGCAAAATGTGTGCTAAGTCTTCCACCCCAACAGCTGCAACCCATCTACGACACCTGCAATACATACAATAAATGCAAACTGCTTCCTCGCTTTCCTCAAAACATAGACAAACCCAGCTAAAGAACGATCCTCTTGCTGTTGTAAATCAGCTCCTGGAGCACTTATTGTCACAAGCCCTGTTGAAGTTCACAATGAACTTGTGTGACATAGGTATGCAGTCTTTTTCATGTTTGACACCTTAATTACACGTAATTTAATTCCGCTGATATTGTCTAATCCGGTTAATTCTTGCAAAATTAAAAAACAAAAACGATTTCCGAAACGAAACGGATTAGTGGAACATGAGTCCTTAACCTGTTTCTTTCTTTCGGGAACCTAAATAAAGTTTCCTTTCTCTCCCCGCACGTCGGCACTCCACAAAAATGTGTGTTTACGCGAGTCATAATGGATGTTAACAATCGGGAGAGAAAGGGAGATTTTAGAGAAATCAGCGGACATCAGCTGATCAAATCCGAAAAAGTAAATAAACAAACAAACAGATAATGCTGGATGGACAGCAGTAGACAGTTGGCAATGGTTTTCATTGAAACTCGAACTGATAGCAATTTACTTGTATGGCATTTCAGTTTCGTAATACGTGGTAACAACCCTTGATAAGACTTATTTGTTTCAATTATTAGTCATTTTTAGTAAAATATGGCTTATAAGTGCAAAAGCTGAGGCATATCAAAAGTACTTTCTCGCGGTGAGGTTGGTACACACAAGTTGGCTGTCAAAAATTAGCGTTTCCCCCACCCCTTGAAGTGCCGTCTCTGTCTTTTCATGCTCCCTGGGTTGACGTGCATTGTCAGCAGTTTTTCTCTTTTTTTTTCTTTTGTATATGGACTGTCTACATGATAGTGAAACCTTTGCTGCAAGATGTTCATAAATGAACTAAAGAAAGGATTAATTTAGGCATGAAATGAACAAGCTCAGTTTAAAAGAAGTAATCTCATTTCACTTCACTTACAATCTGTAAAGCAAAGAATCCCAGTTCCCTCATGATAAACCACTCGAACGTTCCGTTCAACCAGACAGAAGATGCCACCTCCTTACAAAAAGGGTATAAAATAATCGGTGTGCCGTGGATGAAACCAAACGGAATCTACATTTATCTACTTGACATTCGCACGTTGCAAGGTTTCCCGACATTACAAGCCACAGAGAGAAACGCGTAGCACATCTCAGGGAGGATTATTTGATGATTTTCTCCCCACTAATACTTAAGGTTGACAACATCTTTGAGCTTTTATTAAAAATCTGTAAAAACGAAAGTAAACGATTTTTGAGTAACCCAAAATAGAAAGGAAGATTTCAAGGGCCCTGCTTGGTTTAACGTTGCTCGCTTGCAATCTGAGCAGGAAATGTCAAATTCAAGGCAGTTGTAGGGTTATTGATAAACGTTTGCTATTCAACCCTCATCACTTTTGTTTCAGATGACTCCACTGCATAACAAAAGTGAGAATTCGAAAGAGAAATCCAGACACGTGAAAAAAGTAGAAACTTTTTATTCGTAGAACACAAGACCAGAGACTATTATGCACAAGACTGCAAGAATCCTCCTCGAAAACATAAGGCTCAGGCATTTTCCACCGCTGTAAAGGTACACTTGCTTTGCACTCATTATCACGTCAACAGCGCTGAAAAATCACATTTGGTAAAACACGACGCGGTAAACACAGCTGGTCCGAGGTTTTAAATGCTTGCTTCTCGGACGGATTGAGTCCTATTAACTTCGGAACTTCCCAAAGAATAGTCCAGGCTCACTCTTGAAATTACATGAAGTGCATGGTCGAGACCGACACAGCTTCTAATTTTTAAATGTTCGCACAAATCCAATAACTTCGATAAAAATCAACTTTGACAAAACACGCGACGCGTTAAAATTATGAGAGGGCAAAAATAGGTACTAAAATACCTACACGACACAGGTACTGTGAAGTAGCCAAACAATTGTTTGGGACCTACTGATGAGCACTAGGAGTGCTTCTCACAGATAACTTTACTTTCGTTCAGGTGACGTCCTACCCTAGAGAACGATTACAGGTCTTCCGACGTCATTGACTTCCACACCGTACATCACAAACGGCAATCTTTTAACGTCTTACAAAAGACACTGCCAAGGTAACTAATTTAAACGCCTCTCCCGCATTAGTACTACTTGGACTTCCCCCTCCCCCTTGCTAGGAGAGCGCTTAAGATCACAAAAAAAAAGAAAGAAAAACCCGAAAAACGGCAGGGAAACACAAACATGTGAACAGCTGAGTACCCACTGTTAAAATACGAACACGTTAACGACAGTAATTACAAGTACATCTTACGGAGACTTCTTCTACACCAAGGTAACTTGTAAACTTGATCGATACACATTCATACAAAATAACGAATATATATTGCGAATTGTTAACGTGCATGTCACATGCAGTTCAATGTCTGATATAAAAAAATTAAGATTTGCGACTAGCAAAAAATTATCACAATCGAATAGACATGGGTGAGCTGTAACACGTTCAGTTATTTACAAGCTGCAATAAAAACGATTCATTTAACTTGTCGAGAGCCGCAGTATTCTCCTGCAAAACCGTTTTGAGTGACTAGAGTGTCCACTCTTTTACTTAAATTGGTAGCCGCGGTAGTGTTCTTGTCGAGGGCCTTAATCAATAATGTCATGGGTTCCAGAACGCGGACCAGAGCAAGCGTAACATCTGCAGACATGTACGAGATCAATCATAAACTACGTTTCGTAACACTGCGTGTAGGAAACGTTCCGTTACGCTTACCTTGTAATGGTGGAGCGGTTAAAGACTCTTCTGTACCCGGTTCCATCCTGAATAGCCTTTTCTTAGCCGATGAAGTTGCTTGATTGCCCTCCAAGTCACTTATATATATATATATATATATATATTAAAGTTACAATGGGGTAAAGTCGGATGTAAGGATACCACTAGTTTAACAGACCAGACCAAGGTGACTAGCGACTGTAGATTTACCGACTGAAGGTTTAAATTCATAGAATACCAGCCTTAGTTGGGGATTGTCCGGTTGTGCTAAGATAAATTAATGATCTTACGCATTATAAAAAAGAAATCTTTTTCACAAAGCGCAGTCTGAACTCGTATCCAGAAATCCACTCAACGACTTAATGGAAAAAAAATATTGACGCGTAGTATACAAGCAAAAAAGAGACAAGTAAGAAACCAGTGCATTTACAATAGCCCTTTCAACACACAAACTTCCAACCACCAACGCAACTACTATGAAATTGCGAGTTACATTTAACAAGTTCTTTCTTTCGGGTTTTCACGGTCGCTAGGCACAATTGAGGCGAGCCTAAGAGCTCACTTACTGCTTATGAGCACTGCGTGGGCTTGGCGACGGCATCACTTTCCACTTGGAAGGTATTGTTGCCCTCATCGGAGAAACGAGGGCTTGTTCTCTTCCTTTTCCACGAAGTGAGCTTGGAGACAACGTAATCACTTCAGGCGACACTGCCGTAGATGTCTTACCGACAGAACGACTCCGCATGGCGGATGGGAATCGAATACTCCGGCTTGAAAACCCCTGGTTTAAGTTTTGGTGGCTGAAACAAATGCACATGTCCTAATAACTTCAGCCATTGATCGTCATGGCTGATCGATTTCGCCCTAAAATTTTCAGGGACAGTATGCGGAATAGAGAATTTTAATGAAATGAGTGATTTACAGCAATTCTATACGCAACATTCGTGTTAGAAATGTTGTAAGTACTGTTCGTAAACAAATGAGGTCCATTCAAATGATGAAAACTTCCACATTTTACCTATTTTCTTTTTCCAATTATTACTAGAACACGGAGAAAAAATCCACCACTCAAAAAAGTCAAAAGCACTGACGTAGCGTCGTCAGTGGTGCTCTCTACATCTCCTCAAAGGTCATCAACAGTGCACGATGGATTCGTGTTGCGGCGCCGGCGACATTGGCCGGAAGTCGCACTTTGATGGTCGAGGCGGCGAGAAGTCGCGGTCCGGGGACAACTGCCGAAAGTCATCTTTCAGGAGGCTGTCGCGGCTGAAATTTCACAGTTTAATGTAATTCCTCGAACATGGTCATCAGAATCATTGATTAACAGACACTCTCCTGCAGATGATTCTGAGCTGGACATTTTCATGTCAGCAGCAGCAATTTCAAGTATTCTTAAGTAACACATCTGAAACACAAGCAGATTTTTCAATTAATAACCTTGTTAATTTATTTTGTGTGTTAGCCAGTAAGCTACTATCTCATCCGCTCGGGCACTGCTTAATACACACTGAAATATTAAATAAAGCAAAAGAAAAATACACGAAATCCTTTTAACACCATATCCTTTACGATTACCGGTGCCAGCAGGTGCGGAAATCGCGGGGTTCCAAAGATCTCAAAGAGAAAAATCTGAATTGTAAGCAAGAGCACGGTATTGACATGTTGAGGGGAACTATGATTTTAAAGTGAATAATTTATCCAAACAATATCTTACCCAGATATTGTGTAGAATAGATCTTGGCTAAGCTCGTGACAGGAAGACGAGGTTAAGTCGCTGCGGTACCGGCGACGGGCAGTCGGCCATGTTGAACATAATTTAATCTTATGCACACACTACACGATCGTAGATGTTACTGTGTGGATTTAGGTGTATCGTTTACATGATCTAAAAAAATAAATATGACAATATCGTGCAGCAAGAACGGCAACCGTCAACTAACCAACCACCGAAACAAACATAGAGGGCGTATAGTCGGCCCAGCCTTAGAATGCATATGGCGGCCTCCCCATTGGCGGTGACCAGGTCTGTGTCTGTGGGACATGTTTTTTTTTGAAATTTAGAGTGTTGTTTTACTTAAACATGTTTCAAAAGCATGACTACGATTAGAA
>Ga0058701_10002198_pt1 | contig 14607 bp, 9 predicted proteins | sample AgamicOrMae_FD_97039 | JGI IMG/M metagenome (GOLD analysis project Ga0058701, IMG submission 97039) | Agave microbial communities from Guanajuato, Mexico - Or.Ma.e | ecosystem: Host-associated > Plants > Phyllosphere > Phylloplane/Leaf | place: Guanajuato, Mexico | collected 2012-06-04 | reverse complement strand
CTTAAATTTCAGGTTTACAGAGGGGTGATATTTTTCTATTGTGACAACACTTAACCATAAAAATCCCCTAAAATAAATTTTTCTGTTACCAAACCGAATCGCTGGGCGGTAGTGGGTTGGTGCATGTCGGGTCAATAGCAAGACCCTTCTTTTATACTAAAATTTTTAAGCCGTTTCTTGGCAACATCGCTCAAATATTAAAGACATTGTTGGAGTCATTTTTTGGGTATTTCTCAAGAAACAATGACTTTCAAAAAAAAAATAAAAAAATAATAAGTAGGTCACTGCTTTCCATTGATCCGGGGAAACGTACTTTTATCATTCGTGATGGTTATTCCGCTTGCCGTCGATGATTCCGTTTAAAGAAAACTATTCTAATTCGTATACGGAAGAGAGATGGTCATCTCGTCTCAGAGCAGCGCCCAAGTTTCAAACCGAAGAGTAATTGGCTTCCCCCCCCCACTTTCTGCCGCTCCGCAGTGGCGAGTCTGCGGTGGTGCATTCGAAAACCTCCTTCCTCTGTGGCTAGAAATTTGTTTTATGCATCCTCTCTCTGGTCAATTTTTCTTTGACCACCCCGGAAGATATGTGTCACGGTCCGGATGTAATACTCGTTTATGCGGAGAGAAATTTTTAGAAATCCGATTCCTCTTCTTATTTCCTAAAAGTATAGCTTCTTTTATTTTAAACCGATGAGTGAAGAAGAATAACAAAATATGAATGTTTCAAACATATAAAAAATAAATGATGTAATAATACCTTTAAAATATCGTTTTGAAACCAAAGATATTTTTCTGATGGGTCAGAATCATTACTTAGCGAACCGACCTCTAAACGACTCAACGAAGCTGAATAGCATAGCCCACCCTGGAAGCAAGGTTTTGGTTGATTTAACCTAAATCACTGCGTTGGTCACAGCGTTTTGAGCAGTTTACTCTCAAAACTTCTTATGTTTGTTGCTAATGAAAGTTCTGCATAAAATAATTACATCTTGATGTAACAATAATATAATTTTGACAGTGGGCAAGTATGCTTTATCAAACTATTTTCGACTGTGTAGCCCAGTCTCGATATGAACATTTTATATAGTATGAATCACAAACTACGAATCAAGAGCCGTCTTTGGAAGTCATTATTTCTGTATTCCGGGTGTTTAAGTAGTCCGTCTTAAAGCTGGTTGGCAAAGATTTAACCTACGCTGCTTTTGAATAAGTCGTTATATGGTTGTATTCTACAAGCTCATTCATTAACACTCAGTTTATCTCCTATAAAAACGTCGAGATGGGCCATACAAGGAGATTGCCGGTATTCTCATTCAGGGAAGAGCAACATATTGAGACAACAAATTTTTTAGTGAGTTGCCATCCAAGGACATGATATGATTGCCAAACAAATCTGTTTATGTTTCTCATACAGAAACAGCTGACTTATTTGTACTTCATAGTTGATTTATTAATAATGCTCTGCGGCAAGCCAATGTCTGTGCAGGTTAGTCCTGTACCAAATTTGGGTATGAAGTCAAAACGGGCGTGTATTAGGAATAAGCAAGCTTTTCACTATTTCATGTTTCGGCTAATTTTCGGGATAGACTTTTTGGTAGAAACATCGTTAAAATTGGACTTTAAAGAGCCCTTTTGGTTTGGCTATTATATTCAGAGACTGAAAATTAACAAAAAAATATTTTTTCCTCTTTAAATCTTCGCCTTTAATGTAAAGATTTGAAGGAAAACCGACTTGACATTTTGTAAAACGTAAATTTTCTTCCCAAAAACTGTCGTAATTTTCAAGTTTCGTGAATTTTTTCTATGAAGAGCACATTGGAAGCGGGAAAGTATTCGTGTACTTTTACTTTAAAAATATAAACCGTTTTTTTTTTTCCATATTCAAAACTTTTATTCATCTAACTCATCAGAAACGAGGAACTAAATTTATTTAAAATTGAAGCCCCCGCAGTGTGATTTGTTGAAAAAAATTGATAGCTCATCAAACAGAAAACAGTCGTAAAACTACCCAAAGCAGGCCTTTTATAATCAGTGCATTTAAGATTTTAAATTGTGTTCTGTCTCAGGATGGGCGGAAATCTTAGCTTACAATTTAAATGGAATATCAACATCAAAGCATCGTTTCGTTAAATATGACTAATGCAAAAGTAGAAAAAGATCCATTTATCTTCAAAAACAGAAAGAGATGGGCAGGAGATCATTGTCGTTGTGAAAGCGATCGTCCGAACTGGAACTTTTACAATCTTTTTGATCTTTAACCTCAATCAGTGGTTTAATTTGGAGCTCGGACAAAGTGTGTGGTCCTTGATTCCAAAAGGCTCCGCTAATATTCAGCAATAAGTTATTTGCTGTCTCAATGATATGGATTGTTGCCTCAATGAAGATTTTATCACGATGCACTCTACATATCCGGGTTACGCAAATCAACCACAGAAAATCTTCCTTCACGTCGTTGTCCATTGCAAGTGATTTTCATTATGTAACTCGCGGTTAAATGACACGAGTTGATATTTGATTTAATTCGCTGTTATGTTATGCATTATTATTCAATGTGAGGCGTCATTGTTTTATTGCTGGAACAAAAGGGAATACGAATTTGCATACTAAATCTGATTAAAAGAGGAACCATTTTGAATAGTATCGAGATATCTTCTGTGACTTAGGCCCGCGTCGCGAGAAGCCCATGAGACAGTTAACATGATTCGTCCTCAGAGTACCAACACTAGCTTCGATCTAACTTATCCTAGCATAACCTGACTTATATGCCACCTCAGTGAACTTATTCGAAACTTACTTCTACTAACCTGCCCGACTTACAATGAGCCTACTGACTTTTCCAAGTCTATCGTAATGTAACAGTACCCCTAACCTAACCTATCAGGAAGTAGAATATGATTTCGTGGAATTGTGTTGTTTCTAATCGCCTCAGAAATCAACTAAAAGCAAAACTTATTGCATTTTAACTATTGCAAAAATCGGCTTTTAATTATTTTTTTTCAAGTGTCCTGTTCCTCAAACAGTATAAAAAATAATTATAGTAAAATTCTACACTGAATTTTTCGAGAGTCAATCACACAAACAAGGTTTTTCTTGAGATTTTTGCATTAAAAATAGCTACACGAAAAAGAAACGGGTTGTTTCATTAAAAATGTAATTTAGGTAAAGAAGGATAATGAAAATGTATAGCCAAGGAAAGTCTTTATTCGTATTCCATCATTAATTTTAATCAGGTGCCAAAAGACCGATTTAAGTAACTGATATGTTACTTCCGCTGAAATTACAAAGTGCTGAGAGTTGCGCTTGAAACTGCGCTCAAAACTGCGTTGAAAACTGCGCTGTAAACTGCGCTTAAAACTAGGCTTAAAACTGCGTTGAAAACTGCGCTGTAAGCTGCGCTTAAAACTAGGCTTGAAACTGCGTTGAAAACTGCGCTGTCAGCTGCGCTTAAAACTAGGCTTAAAACTGCGTTGAAAACTGCGCTGTAAGCTGCGCTTAAATCTAGGCTTAAACTGCGTTGAAAACTGCGCTGTAAGCTGCGCTTAAAACTAGGCTTAAAACTGCGTTGAAAACTGCGCTGTAAGCTGCGCTTAAAACTAGGCTTAAACTGCGTTGAAAACTGCGCTGTAAGCAGTGCTTAAAACTAGGCTTAAAACTGCATTGAAAACTGCGCTGTAAGCTGCGCTTAAAACTAGTCTCAAAACTGCGTTGAAAACTGCGCTGTAAGCTGCGCTTAAAACTAGGCTTAAAACAGCGTTGGAAACTGCGCTGTAAGCTGACTAGGCTTAAAACTGCGTTGAAAACTGCGCTGTAAGCTGCGCTTAAAACTAGACTTAAAACAGCGTTGGAAACTGCGCTGTAAGCTGCGCTTAAAACTAGGCTTAAAACTGCGTTGAAAACTGCGCTGAAATTTGAGCTTAAAACAGCGTGCTCGGATCCTGATAGCGGAGTGGACACTGAACCTCGGTAGCCGGCGCTGCGACGGAGATGGCGATACGCTAATTGGACTCCTTGAGGTGTGCAAGAGAGAGATGGCTGCACGGTGATCAATGAGATTGGTGATTGACATGAATCGGAGACTGCTGAGTGCGCCCACAGCTGATCTCAACGCATCAGCAGCGATCGTGGGCTGGAACCCGGCTGAAACGTTTTAATTCACTAATAAACCCTGACTCTTAAATTCGAAAGGCTGCCTTGCTTAACCTCTTGTTTTCTGCCTTTTGTTGCTGATCGGAGCGACCGCGGAGCGAGGCACCGAGCACCTAATTTTTGCTCTGATTATTTTGTTATAAGAGCACCAGCACTTCAATGGCTTCAAATGAAACTGCACTATTTGAAAACGCTGTTTCCAAACTGTACTACTTGCAATTTATGGGGAGAGGAGTTTGTACATTCTTGAACGAGCATTTTCAACTAGTACAGTTTCATTTGAAGCCATCGACTTGTTACTGCCTTATTCTGAGGCTTTGATTTCCGGGTTTGACACAATTTCTCTTGCATGGGTTTTTAGTTATGATTTTAGATCTATTCACAAGAATTTTTCATATTTTTTGCCAACATGTAGTGAAAACAACAGTTTTAGGGAGTTTTTACCCGTTTTGGGTGTGAAAATAAGACGGTGATTTGGTACTTTTTCAAGATTGACCTATGTTTAGCCACATTAATGGAAAGCTCTCGCCGAGACCTTTCGAACTATGTGGCTGAACTCAGGTTTATCTTGAAAATTACCAAAATACTTAGTATCCCGGTTTTATTTCCACACCTGTAAACATTTAAGAACTCCCTAAAATAGGTTTTTCGTTTATACTGTAATTATTTAGGCGTACGGCTTACGAATAAGGACCTTTGAAAAAAAAGCAACTATGCAATAGTCTAAATCCAGCAAAAAAAAAATCTACGAAAATAAAATTACAATCCTGCTATAGGAAACGTATTCCAAAACTCCCACATCTGTGGAATGAGGCAACCAAAATAAAACTGATATTTCGCAAGGCACCGCCGCCTTATTGTTCCGTGAACTTTTGTTTCAGTAGGAAAATTATAGGCTCTCTGCGGTCTCTCCTTAATCCCACTGAATTTTGTTTCGCAATATCAGAGGAATATTTTGACTCATCGCAACGGTGGCTAAACTGTAACGTGACCTTATGTCGAGAAAGTTGGCGTTTTTCTACGTGAGTAGAAAACCCAAAGAGTTAGTGAATGATTTGATTTAATTTCCGTAACAATTCTCTGCCTGGATGGAGCTGCTCTGCGGGTTATCCAAGCTTGCCGCGCCCGCCTAAATCAATTTGAACGGCTTTTCATAAACGGTGTTTTCGTTTGGTTGAAGTGCAGCCATTTGCGCGTTCGTTGTGGCGGGTCCCAGTTGAGGAATGCTCGCATAAATAAAAACGCCTGCATTAATCACGAGCTCTTTATTTTAAAGAATATACTGTCAGGGGAATGTCGTTGTATCCTGATAGACGTGGTGCCATCAAAAAAAAAGAAAGGAAAAAAGCGCGCATTAAATGAGCTTAAACCTTGTTACTAGAATATTATTCTCATGCAAAGTAAATTTTCAAAGTTGCTTGTGTTTTTCCGTTCATCGAGCAAAGCGAGACACAAAACCTAACCTAAGTTAACCTAGCTTAAACGAACCTAAGTTGATCTAAGTTAAATGAGCTTTAACTAAATTTACTTAACCTAAGTTAACCTCACCAAAGTTACAACGTAAGTTAACCGAGCTTAAATTAACGTAACCAATATCAACGTAACCTAATTTAACCTAGCTTACATTAGCCGAAACTAAGTTTCCTTAACCTAAGTTATAAACCTAACCTAAGTAAATCGAGCCTAAATTAACCCAAGTTACCGTAACCTAAGTAAAGGTCACCTATACGTTAACCTAAATTGTTAAAACATGTTATGTTGAACCGTTCTTATGGCAAGCTCTACTCCTGTTCTGAACCGCGTTGTTGATCGCTTGTTGATCTATGATTGAGCATAAATGAGCTGACATAAAAATTCCCCACTTTGTTAGTTCTGCACTAATTTCCTGTGTAGATCTTCGTCCATAAGTCTTGCTTATAATAGCACTGGTGTCTTCATCAAAAGTGATTCTGTGGCAACGCAATGTAACGACATCCTTTTAAAAACCAAGTTTACCCCTAAACGACCAAAAATAGAAACATCGTCGGTCATTTTTCACGAACGATAAATCAGCTATCTCTCATCTAATTGTCAGACATCGTTAGGGTTACTCTTCTTTTTCTGCGCCAGGGATGTTTCAGGCCAGACAGTGCATGGGGTGGAGTCGATACAGTTGCGTGAGGAGACAAAACTTTGCTTTTTAGATGGATTGCCCAGTTTGTTTCCCAAGACGAAATATCTCTTTGAAAAATGTTTCTTCCGAAACTGCACCATAAGTTCTGCGCCTTTTTCGAATGTAAATGTGTAGCGGACTGAAGATAGGCAATCAGTGATATTTACTGAACGAAAAGCTGCCGCGGAACTATGGTTATTGATAAGTTTATCATGAAAACGAAGTTTTCGTTATATATTCATACCTTCATACCCATAACGAACGCGTATCTCGTTTCATATCAAGCCATATCGAAAGCTCAAGCCGAACCTTGCTGTTTGATGTACGTACGTATTTATAAGTTTGTCGAAATCTCATTTCACTTTCATTAACCCACTACCAGCCAGCGATGCCGTTTGGAAACAGAAAAAAATATTTTAGAGGATCTTTTAAGTTCAGTATTGTTACAATTTAAAAAATATCACCCCTCTGGAAATCTGAAATTTAATAATTTAGGCATTTTCCAAAGCTTACAATTGCGTAATTTGATGGGAAAAATCCTTCGGATTTCTCTTAAGCTAAATCTCACTCCAAATACTTTGGGCTATTATGGATTAATACAGTATTAAAAACATACGCCATTTTTCTCAAATGTCAGAAGTTTGAAAGAAATCTTCGAAAATTATGATCGAGTTGTGATAAATGATCCCTCATCCAACCAATATCCTAGCAAGCTGATAGCGACTTATCAGTTTTGATCTTTGCTTTGAGCCCTGTGATGGCTAAACTAATTACCGTAACCCTTTAAGAAATCCGGAACGTTTGAGGAAGAAATAGTGGATTTTGGTTACCCCTCTCTGCCTCAATCGCTTATTAATTATGAAAACATTGTCAGTCGGAACACTATGGAATTATGTATATGCCGTCTCTCTGTCATGGTAAATTAGCACCGAAGCGTAACTAAATACAAATAATCGAAAGTTAATGCTTTTTTGAAATGTGGCACTAATGGAATAAGTTACATCGATTTCTTTCCATATTCGTTGCCAGCCATGAACGTGATTTGGAATACCATTTTTGGTGTAGCAGGTGCTTGAACCGAAAGATATTTGACCTTCGGAATCTCTTAGGAGCTTCTGTTTACAATGAAAATCGAAGTTTTAATAAGTGTTTGGACGCTATAGAGTCTTTAGCTAAAACGGCGTAAGCTGTAAAATGAGCGCAGGGTCGCGTATTGAAAGTGAAATGTTTTACCCCTCTTCTATTTTACTTTTTTTTCCAAATTTTAATATGATTTCATCAATATTAGCCTGACACATCGTAAAGTTATCTTACGAAAAATCGCCTTCAAATTTGAAGCGATTTTTAGTTGTAAAAATAGGATTTTCAAGCAAATGTTCACAAACTTTCTCAAATCTCAGGGAAATTAAGTAATGATTATGGCAAGCTTTTGCATTTTTGCCTTTCATGAATTCTTCTTTTTTTTCCAAATTCATTTTTGTTTACCTTTTTGTTTTAATATTAGTATTTTTTTTTAAAGTCTGGTTTATCCTGTCTTAATTTTTAATGCTGTTTAGGTTTCTGTGTCCTTAAAAAATAGATGTTTTCAAGAAAATATTAGTGCTTTGGGCCTAAAGAACATATAATGCAAGTTCGAGTTCTATTCGAATTCGAAATTTTGAAATGCTGCCACTTCTTTTTTCTCCTTTTATTTTGGTTTCAGGTACATATTAAAAAAAAACTTTGCTAGCAAAGGCTTTACTAGCTTCCGACTTAGCTTCCGCACTAAGACTTCAAAAGCAATCACTAGTTTCCGTTCAAAAAACGAAAATTTCAGGTTTTAAGTAGTCTGCTCATTTCTGTCAATGGTGCCACGCCGGTTGCCTAAACACGAAGTGACAGGGAAATGACCTGCGCTTCGGAAAGGACGGCAACCGCAAATTGTCACGCATAGGGCAGTAATCCATCTTGGCACCAATTACAGAATTTTCTCTGGAACTGCGAATATCACGGCGTTCTTGATATTGGAGCTTGCAGATGGCTCCTGGGCAAAGAAAAAGTAACAATTTGGAAGTTGGAAAGTGTTAAAATTGGACCGCTGCCACAAACTGCCTCAGTGGCTGCCAGGAATACGATACATAAGGGGCGGCCTTTCTGTTTAATGCAGCACTTATCAATGTTCACCCGATAAATCTTCAACAGTTCCAAAAGGGTTGTTGGACACAACTATCTGTATTTTTCGAAATCAGTTACACCCATAATAAACGCTCCTTTATAAACGGTTTTTAGTTGTCAATTTTTATTTATTATATATTGCTTAGCCTGGGCTCGGACTCGTTCCTTCTGAACGTGAGCGAGGCTGCTTTTGTGCCTCAAAACTCGTAAAATCTCGCGGAAATCAAACATCACATGCTATGCCTCATTTAAAATGTACTAGGTTTGGTTTCCGTGCGTTCAAGTCACCTCCCATTTAGAATGCATTAGTTGGCTTCCGTGGAATCAAGTCTCCTTTGTATTAACATTGGCGTGCGAATAGAGCTGACCAAAATTGACCCACTACCGCCCAGCGATACCGTTCAGAAACAGAAAAATTTATTTTAGAGGATCGTTTTAGTTCAGTATTGTCACAATTAAAATAAATCACTCTTCTGGAAACCTGAAATCGAATAATTTAGGCATTTTCCAAAGCTTCAAATTGTGCAGTTTAATGGGAAAAATCCTTCGAATTTCTCTTAAGCTAAATTTCACTCAAAATACCTACGGCTAATGGGTTAAATGTGTAAAAAAACGAAACATCCTAAAATTGATTCTCAAAACCACATCAGTACCCTACCTCAAAGGCTCACGATCTTCAGGACAACATAAAATAGGGCCTTTTCATGCAATATTTGTTCACCAAAGGGGAAAATATTATTGCAGAGTTCTGTCTTAGGGAAGATATAAATCCTCCTGACTCCATTTTTTTCACTTCAGAAGACAATTTTTTATTTCAGAGGATAGCTCTGTAAATCTTAAACAGGATTCCCTTTAAATATTCCTCTTCAGCAAAAGCGAGAGTATTCTTGAACGAAGAATATGTTCTTGCTGATACAGTTAGATTTAGAATGTATTTCGAGTTCGGACTATTGCCAGGGCCCACGACCATTAACGTGTTTTTCGTAATAATGGTATGTCGCAATAGTTATTCATGATCCCGGTTTCATCGAGACTTAATACCTCGTGTAAGATAATAGGTAGGGCGATGAAAAGCGATAGTCTAGTTGGCGTGGCCCCACCGCATCGATACGTGAGCTGGCGATTCGCACACGGCTGCAGAGAAACTTCTGTGCTCGGCGTTCACGACATGAGACTGGTTTACATAGATAGCACAGTTTCACACAGATGGTGCATATTTGGTGACTTGATTAGCGCTTAATACGGGCAAAACGTTTTGTTTCCAAATTGGGGTAAGGAAGTATGCCGAGGAGGCATACCGCGCTGAAGGAATATGCCTCAAATGGAATGGTCCTATCTGCTGTGGGAGGGATGAGGTTGTGGGTTTCAAAGGTGGGATTGCTCGTATCGACGGAGCGGAACAAAATATAATGTGAAAAATTGAATTAACCTATACCCAACAGGCGTTACAGTAAAAACTAACCTCTGTTTTAGGTGGTCCTCGTATAGGGTATGAAGGTGAAAGAGGGGGTAAAGAGCGACTTGGTTATTTTTTAAGATAAACCTAAGAACGACCATATCAATGAAAAGGTCTCGTCGAGAGCTCTCCATTGATATGGTTATTCATAGGAGTATCTTTAAAAATACCGGTAACAAAATTACGCTCTTCCCCTGTTTCACATTCCTAAAACACGGGGTCGGATTAGGTTAGGTTATGTTTTTTTCTCTCAATTTGGTTAGGTTATTTCACTGTCGCACCGTTCGTTTCATGATAGGTGCAACACAAAGAGGAGGAAAATATTATCTTTCATACATTATAGAATATCCTAGCACTCAGAATTGCGGTACAGCGCTTACTGCCCGGCCGATCAGAATTTCCTGATTCTAGTCGCATCTTCATACGAAGGATAGATACAGTATTAACATTTTTGCTCGAATTGTACATCATTCTGTTAGTGCTGGGAAATTGATAAAAAAAAACAAATTGTCGTCGCGACTGGTTTTCTAGCACTGAAAGTGGTTCAAAGACACTGCCGCCTCAGGATCCGACTAAAAACGTTTCAAATCGCGGTGATATAAATCAAGAGGCGGCACTCCTCGCTCAAGCGCCGCTCCTAAAGTCTCTTCGGCTGTCTTCGCCGCGACTCGGCAATTACTTTCGCCTGCGATGCGTCCAGCGCATAGCCACGCGAACCTTCAGTGAATGAACAGCTGATTTTGATTGGGTGTCGGACCTACCGCACGCCGCTTTACTCTGCAGTGATGCCTGCTCGTTAATTTTACGCTGAGATGCGTTTGGTGGCGTATCAACTGGGCCCATAACCTGCCATAATTTCGGCTTGTGGCCTATCACGCTGTTTTTTTTTTTTTAAGTTTGAATTTTTCTCCTTGTGTTCGGCGTTTTGTCGTGCTAAGCTGATCGGAGACACAGCAGAGCATAGGCCACGATACCTAACGGTTGCTGAGCGGAAGTGGAGTGAGGCACAGGGCACTTCCGAAGTGACCAACGACACAGGGTACTAAACCTATTCATGGTGACGCGTGGTCGTATGTTAAAATATTCATGATGTATTGAAAGGTGGAACAAGGTGGATCACAAAGGTGGAAAATCCTTCCATTAAAATTGAGAACTAACCTCACATCATCGACCTGACTGCTATCGACTAAACATGTACACATTCCCTTAAAAGTCAATCTTTGATTACAACTGTTCTAAAAACCAGTTATCAATAATATATCAATCATAAATGACTATCTTTAGAAAAGAAAAATAAACGGACTTAACTATTTCCATGCTTTTTCTTAATACAAACTACATTTCAAATTTATCATATTTACAATACGTACCTATTTCATAAGGTCCATTTAATTTTTAACTCAGAAGTTGCTTTGGTTTTGAAGTTATTTTTTTTTTAAGTGAAGGCTAAACTTATGATTAATTTTTAACCTTAAAAATTGCTTTGATTTTAATGTTCAATTTTTCAAAAACAACTAAGGCTGAAATTTGTGGACTAATTTGTAACCTAAAAAATGCTTTGATGTGAAAGTTCAATTTTCCAAAAATTATGTCAAATTTAAAGTTTATGCCTAAAAGGCAGTTTGCAGAAGTTAAAAAAGACCCGTTTCAAGCCAAAATCATTGAAATTATAAATTTTGCTCGCTATTTTTCTTTAATCCACAACAGCCCTAAGTATCATGAGAAACATTTAGATTACGATAAATTTGAAGGATTTTCCCATTAAATTACGCAATTTCAAGCTTTGGAAAATGCATAAATTAATAAATTTCAGGTTTTCAGGTGGGTACTATTTTTTAAATTGTGAAAATACTGAACTTTAAAGATCTTCTTAAATATTTTTTCCTGTTTCCGAACGGCATCGCTGGGCAGTAGTGGGTTAAAAAAAAGTGAACACGTTAGCCTTTAAAAAAAAAAAGATTTTTTCTCCAATTAAAAAAAATAGAATTCTGTAGATTTTTGGAATATTTTTTAGGTCACAAAAGTAGATAACGGTAATTTATAGATCTACGTGGGCTGTCTAACAAGCTCGAAATATTTACTCTAGTCTCCGTGTCATCTGTCATCAGAAATGTTTCACTAACAATGGGGTATTTAAATGTGTCGCTCCCACTGCCGTTATCGGCGCGGCGGCCTCTTTTGTCACGGGCTATTTGTGATCACGGCGCGACGCACCTGGAGAGACAGGCGACGGATCCGATACGTCGCGGACGGCACGTGCATCGGTGCACGCTTGTTTGTCAGCTGGCGCTGCGCTCCTGACGGCGTCCCCGGCGCCTCGGGACGACGGCGACGGGACGACGTCGATGCGACGTCGTATGCTAAGCAGGCCTGACGTCACACAGCGCCGGGCGCCGCGCCGTCCTCCAGACCAACTGCTAACGGAACACCTGCGCGAGTCAATCCTTAACAATGACTTGAGGGTAGCAGATCCAAAGGCCGTTGACCCGATAAAGGTCCCTTTTACACACCGACTATGAAAATGGTCCATTTGTGCAATAACCCATATCCAAGCTTTGACATCTTGCTGGAAATCTGTACACCGGATATCAGGATATCAGCCAGATATCAGACGTGTAATAAACGGATATCGAGAGGAAATTGACCAAATTTCAATTGAATATGTGACACATTTCAGAATATTAAAAAATCACAGTAAAAACAAACCCCGTTTTGGGGAGTGCTGTACCTGTTTTGGGTGTGAAACCAAAACGGGAATGGTACGTATTTTGGTTATTTTTCAAGATAGGCCCATGATCAGCCATATCATTTAAAAGGTCTCGGCGAGAGCTTTCCATTAATGTGGCTGAACATAGGTCTTCGTTGAAAAATAACCATAAAAAACGCTCTACCCCCGTTTTAGTTTCATACCCAAAACAGGTATAGCACTCCCCAAAACGGGGGTTTTGTTTTAACTGTGATATCAGCTGGTCATACCTAAATATTAGCCAGATATCAGTGGACAGTGGTCAGAGAGTAAGTGAATTGAAAAATTGCTGAAAATAGCCATGTTTCGACCGACTGCAACAGCCGGATATCAATGATATCAAGGTCTTTTGTTCACCGGATATCATGAGTTGTTACCCGTTGTCCAAATCTGTATCAAGAGCGTAATTTGGGTGAAGATAAACCTATCAACTATGTTAATAAAAAGGTATCGTGGAGAGCTCTCAATTGATATTTATCATTGATTGAATCACCCAAAAAGTAATCGAATTACGCCCGTCGTCTGTTTGAAATTTGAAACCAAAAACAGGCACTAGACTACCCCAAAAAGGAATTCGCTTCAAAACAATCAGTTTTGCCAGACGCTTTTTTTTGAATTTAAGTAATTTCCCCCCCCCCCCAAAAAAAAAACACGATAACTGCGGCGGTCTTGTTTCGTTAAAAATATTTAATTGTCTACTTTTGAATCTGATATTCAATAGTTTTGCTTTGAATTTTCTGATGATTTTAATTTTATCACGCCGGTATTTGTTTTTTAATGTTACTATATACCTTATTGTCAACAATGTACTAGCCTTTCCAAGCGTTTGAATGATTTATCGGAATAAGTTATGTTGAAACAAAATTTCATTTAGCCTACGTTTTGAAACGGCCCATTTTTCAGTGAGGCTAAATTTTAATGGGAATTTTTGGGTGTGCCGGGATATTTTGATGAGTGTCCTCCATGAATGTTGTAAGCTTTCGTTTATCGTTATCGCGCGATTTCGTTGGACAATTTCCTGGAATGCTATCACGCACAATTTCTATCTTTCAGGAGAATCGTGAAGGGTTCACGTCACTTCGAAAGCAGTCTTTACGTGTTTTATACCTCAGACGCTCCCAGACTACCAAATAAAGTTAACTATAACCTCGACTTTGTGTGGGTTGACACGTAGTACCAACCTAGAGGACGGAAAGCACTAAAAACGCTATAAAAGCAATAATCAAATGCAAATCAAGTCGGATCTACTATTCTGTGAAATGCTCAACGTTTACATTAAGGCATTAACTGTAAACGCAATGAAAGCACTAAAAATATCGGATTAAGCGTACAGTGATGCGTCCATAAGTGATGTGCCAAACAAAATCTAGTGACTGTTGTTGTAAACTAATGTGTGTTGGCAGCAGCGCGTGGGGTGGGTCGGGGAAGGTTCCGGGGGAAAGGCGGGCACCTCCTCTTGCCTCCACACCCTCCCTCTGCCCTCCCTAGGCAATGCTACGAACACACATGAGTTTACAAAAAAAAAGTTACTAGATTTTGTTTGGCTCATCACTTAAGGACATCACTGTACTCTGAGACAAGTTCCGTGTCAGGCAGCATCGGTTTACCGTAATGTGCGTCTTCAAGTAGGAAATGCTCAAAGTAGGAGGGTTTTCTCATTTTAGGAGAGCGATACGAGTCAACTCACTACCGCACAGCAATGCCGTTCGGAAACAGAAAAAATTGTTTCAGAGGATCTTTTCAGTTCAGTATTGTCAAAATATAAAAAATATCACCCCTCTGGAAACCTGAAGTTTAATAATTTAGGCATTTTTCAAAGCTTCAAACTGTGTATTACTTCCATGTCAATGGAAGTATTGGCATCGTGCAAAAAATCGACTTCGAGATAAGACCAGATTTGGGATGTACAACCCCCAAAACGGCGAGAAAAGTGGTTTTGGACAATCCGTCT
>Ga0058701_10002197_pt1 | contig 14609 bp, 6 predicted proteins | sample AgamicOrMae_FD_97039 | JGI IMG/M metagenome (GOLD analysis project Ga0058701, IMG submission 97039) | Agave microbial communities from Guanajuato, Mexico - Or.Ma.e | ecosystem: Host-associated > Plants > Phyllosphere > Phylloplane/Leaf | place: Guanajuato, Mexico | collected 2012-06-04 | reverse complement strand
GCGAGGCACAAGGCACTATACCAAAACTTGGTTTACGGCAAGAGGCTTGCTTATGATATAGGTTGGATGCCTTTTGCCTCGTTCCGCTATCTCTCCGCTCGGCTTGACGACGGAGGGTAGCACTAAATTAAAACCAAAAGGTTGAAAATGCTACCTTAAAAAATTACAGTGCGTGCCTCTAAGGGCGTCGAAAGCTCATATTCCAGTGAAAAAAAAAACGGCATTTTGATAATGGTTACGGTTTTCGAATCTCCCGTTGACCTGACAGAAGCCAATGTATTCAAATCATAAAAAGGGGCAATAAAGCAATTGTCACTCTCCCACCATCTTTGGAACCATCAAAAACAAAAGAACAGTAAAAAAGTGGGCTTGGACTAAAAAAAATGCACAACACTTCTTTATTTATGCTAATCACGATAGTAAAATCATTCCGCAGTAACAAGTCGGTTGTAATTATAGCATTGCGGAGAGGGGCTGAGAACGGCTTGACTCGGCTCTGCTGGGCTTGGCGCTGGATGGCCCGCCTACGGACCTTGTTTTCATGAATTGGGAATTGACATATCGCGTGAGCCAAAAACTAGTCATGAGGCTCATGAACTCTAGCCTTGTTAGCTACCGAAACTACTTACCTTACTGGTATCTTTGCCTTTGACATTACGGGTGTTTACAGTTTAAGAGCTTTCCTTTGGCGTTTGTAGTTCTCGTAACTCGACATTCAGAGCATGCGCGAATTGACTTCGAGCTGCCTATTTCGTCCTACAAATTCACTGGTGCCCCCCTCCCCTTAAAAAAAAATATTTAAATTATGTTGAATTCGGCTCTTTTATATTAAAAATTAAAGTCCAGGAAATCAGTAAATGAAGTTGGTTTAACTTACTGTTTTTGTCAAGTTTTAAAAATGTTTCCATTAAAATAATATTTTTTAAAAATATTCCTACTGCGATTTGTTTTCAAACGTGACTTACAATATTAGGATTAATAATTCACTTTGGGAACTTTCTAAATGCTTTTGATGAGAAGTAGTAGATCCATCATATGTAACTGACTTCTGGTTGGTACTCTACGTTTTGAATGGTATTGGGTCTTTTTCAGATTACTAGTTTATTTTTTATTACTATTATTTTGAATGTTTTTCAGCAGTGGGCAAGCTTCAGTATATAATATAATTTAAGTATAAAAATATTATTTTCTGTTGCCGAACGGCATCGCTGGGCGGTAAAGGGTTTAGAGGCAACATTAGCGCCTCTTAGACGCGAAGTTTAAGCGCTCTAGTAATACAAAAAAGTAAAGCTTTGCGTTGAGATTGGTTTATTTTTATTTTGAGTTGTAAAGTTGCGAGGGGACGAGTCCCTAGCCGAATTAGCTCGTTTATCCTGGCAATAAGGCAGGTTGTGACCTGTTTTGGAAGTCACAAAAGTTGATCTTTCTGCCGAAATCGTTTAAACTGGACTAATTGCTGCTTTAAAGGGGTCATCAACTAAAACGTAACTAGAACAAATGTGAGTAATACGTTTGACCTCGATTTCTGCTTAAACACTTGTCCTAAATGCAGAACCCGCTAACTATACAATGATTTGTTTCAACTGTGAATCTGAGACATTGGATAATACTTGCAGCTAGAATTGATCTGCAGTTTTAAGTATAAAACATTTTCTTCTTATTTACAATTGATTGTTATTGTTTTTGGTTTTGAAAGATTAAACTCAATTCTAGTACTTAAACTTCATTCGAAGTACTTGATAATGACGTATTTGTTGAAGATTAGTGCCGTAGATGATGTTTTGTTGATTGGAATGGCAATATTTTCATAAGTGGTGTTTAAACGGTGTGGGACGGACAGTTGAACGAATTGCCTCTGTAAAGGTGCATGTTTTTCGTTATCAAATGTGTTTGCTCGTTTTACCTTTATTTCACATTTTTCCTTTAGCTACTATTTTACCACTTTTTTACCATTATCCGATAGAAATAGTTTAATTGCTATAAATTTGGACTTAATTTTTTTTTAATTCAATCATTTCTTTGAACCAGTAAACTATCGCTCTTGGCCCTTCAAGTAGAATACCAGTGGTAGAATATTCAGAAACTTAAAATAAGTGTTTTCAAAAATGACGTCTGGAATCAGACTTTGCTGAATACGGTCGTGAATACTTGAGAAAAACACATATTTTTAGCAGCTGTAAAAAATAAATGTTTAGGACAGGTTCATCGACCGAGATGTCTGTATTGTAGGATTAGGATTATTTTAAATTCAGCCGCGCCAATCATTTGCATTGACAAGGTTTTTCTCAGGTTCCTATTAGTAGTTATCCCCGCAGAGCAACCGTCAACATTAACAAAAAAAAGACTAATTATACCGTATAAAAATTTAGTATATTGATAGCCCGGTACCTATTTAACGTAGCCTATGACGTTATGAGGGGGTATACTGTTTTACAACGGAAATGGCTAACAGGAAATGAGATTGATAAAGGAAATACAATTTGCGTGATAGGTTTTTTTATTTTATTTATTTGTTATTTTTTTCTTTATTGAGAAATATCCCATGTGCATGATTCACGTTCACTTTAAATCTCAACTATATAAAGTCCTCTTTGCGCCACATCCCCTGATTATGTGACATTCTAAATGTAACATTCTGTCGATAGAAAATACCCATAAATTATTTTGGGTTAGCGTAAGTCGGGTTTGCGTCAGGTTTGAGCGAATGCTACATAGATTACGTTAAGTTTGGTAAGGTTAAGTTGCATATAAATCTAGTTGAACTAGGCGTCTAAATGTTGAAAAAATATCGTGTTGTTGGAAAATTGAAGCTTGCATCTCATCAAGTTTAGACCCAGGTCTAACTACTTTTGTGTCAGGTTAGGTAAAAGAACCTGAGACTATGCTAAACTAGGAACACGTTGGATTCGGTTTAAGTAACGTTTGGCTAGGTTCGGTTGAATTAAACAAGTTTCGGTAGGCTTTAAAGTGGTTCAATATGTTGATTAAAGTGATATACGCAGATGGGATGTCACGCAGTTGGAAATCGCTCAAATGAAAAACTGTTGCGCAAAAGCCGTGCCGCGCAATCGGGTTTTGGTGCACATGGGATATCGTGCACGTAGCTGTAGCGCGGATGGAATATACCGTGCGAATAATACGAGGATGATTAACAAATTTACAACGTATACAGCGGACCACTCTCTTACAAAGTTGTAGTTTCCACGAGAACTGTACCAGCCGCATATCTATGGAAAGCTAGATCTGAGCCTCGTTTGATATGTTTGTTGAAAGGCATTTAGGGAACTAGTCAAAATAACAAACACCAGTTTTACTTCTTTACTCCAAGTATCTAAAACAAGAGATTTTATGAGAGAATAACACAAGAGGTGTGTGAGTTTATGATATCAACATAGTTAAGGTACCTAGTGAGGGGAGGTAGAGATGTCCTGTCAAAGATAACAGTAATTCTATACCTCACAATTACATCACAGTGGTTTTTGAATGAGCAGGTTTGTAGGCTTGACGCTGATGGCCTTTTTTAGGGGATGGGACGGCGAGGGTTGAAAGGACTCGTAATCAAAATTGATTTATACCGCAATGCTCTTTTTTATGGATTTACAGGTATAAATAGTGGCGTGGGCTTCACATTCCTCTCTTCTGATATACATAACCTAACAATAGCCATCAATACCAAAACCAAACGCAACGGTACCTGACCCGAACTTAACTGAACTTTTTCTTACCGCGTACCTAACCTAACTTCTCTAACAAAGTCTTATCTGTGGTGTGACTTCCAAAATTAAATAACGCATTATTACCGGCATTTATTCTGCCTTACTTTGTACTGTACCAGGTTTTAAATCCACGTTTGTAATTACTCCTAAAGACTTTTGTAAGAAGTTTCAGTCACTTGAAATTCCGTGGTGCACATGAAAAGATTTTCTGTGAAATAGTTACTACGATAATGTATACGTTATACAGTGCTCGTATGATGTACATGTATTTGAGTTGAAATGTGTACTTAAGGAGGATTTTTTTGATTTTCGTCAATTAAATGCGTTCCAACAGCGGAAGGCAAGAAAAAAAATGTGACAAGAAACTCAGAATTTTCGAAGAGGAAACTCAAACAGGTAGCCCGTACGTTGCGAAAGGAAGAATTAGGTTAGGGTTGAATGGGCGCAGACGTGTTTATTGGCTTATTCTTCTTTCCTTAGTGATCATTTCCATGCTCCTTTTCCTTCTCAGCTAGCCGATAGCGGCCGTTTTACGATCGCTGCAAACCGTCTGATCTTTTGCGGAAAAGAAAATTTCCGATCGCTTTGCTGTCTCAAGTAAGCTTGCTCGAGCTCGAGCACAGCCCTCCAAAAAGCCTGCCTGCTCCATCGCCCCCCCCCCCCGAAAAAAGGCCATCAACGGAATATTACTTCCTTAGTCTGCGTCGTAAAACCGTCGACAGACACTGCAACGTAGGCTGTCAAATTTTTGGTGATTTAACAAAAGTAAAAAGACACGTTCGTGACCGTACCGCACACATGCACGAACGGTTTTAGCGGCCCTGGCTGAAAGGGAGTCCACAAATTTGACACTCAAATGGAAAGTAACAATTACTCTGGAGGGGAATGAGTTTAGGATTGCACAAGGTTTTCTCGGAACGTAATACACGAACAATAAACGACCAGCGTAGCTTTGAATGAGTAGGATAATGAAGTAGAGAGACCGTCTCCTCTTGCAATTCGAATAGGTTAAGTCACAGTATTCCTACATTTTTTTAATTTTTTTTATCTACAACTTTGTTTATAAGTTGAATTAGTTTCGCGGAGTTATGTACAGCTTTTGTTTACTTGACTTAGGCTGTTGGTTACTTCTCTCAGGTTACTGTCACAATCATTTTCTCATTAAATCATATGGCAAGTATATTTTTTGATCGTCATCAAAATAATCAAAATCCTATGCGGGTGTACGTTTCAGCTCGTTTTCTGATCGGTTTTCCAAACCCAGGATTTTTTGAAAGTACTCGTTTATGTTTATGCCAGATTTTCTTCGTCACAAGTAACTAAAGTGGTGGTTTTACAACGAAACAACTGCTTCGGAGAGTTCTTAACTCTTTGGTTTGAAAATATACCAGTGTATTCCATCACATATGTTAATTTTTCAATGAAGACCCGCTGTAAACACATTGATATAAGAAGGTCTCGCAGTGACCTTTTGAATTACCAGTACTGAACCTAGGTCTGTCGCGGAACTCACAACTCGCACTACCCCCGTTTTAGTTTCACACCCAAAAATGGTAAGGACCCCCTAAAACAGGTGTTACGTTTTTGCTGTGTATGTGTAACATCGAAGACTCAAACGTCTAAGGACTTAACAAATTTCGTTTAGGTTTTTGAGGAGAATCTGGCATTTGACTTTAAAATCTCGTGGATAAATAAAAAAAAAGGAGAAAAAGTCTATTTTTTGTGCCCTGACAACGCCCTACTTGCTTGGAATGCCTAACGCGGCCTGAGTTGTTTGCGCCGCCCCCTCTATACTGGCGTGCGAATAGCAAACCACCCGAGCGAGCGTCGTGCAAATAAAGGTTCCCCATTTTTTCGGCTACGACTCAAAGTGATGCTGACTAGAGAGGAATTGATGTGTCGTGGTAGTTAGAGGCATGTGTCAGGGCTGGCAGATGTTCTCCGAGATTTTGTCGTTTTTAAGTCACGGACACATGTTTTGTGGAGGGCGGAGATGTCACGTGACGACGTCACGTGAAGACTCCCAAAAATGCTTCATAGGGATGCTGCGTGCGGCCCTCTCGGCCCGGCGCGCACTAGCTCTTCAATTCCTAGCCTGAAGGTACGTGAAATTTCTCGTCGTACCCTCTTAATTTAAAGGTCGCGTTTTTCTTCCGCTTTTGGGTTATGTTTGTTACCACGCCGAGCGAAGCGAGGCAGATGGTACCTAACCTAATGTGACCTAAGCTTTCATAGCCGAGGGGGGCGATAGCGGAGAATAAGACACCCGACATAACCCACGTGGTGGCATGCCCTTCATCCTTTTATTTCATGGAAAAGGTTGTAAAGGGCAGAGCACAAAATGTGTAAAATCGATCATATAAATCTTGTACAGCACACATTGGCTTTGATATTTGTTGCTAATATCCGCACCAAACGTGCAATTTGTTAGTTTCAAAATAGCAGAGAGTAATTTTCCAATCCCATAAGATTTCAGAATTTATTCATATAAAATTATCGAAAACTTTGTAGACTTTACAACTGCTTAGTACGTCTCTAAAACAGAGGAGAATTTTTTGTTTCATGTTGGACACCAGTTTCCTTTTTCCTCAAATGAGAATATGGTGGATCTCGTCTTGCTGTGTTCATAAATATGTGCCCATGGCACAGTTAATGGTTAAAGGTATCGACAGCAAAAATTTCACTCTGTTTCAAGTCGACTTTAAACAGACTGTAAGCGTCTGGACGCGAAAATATAGCAGCTCCTATTTACGTGTGGCGAAGGCCGTGTCAAGTGGTACAGTAGAGTTCAAAAGTCGAGAGGTCATTCAAATGAGGTGTTCCATTGACACGGCTGCCGCGACTTCTCACCTCGTCTGTACAGTTTTGGCAGTCCAAATATCGTCGACTTTTTATGTTCACCATTCGCGAAAAGGCTCCTCTATTGGAACCGAAAGAAAAGTAAACTTTTGTTGGTAATGTGGGCACTTAACAGTCAACCTGTTCATACTGCCGGCAGTATTAAATACTGCACAAAATTTTGTGGAATCGGGAGGGGGTCTTACAACAGCCATCTTAAACCACGATAGGGGAGTGGGGGTCCAACGAAAACCACTTGGCCTTTTTTTACCATTTTTTTATTTTCTTTTCTACGTCCATGGTGGCATGGCGCTAAAATGTTATATTTTAACTTGTCTCATCTGTTTTAAACTCGAACCCAGAGGAAGTTCTGTGCTTTGTCGAGTGGGGCGAAGAGGGTTTAGTAGAATGACTACAAAAATACGTTGTGGAGCTCGCAATGAAAATCGAGGAACCCAAAGGAACATCCGAAAGGTTCCTTGTGGATATCGCGAGGTGGTTGACTAGCCCTTGGGGGGAAGAATCAGGGCAGAACGAGGAGAATATCCACTGAGTTTTTGCTGATTGTTATTCTTTTAAGAAAGAAATACAGGACTCATTTAAAACAGTTTGTTGCGTAACATTAATTGCATGTCTTAAAGAAGAGCCCTCTCCATCGAAAAAAACAAAACAAAAAAATTCCAAGGGGCCTCGAGGGGGTGGGGGGTCCTTTAAAAGCCACGAAAGGGGGGGTGGAAGGAGGTCCACATCGGTATAGAAAAAGACCACGTGGTTTGTGTATGGTCCCTAAGGGAACTGATATTCTTCAACCTCTCGGAGTATTTCTGAATTTGTTTTCAAATCGTCCCTTTCCCCAAAGTTTGAATCTCATCATTTTTACTTCTCGGTATTTTGTTCCACTTCACCTGGGGCCTAGCCTATCAACCCTTTAAAGCCCAAGGTATTTGGAGTGAAATTTAGCTTAAGAGAAATTGGAAGGATTTTTCTCACTAAAATACGCAATTTTAAGCTTTCTAAAATGCCTAAATTATAAAATTTAAGGTTTCCAGAGGGGTGATATTTTTTTAAATTGAGACAATACTGAACTGAAAAGATCCTCAAAATATTTTTTTCTGTTGCCGAACGGCATCGCTGGGCGGTAAAGGGTTAAGCAATATTTGCACCCTCTTGACCAGCTGTGTAGCGTATAGGCGCTATCCGAGTGTTTTTTCTTTTTAAACATATGTAATTGGGGTGGTTTAGGTTTTTCACGCTTTCTGCTGACGGAGGTGTCGATTTTTTAAGTAGCAAACCGTCGGCGAGGCAGGATTTATATCAGAATCGGTTTTTTAACGTCGACGGCGACTGGACGTTTCCGTGAAGCGGATCAAATGCTTAAACGCTCTGGACGAATCCGATGTAGAAATTACGCCGAAAACGAAAGCAGGACCGAAAATATTAACGGAGGAGGCAAACTATGATAAATGATGGACACTTTCCCAAGACGAGTTCAGCGGTCCCGACGTTGCAGCATTTCAAAACTTTCAGCTTAATCGGGCATCACGAAGAAAAAAAAATCGCGATGTAGACTACTAAGGGCGCTTGGCTTGACCCCCTCGCGTCGCTTACGTCCACCGCTGGCCATGACTAAGCCCGAACTAAAGCCGAGAGGGGAAACCACGAGCGAGATACGCAAGCATAACATCTACTCCCCCTACATGTTGCAGTGCACCCGACAACAGGCTGTGGACAGTGGTGCCCTCGCGCGAGCGGGATCACTACTAAATCGCCGTCACGACTGGGACCGCAGCCGACAGGATAAAGTCTCAGTCTTCTGCCGACGGTGAGCCGAATCAGCTGTTGAGCTCTGCCTGTAATGTTGATGATTTTACCATTCAGGATCTTGCAACAACAATCAAATGCAAGAATAAGATCCGTCCCTAACGTGCCTATTTTTTGAAACAATCCCATTCCAAAATATCTTGTTCTTAAACTTCCTACGGCGTTTTCATTTGAAATATTGCTTTCTTGCGGGTTTTGGTATTCATATGTTGACGGGGCCGGGAGTTCAGTAAGTTTCCGTTGTGATAAGGTTGATTTCCCCTTATTTGTGGTGATATTAGAGGCTATGAAGCGATGCCAGAGGTAACGCGTGAAGACATGTTCATTCGACGGAGAAGTACGGTCTGCGACTTTATCCCAGGCGTGACCGGCCCGCGCTCGGCGTCGTCAGGCCTGCTTGGAGAGGAGAGCCGCTCTTATTGGTCGCTGGCGGTCACGTGGATGGACCTGTGGTGGGGTGCCAACTCTGACAAGGTGGTTGGGAGAATATCCACAACATATCCACGCGGTGAACTTCAGTCATTGCTTAGGCACGAGCGGGAGTTGAACGCCAGCGCGAGAGACGCAATGTGCTCTTGCAGTGAGTGAATGTTGTTTCTGTAGCTCCCGATCGGGAATTTGGGGAGACCATTACTAAGTCGTACCGGGCCTAAATATTGCTTCTTTGGGCCTTATTTTTTATTTACTGCTACCGCTTTGGATTATAAGAGGTAGTTTCCGTGAATGGAAGACAACGTAAAGAAGATTGACGTCGTTGCTAGTTACTAAGTCGTGCAATACAAGTGTGAAAAAATTAGTGAGTGAAGATATAGTGAGTGTGTGCTCCTTTTTTTTCCATTTTTTTAACGTCGGCTGTTCTGACTTGGCCTGACTGTTTTCAAAAAATCGGAAAAGTTCCGCTTATGTTTTAAACATGGTGCCCCAGCAAGTGAGCGACTGTGGACGTTCCAACAGTCCATCATCCACTGGATTACCCCTTTTTGGATCTCAACTTGTGGATAGAAATTCGTCCACACCCTACTCAGATGCAACACAGGTGAGCTTTTGTGGCTTTTGCGAAACTTGTGTCATGTCGGTCTCTGCCTTATTGCGGTCATTTCTTGTCTCAGATATGCTTTCGAAATAAGAGGTGCGTCTATTCGACGAACAAACCAGCTCTTTCCCAAATTTTCAGACGGTTCGATTTAGCGATGTCTCCCCGACTTCTCCGGACACTGGGAAAAATACGCAACGCGGCAGACTGCGCTTATTTATTTATTCGTCGTATGTAATGAAATTAATCCGGATGTCTACTCTATTTTAGGGTTCGACCGTCTCGCGTGATCCAATTATCGTTTTTTGTCGTTCGCAAGTGACTTTTCGTGTATCGTGTTTTCGATCAGAGGGACACGAGTTCGATGCCCGGCGTGCCGTATTTACAACCACTGCTCCTACTCCGCTTCGTAAATATATTTACTTATGACGCGGTTTGAGAGCGCTCCGTGTCAAGCTGTGGTGACCTGGCCGCGGTTCCTCTGAGCGGCGGTGGCGCGATGGCTCTCGCCGCGCGGCGCGGCGGAGTGGGGTCCTGGGTTCGGCGCCCGGCGTCGGTCAGATTTTCCACAGCGCGCGACTTTCCTCGCACTTTTCGCCTGTTTTCTCACGTTTTATCGCGTTTCTTGCGATGGAGTTGCTTAGATACATGATCACCTTCTTCCCCTATTAAAATTTTGCGCTCCGTTCGTAAATACGGACTTGGGTGCCGTATTAATTAATGTAGGGAGCTATCGGAAACCATTTGATCATCGTTTAGCGCGAGAGCACGTTGCTATCCGATAGAGCTCTTTAAATGCAACTCGTTTTCCGTAAAAAAATACATTTCACTAATTTTTACGTCTATTTTTTTAATGTTTTAACAGCGTTGTTTTTCACCCGCTCGTGTCTCGTACGCTCCAATCCAAACAATTCATTTTTGTGTAAACTTTAACACATCCCCGATCCAATCCCCGGACATAGAAATGTACGATAATTCTATATGTCTTCAGAAACTTTCTCGGTTTGTGGGTGGAAGTTCAATCCATAAAAAATATCAATAAAGCATATTACTTCCATGCTCATGGTACGAATAGAAGGACCATAATGTTCTTGATTTACATTAGTTTAACGCAAGTGCTTACACGTAGAGCTCTTAAGCGTGGTTGGTGACTTATCAGCACGCTGAATCGGCTGAGTGCAAAGTTGGCCTTCCATGCTAACAGAATATATAAGCCTCTCCTCCCAATGCGCCAATCAGTAAAGTCTTGGCTTGCAACTGGAGGAATAGTTAAAACTTGAAAAGAGCTCGGCTTGTAGTCTACTTTGAGAGGCGTGTTGGCACTTTGATGAACTAATCTCAGTCCGCTGAACTAGGCTAGTTTGAGCTTTGCCCTTCTTAACTGCTTTCGCCCTTTCGCTGAGCCCTTCAATTGCGTGCCCCCTGAACTAATTTAATCAGTTTTATCGAATTTGCTGTGATGTTTGGATGCTAGTGACTCTGTGACCACTCAGCTGTGCGAGTCCAAAATCTTGAGGTCCTTCTTTTACCCGATGAAATAGTTATTTCGTAGTCGGGAGGTCCGGTTACGTCTATGATTACGTTGTGATCCACGAATTGATTCTCTCATTTTGTTTTCGTAAAGTGATTAGGCCGTATGCGATTTACGTTTATCAGCGAAACTTTCTGAACGTTAGTCGATGTTTCAGCGTTATTTAGTTTACAAGTACGATTTATTTTCGAACGTTTATTTTCCGTCATTAGCTGACTTCAACGCTTTTAAACCGCGAGCTGAATCTCCGATGACAACCGATATCAAAGAACTCGAAACCAGGCGGGTTGTTATTAAATACGATAACTAGCATAAAACCGAAAAGAAACAACGTCGACCCGAAGAAAAGTATTTAAGATTGATCCAAGAGAAACTCTAAGCTTAGTGTGGCGCGCATGGTGTTAGTCGTATGGGTTTTGATGTCGGGGGTATGGGGGTGTTAAAACTTGTGATTCTCCTGCGTGTGCAATAGAGGGTGTTATCATTGCCTCGTTCAGGTATATTCAATCCTGAAATTGGCGTGTATTATGTATTCCGAGTGCGGTTGACCAAAAGCTTTCAGAATTAAAGTTTGACCGGCCCAGATTGACTGCCTGGGTTTCCTAAATATTTACACTGTTCCCAGATCAGAATGCTTTTAGCCTTAAAAGCCCTCGCTCCGGAAAACTACAAACCTCGTTTAAAAACTTTTTATTTTTACTTTTTCGTTCACATTAGGCTTACTGCCCCAAACTTTTTTAATCGAGTCGAAGGATTATTGTTTCCAAAAAAGTTCATCCTTGTCTAGTTGAATCCTATTTTCCCGTGTGATACATGGTAAAATACATTTTTCGTGAGGCAACGTTAAAACGTCTTGCGTCCTTTATTTATTTGGCGTCGATTTTCGTTTTAGAAAGTCATAAAATTGTGGACTTGTGTGGTCCGAACTCCCATTATGTTCTTTCCGATTTTGTGTCTTTTTTTTCGTTCTTTTTCCGGACGATTTTTTACCTGGTACCAGTTTTGCCAAGACTATTCAGTTTTTTAGCTTGTCAGAAGCGATTTTCTGGCTGGCTTCTTCTTAAAATATGTAGTGTCTTGGTGCTCATACGCTGTAAAATAAATATAATTAAAAAAATCTGTTAACCTATTAACACGCTGTCTTTCGCACCAGCTTGTTTATTTGCGTCCGTTGATAAAACGCTAATCAAAACCTGTTACACTTTTTGTGGGCCGTTATAAGTTGTCAGTAAATCGAGATAATCTAAAAATAAACTTCTTCGACGGAGCCTTAAGGCACACCTGAAACCCGCAAATTTTGTGTGCTTAAAATTCAAACCAACAGAAATGATAAACGAAAGCCTTCCGTGATTCTGTTCTTGCAGACGGGGAAAGTCGTTTTTACCTCAGCCATACGTTTTGACCAAGAAGACTAGAATTCTGGGTTTTGTCTGGAGGAATGACAGCATCATCCAAAACAAGAACAATTAAAAGGAAAAGAAAAATCAGGCGTACATTTCATCGATTGTGATCAAAGTTGAAGAATACGTTTGTATTGTAACGAGATGGAAGTTAGTGCAAGCCTGTGAATCGTCCGGTTATCACGGAACAACTCATCAGTTTTACAATCGCGCTGATGAAAAACTGCTGATTTCCATTTGTTAAAATAATGAAATTTCTGTTCCGAAAGGCAAGCAGATTAACGATCTTTTAGCTGTCACCATAAATTACCATCTTTTTCCTCCGAATAAAAATAGAGTATTTTCGAGGAGGTGCCGATATTTGAGCGTGTGAAGTTGGTGTGATGTTGCCAATTTTTATGGACGCCCAATTGGGGCTCAGGTTTCCGACCTCTTTGCCAATTAAGATATTTTCTCACCGGTGCGGTGCGAGGACCGCTTGCTGAAATGTTTACGTTAGGAACCAACTTATTTGCATATTTGTGCGAATCAAAGCACAGAGCGCCTAAACGCACAGAAACACGACTGTGCATTGTGCATCTTTCATTCTTTGCCAGCAGACGAATTGTGCCTTCGTATTTTGTAATTAAGAAGCTCACTAGGAGTTAATAACGAACGAAACAAATTAGTCCGAGGCAGGAGTCGAAGGGGGGTCCTCTACTAATACAGCCGTAGTTTTAAGTTAAATCGTGTTTTGGCTGCTAAGCCGTAGCTTTACTTTGTTCTACCCGCTGTGTTTATTGATACATTCTGGACTGAGTTAGTATTCGTGTTTGGGGGTTCCGAACTTAAACAAGACATCAGCTGTAACACTTGAAGGGTGGGGTTTGGTTCGGTGCTCGTTTTCCTGTTCTCCCAGGGGGCCGTTGGGAAACGCCGACGACAAAACTTACACTCTCTAACAAAATTCTAGCAAAGCGAACCTCTCAACGCTCCGCATCCCAAAACTTCTCGAAGCCTAATTTTATTAACGATTGTACCATCAACTCTTGCTAGATCCGTATGTCTGGGCTTTCATTTACTTTACCTTGCGGCGATGTAAAACTAATAAAAAACGATAAAAATATGCAATACTATTTTTGATTGTTTCTGTATGAAACGATTAAAAGCTTACATGATAGAGCTACTATATTAATCAAATTTTCTAAACGCCTCTGAAAGCCGTTTTTGTGCATAGCCTTAAAGGACGACAACTAGTTTTTATTTAGAATGATCTCTTAACGTGTTTCAGTAGGTTTTTGCTGTAGAAGTAACTGCTTTCGCTATTCGCGTTGGGCGGATTGGCTTTGGCTTGACACTGTTGTTGGGTAGCCTGTTGCCCAGCCACGAACCCCGGACTCGCAGTTGCACCGCTGGTCTGGTTGGTGGCGCCGCCTAGTGGCGGACGAAAGAACTACGTGCTCCGCACGGCAACGCGCTGGCTTAGCGGTGCGCTAGCGCTGCCGCTGCACGGCCAGTGCGAGTGGTTTCGACTCGACGGCAAATCGCGCCGTTTGTTCGCTAATACGCCATCACTTGGGGCACTATTCCTCACTGGGAAGTGGATTTTTTCAATTTTACCCTTGCGATAAAATAGCACGGTCGATAAAAAAAACGCCTTTTTTCCCCAGTGCATGCCCATGTAACGTCTACCTTATTTTACCAGATTGATATTCCTTTAGTTCAAAATTTTGTAAACTTTTTTTTTTGTGTAATTGAATTGCTTCAGGGCTGAAGCAGATCGTACCGTAGGGATTAAATGAGATGTAAATCTTGTCAGGAAAACATCTGTAAAAAAAAAAGAAAAAGAAAATGTTTATCGATTGTTTTTGTACAGTGCTGCTTCAGTGGCTGAGGTTAGCTGGCCAGAATTACTCATCATGTAATTGGGAAGTAGATCACCAGTAACCTACCGTATCGTCGAGGTTATATGCAAACAAGTCTATAAATATCTCCTCTTTTTTAGGCGCGAGTCTTTAGACGAGCTGCCTATTGCATTCGCTCCGTCCGTATTTTTTTCCCAAGTATTATCCTTATGGCAACTTCGTTGCTCTCTGTACGTTGCTCTCTGTACATAGCAGCGTTCTTTTCTTTAAGTAGGCCAAGGTGTTTGACTGTTCAAAATTGAACTGCAGGGTTCCTATAGGTTTATTGATATTATATTTCTTATGTACACTTCTTCAGGATGATTGAGTTAAAAAATTAGCCGAATCGGCCAATAAACAGGAAAGTTCGGTTTTAACACAATTAAG
>Ga0058701_10002196_pt1 | contig 14610 bp, 7 predicted proteins | sample AgamicOrMae_FD_97039 | JGI IMG/M metagenome (GOLD analysis project Ga0058701, IMG submission 97039) | Agave microbial communities from Guanajuato, Mexico - Or.Ma.e | ecosystem: Host-associated > Plants > Phyllosphere > Phylloplane/Leaf | place: Guanajuato, Mexico | collected 2012-06-04 | reverse complement strand
TTTTTTTTTTTTTTTTTTTTTTTACTTTTGATAATCTATGTGTAGAATGTTGGCCATTGAGCTCTGATATTAACTTCAGAAGGCATGGGGAAAAAATAAGGAAGCAAGGGAAAGCACTGGGAAAACTTTGAAATAACCTTGAAAACCCTGTGTATTTGAGAAACAAGAAGCTATAGCAGCACGGGTCGTGAGTTGGTAGTTCTTGTAATGTATTGAAAGGTTGATTCAGGGTGGAACACAAAAGGTTGGAAATTCGACGTCGAGTATGAAAAGTGAAGTTTGTCACTTAGGCGTTTATTTTGTCAAAGTTAGCGATTCATTCCCGCTCCCTTCCATCCGCAACTCTTTAGACGCAAAAGTCCCTGGCGAAGGAGTTTCGCAAACACGTTTTCTTCCATCGGAGCACAATAGGGAGGATCAGTGTGTTGCGAATGTTCGCGAGGCGTTCGCGAGGCGTTTGCGAAGCACCAACACAAAACCGAGCGCACGTAGCTATTCCAAGCCACAAAAAGAAGAAAGAAAGAAGAAAACAACAAAACATTTTTAAAAGACGGACGAGTTCCTTTCACTTTCCCTTAAATTTGATTTTGCGTATCAGCTTGGATATAATTGAAAAATTGTAGGTTCTCTTTCGGATTAATGATTATTGATCTCCTTCCTTGTTTGTTCTTTGTTTCCTTTCTTCCTACAGGGACTTTCCCTTACCTTGCGGTAAGTTTGGGTAAACATACTATAGTTTTGAAAAAAACTTTTAAGGTTTAATTTATAGGAAAGAGCTGGTTCAGGTCAGGTATTCGTCTGGTGTTAGAAAAGATTGGTATTTTGACGTAGTTTTGTTAATCTAGGTAGGTTGATCTAAATTTAAGGCTAAGACGTACAGTGATGTCCATAAGTGATGAGCCAAACAAAATCTAGTGACTTTTTTGTATACTAATGTGTGTTCGTAGCATTACCTACGGAGGGCAGTGGGAGGGTGTGGAGGCAAGAGGATTTGCCCGTCTTTCCCCCGGAACCTTCCCCGACCCACCCCACGCGCTGCTGCCAACACACATTATAGTTTACAAAAAAGTCACTAGATTTTGTTTGGCTCATCACTTATGGACATCAGTGTACCGTTTCGTGACGTAAGGTAAATATAGGTCAAATATGGTGAATTTGGGTCATGTCTACTCTTATGTTACATAAGGTTATTTTAGTTTTTTAAGATTAGGTTAATTTACTTTACGGCGGTAATGAAAGCCGGGTATTTGCTGCAGAATCAGTAAATAAATTCGTGCAAATAATATGCGGGGCTTCATTACGTAAGTTTCCGACCGGTCGGAGAAAGATATAAAAACAACAAACCAGAAACACAGCTCTCACCGAATATCCCTGTGTCGGGAGTGTTCGTGGTTTGAAGGCGGCGGAAGTCCATTTATCAATACGAAGCACCAGCTTGTAGCCAACTCAAACACTCATTGAAACAAACCAAGTTTTGAAAATGAAATCGGATAACCGCAGGAGAGGACAGAAGCCTTGTGCCCCAATAAACCAAGCTAATTTACCCTCCAGCACTTGCACTCCATTCCGAGAGGAGGCTTTCTGTACTCTCTGATTAACTCATGTGATCTTCGTATGGAACTTGGTCCATCACGACCGCGTGTTTCCCGAATCTACCCAACTAATTTTATTTCGTCCGTGTGGAATCAAACGTTAAAAAAATCAGGTTACATTTTCTACCTCGCAGTTTTATTCGTGCGCTACACAGTAAAAATAAAAACCCCATTTAGGGGAATGCGATACCTGTTTTGGGTATGAAATCAAAACGGGGGTGATACGTAATTTGGCAATTTTTCTAGACCTATGTTCAGTGACATCACTTAAAAGGTCTCGGCGAGAGCTTTCCATTGATGTGGCTGAACATAGGTCTATCTTGAAAACTTAAGTATGCACCTTCCCCGTCTTGGTTTCAAGTACAGCATTTCCCAAAACGAGGGATTTTTTTTACTGTGTAGGAATACCAAAGCGAGACGAGGCAATCTAACCTATTGTAAGCGAGTCCAGTGCCGCATGCTGCGAAGATATCCGGTGTTTTCTATTCCTTTGTAGCCTAATAAACACGTTCGTTGTAGTGTATCAAGCGAATTCCGGTACAGTGTAGGGGTGTATCATTGTCCAGTGATGTGCATTTTTGGCAGGGAAAGTACAGGCGTGGGATGGGCATCGGCAAAGTGATGACCTGAAGGTCTTCATAAAAATAGGCGCCCCGCCATGCGGGGAAGGGGGGCATTGAAAGCATGGAATGTGCTGATGCCGCGTGGGGTGCAGAGGAGGGGGGTAGCAGAGGAAGGGGGGGTTCCAGACTAGTTGCGGGAATGTGCTCCTTTATGCTCCGATAGGAAAAATGAAGAGCTTTTAAGAGATTTAAAAGTAAGGGGACCAAAATGCTGATCCAGGAAGAAAAAGACTGCCGCGAAAACAGTTTTAAAAAATGATGGTTGAAATATTTCATTCAGGGAAAAGGGGGCCGTGACTAACCAATCAGCGAATCGTTTTTCTAATTAATTAAAAGCGGTCGAGATGTTATCTTCGATACAGCAGGCTGTATTTTGTGGAGAACGGCGCGGGTGAGGCGAAAGCTATATTGCGTTCTTTGCAGTTTTATGCTTGGATTTTGGCTTTTAAATAACGAGAAACAGGGTAATGAAGACTAGGAAGTTCTGTGTGAGGTTCTCTGAACGGAAATGGAGGAACTTTTGGAAGAAGCTCCAACCCAATCTGAAGACTTATCAGCTTCTTCGAGTTGTGAATTTTCATTTGACGATAGCCGAAATTTCACAAAATATCCGAAATTGTATTATCGGCGGCAGAAGCCTGCTGCCGAGATGAAGGCGACTTGAGGTTATGTGACCGTCATATTGGGTTATTCTTGATTAGGTACAGTGTCTTTTATCCTACTCAGTCAGTTAGTTGTTGCATTCGACTTGCCGACAGAAAGTTGAACGCAAGAGGTAGAAAATAGAAAACAACATACGCTAAATTAACTTGGTTCGAGAAGGCCGTGCAAAGTGCTCCTCACAATCAGAGCCCCTGCGGACTCTTGCTTAGGCATAATCAATGCATAGAAGGAATGCGTGTTGCCTATCCATTAGTCCGCAAGCGCTCTCAAGGAACCTGCTTGAGGCAATCACTTTCCCGCATTTCTCTGACACAGCTCTTGTTTATTCAAAACCTCTCGTTCAGTGAGAACTTTGCACGAGTGATTGGTACCTGAGTAACTAGAACGAGTAGTTCAGACCTGCGGCAAACATTAACCCACTACCGCCCAGCGATGCCGTTCGGAAACAGAAAATTTTATTTTACAGGATCTTTTATAGTTCAGGATTGTCACTATTTAAAAAAAAATCAACCCTCTGGAAACCTGGACTTTAATAATTTAGGCATTTTCCAAAGCTTGAAATTGCGTGATTTAATGGGAAAAATCCTTTTAATTTCTCTTTAAGCTAAATTTCTCTCCAAATACTTTGGGCTGTTATGGGTTCAAGGAAGTTGACGGAGCATCCTATAATAAGCTACGCAAAATAGGAAGATAACTGAGCTTATCTTTAGCGGGAAACTTTTTCTGGACGATGTGGTCACGCGGTGTGGCGGGCGCCCTTGAACTCAAGTTGCGGTCTCTCTTCCTTAATTTAATCGCATCAGGAGAAAAAAGGCGGGATAAAAGGCCCTTTGTAATGGGTTTCCGCAAAGAGCCTTCGTTGTACTGTACCACACGACTTCCCTATGAGTGGAAGGGCTACCTGCATTTGCCATTTCTTCTTCTCGCAACAAATTGACCTAGAACGTGCATCGGACTTACGCTGGATGAAACCTTTCCGATCACTACACTTTCACAATGAAGCGAACCTAAAATATAAGGTCAGTTCTATTCGCACGCCTATGTTAATACAAAGGAGACTTGAACCAACCTAACGCATTTCAACCCATTACCGCCCAGCGATGCCGTACGGAAACAGAAAAAAAATATTTTAGAGGATCTTCCCAGGTCAGTATTGTCACTGTTTAAAAAATATCACCCCTCTGGAAACCTTCAATTTAATAATTTAGGCATTTCTCAAAGCATAAAATTATGTATTTCAGTGGAAAAAGTCCTTCCAATTTCTCTTAAGCTAAATTTCATTTAGAATACTTTGGGCTGTTATGGGTTAAATGGGAGGTGATCTGAACGCACGAAAACCAACCTACATCTTAAGTGGGGCAGCGTGTGAATAGTCTCTTCGAAAATTACAATACTCCAATATTTGCACAAAGTATATTACCCCGTGTGAGTGTACCGATACATGATATCTGGCTATTTACAATATATGAACACTGATATGAAAGAGATTTTTCAGGTGATTTTATACGTTGTTTTGGGGGCGTGAAGACATGTAAGTCCCCCTACTTACATGTATTAGAGTAAAAAAAGTAAAAAACCTATGAATAAAAATTAAATGGAGGCGTATAGCCTATACAGCAAAACTCAGTTTTAAAGTTGAATACGATTTCTTATTTTGAAAAACAAAAAGTTTATTTACGCACGAATCTTTTTTTACGGACTACACCAAGCTCCTCTTTGGTCGGGTAACACCTTGCAATCAATGCTCAGTGAAGCTAAACCTAGTTCGTAGTTAGGCACGCTAGTATTCCCATTAATGGGCACATGGGCGACAGGTCCGCATGGGCCCATTCCGACCAAATGAGAACATCTGTGTACCAGCCTATGGGAGTCCCGCATGTAATTGCGTTAACAACTGGAATGCCCGCCAAAACTCATAACGGATTCCATCCAAAATGAAACCGTGTTGTGATTTTGATTGTGGCGCTGCACAACTGACTTCGCTGTGAAAAAAAGGAGGACCTTAGATATCATTTATGGACGACCCCTTTTAAGAGATTGTGGATCAATCGGCCCCCACACATAATTGTACTATGGAGAACTAACAATAAGTTGCATGAACGCAACCTTCTGTTATCAATACACGGGAAAAAATGGTTTTGTTACGGCAACAAAATTAGGGACAACAAATAATTTTTTTGTTGCTGCAACCAACAACTTTGCTGCAGCAACCAAAAGTTTGGTTGCTAGAACTAAACATTTTGTTGTAACAAAATATTTTTGTTATCCTTATTTTAACAAATGATTTTGTTGGTATAACAAAACCCTTTATACAGTGTATCAAAGGTTGAATTTTATACCTGTTCAATATACCATTCTTTTTGTTGCTAAGGCAAAAGCAACACTCGAGCGAGGTAAAAAGACAATTAATCAAACCTTAACTGGGTAAACTTAACCTGATCAACGCGGTATAGTGTCACTAATCCTTAAAATGAAATACCGTTATATCGCAGATGGGTATTCAGCCTTTAAAAATATGCAAGTTAGGTTATTTAAGAGGTTATTTTAGAGGAAGAAAGTACGACATTTTGTGGAAGCGCCACGTCAAGTTTTTTGTTATTATCTCCCGCGACAGAACTGCGAAGATGTTTGAAAGCAAAACGGAGGCAGAAATTGAGTTTTCAGCGGAAACAGAGGCAGCGCGTCTCTCGGAATTATTAGCTAAACCCGGATAAAATTATCACTAACAACAACGACTTGCCAACGGATTATGCCCTTGAGGCTGCGCAACGCACTGATACATTAAAAGAAGACCACGCTATTTTTCTCTTTAGCTTCAGGACACTTGCTTTGAAGTTGATTATATTTGCACGGAAGAAGTCGAATTATGACTCGTATTATTTGAATAGGGCGAACAGAGGTACGCTGCCCAAATCAAGCTAAACCTAACCTTACGTTTCGGGTGGTAAAGAAAATTATATTTTTGAAAATGAATTCATTTTCAATTCCCATTAATGGGAGTAACCAGCAGAACTATTTGCCTATAAGTCAAATCAAAACGGGATGAAGAGTATTTTCATATGAGAAACTAAACTGCCAGGGTCAATTAAAGTATTGTGCTTCTAACGTGCCGCACTAATTGAATGTTATGCCCTCTTCCGTTTATCGTCTTCGTCCTTTTGATCGGTATGACGTCTCTATTTTAGCTCAACTTCAAGCGAAGGTTACGGAAAAAAGACGGACAAAAAGATGCCATAAAGATAAGTTTTCCTTTTTTTTCTTGTGGCAGGAAAAGAAGAAGTCCTCTTGAAATTTCGATTAAACTTCCATGGAAGAAGATATTGCCAACATGCTTTTCACGTCGCAATATTTTACGTTAAGACTGCTGAAAGGTGACACATTTCAGGCGAGAAAATGATTGATTTTTCTCGGATCACAATTCGACTTTATGATATTAGTTTCTGTCGCACCTGGTCTACTTTACCCGCAAATCTGGTTTTCACCGCCATGGACTAACTATCTGAATTTTTAAGTTGCTGAAAAGATAAGTGTAAAGTTTTACCGAAAACTGCTCAAGCAATTTCACACCATATTTTTTTAAAAGCGTATTTGCGAAATAAAAAGCCGTGAAATTCGCGACATAAAACAAATCCCTGTTAGACTATCATCTTACCTTAAAAAGAAGATTCGTAAAAATGGGTTTGAGTGAAACGGCCTATACGGTGGCTATTGCGACGGCCATCAAATCTCCGCTGAGTCAGGTTTTAAAGGCCGTAAATAAGATGCTTTGAAGCCCCTTACTTTCCGGGAAGACATTTTACTCAACAGGCAGATGGGAAATGGATTCGGATCTGCGTAGAATATCCGATCCAGGGAGCCTGCCGTTGAGGATCACTTGCATGTTATGACCGCTCAAGAAATGGCCTGCGATTCCGTCTCAAATAAAGTTTCAAAACCGACTGTGACTTTGGATAAGAACGTAACAGCTTCCGCTGATACTTCGTCGAGACTTTGAGTTTAAACTGATTTAAGACGATCCTATTTGAAAGGCATTATTCTTCGTCTCTCGTGTTCCAAGTTTCGTTGCGAAACTAATTGGTGTGGTAGCAGAGTGAGACGCAAGGTATAGTACCTAAATTAACCTAACGGCTAGGCAATAGCTGGTGAGTCGAGCGAGGTGCACAAGATTTGCGGTTGTACTATCGATATACTCTATCGATACTTCTCTACTATCGATCTTGTACTATCGATACAATTGTGATGAAGTAGTTGAATCAAGCGTGGATTAGTGAGGGGAGGAGGGAAATTTAACTTTTCCAACTGAGAAAGCAAGGAACACTAGAAAGTTTAACTTAGAAGAATCGACATGACAGGTAATCCCATCGAACCTTCTTCATATTTTAAATTTACAAGGAATTTAAGCGGCATTAAAGTACTTACGAAGTTTCTTCACCGCAGAAAAAAATCGTTCCAAAACGTACCTGTAACAAGTGAAATCAACACATGAGTATCATAATGAAACGCTCCAATTTTAACGAAAAATCATGTAAGAGGTACAGTATTTTTCCGAAAAAATACCCATTTTCCCTTCCTACGTGTTGGTATGGATAAGTTTAGGCATGTAAGCAGTGTTGCCAGGTAAGTTATAGTTACTTTTAAACCTTTCAGTAACAGGAAACTAATATGAGCACTAACAGCGGTTGGTTTTTACAAGGACTTAGTGTTCTTCCGCCAAACTGCTCTTGCAGATTTTGTTCCTTTGAAAGCAAATAGTGAATAGCGACTCTTTCTTCTTTAGTTTCGGACTAATCTTTTCTTTGTAGTCTTGTTCTTACTTTTCACAAAACATTCGCCGACGAGGAATCTTTCATTTGAAAAGCCCTCTCTTTGAGGATTTATTTAATTAATAATTGTCAATTGATTCGGAAGGCAAAGAGTGAAAGAAGATGGGCTGTGTTCAATTACGACGAAAACGGAGAAAGCAGAAAGTCTCGTGCTCCGGAGAAGAAAATCTTTTCGTTACACAGGAAAATAAGATGTGAAATGAAAACTCATGAAACCCAACAATTTTTGGAGACTGCAGTTTCCTCGCAAACGACGGCAAATAAATTTGAAGACAAACACTGCAACTGATTGTAAGACTAAATTATTGTGTCGTAGTAATCAGTATTTCATTATTTTGAACAAAGACTTTGACCAACATAATAAGAGAGGTTTTCTTGGTAATTCCAATTGTTATTGTTTAATGTGACTTTGTGTTCAGCCAGAATTATTTCTACCTTCCTTATATCATGTAATTTTTTTATGTGTACCATATGGTTGGTTGTTTATTACCGATTTAGTAAATATTTTTAGAGTATTGCTGTTGATCTGACATGAATTTATATTGAGACACTTCGACGCTCGGCAAAGGACAAGAACACAGTTATATGGGGAAGACTTCTATGCCCGTAAAAAAAAACTTGAATGTAATTTAAATGGATCGTCGGGTGAATAGGCAGTCCGATATTTTTATTGACTTTTATAAAGAGAGAGTTTTGGTTGTAGCAGTTACCTGTTTCATATGTTTCCAGCTCTCAGTTATCATCTCAAAATTCAAATATGACCATAATTGAAAAAAGTTTACCTCCTCTAATACAAATTGAACTCAGTTCCGCCCTAAAATTTCCGCTCGAGAAACAAAATCGTACTTAAGAAGTAATTTTTTGTGCAGTGTTATGATAATTTAAAAATAAATAACATCTTACAAGAGCCCTCAATTTTATTTCCAGATGCTCTAAAGAAGTCATATTGGTAACTTTAAATGCAAAAAGGTCGTTAAAAATGCTTGAAATATGAATTTCGCTCATACACTTCAAGCACTGCAACGTAAATCAATCGTCCCTAAAGACGACCTTATTTCGAAATGCACGCGCATCCATTTTGTAGGAACAAAACCGGACAAAAAGGTTCGAAGACGTGCAGTAATTATAATTACACCGCCATTGAATAGAATTCCGGATGAACATTGGCAAGTGCAATTTTGAGCCTTAAATGAGTGCACTGCGGTATTCATACAGCGGTTCTCTTTTGCTGCTAAAAGGAAGAAAATGTTCTGTGCGCCTCCATAAACCTTGCTTAGCTTTAAAGCATCACCAACGCCGGCGCGTTATGAGCAACAAACCTGTCTCTTGCCAGTTTTAAATCTAATTAATACGAGTTGCTTGGAGATCAAATTTTAAGTTAAGTTGCAGATAAATGCTCCCCTTTAACGAAGCTGTGATTAATTGCTTCGACCATGAACTTTTCATTATCTTCCATCAGAGAATTGTTGCCCTAAGCTTATCACAAGACACTTACAAAATAGAGGGTACCGAGATTCAGAACAAGGGAAAACTGTTTTTTGATGAACATCGGATGAAATATTTTGTCACCCGATTGACGTAAGAGCTTTGCGAGATGATTATTTGCTTCGGGTGACATTTTCTAAGCGACACAAGTTTTAAACCACGTTTTTTGTAATTCCCATTTCTCGACAGCCGACATGTCTGAAAAAAAACAACAACAAAAAAACTCGTATTTTTGATAACAAAAAATTTGGTTTTTGGAGAACTCGCATCATATTTCAGAGAAGGGGAGAAAGTCTACCTTCACTTTCACGTAATAAAGAACGTTCCACATCCTTACAATTCAAATTATCGCTCCTAATTAATGGGTTGATTTGCGGGCATGATAAAATAAAGTTCGTAAATATTGTGGATATTGGTAATAAGCACCGAGCATAAACTTTCGGAATTAAGAAGTATCAGAAAATGTACTGGCATTGTGCAAAGACTTTCTTAATCTCAAACGTGATTGAGATATCCCATTCTGAAAGGAAATATCTTTTCATGGTGACTGGTCGGATTGCGTTAGGAATCGAGAGGGTCCGCGATGCGGCCACTCACCAGCGCCAGGAGCAACTATCAAGATCAGCTCGCGTGAGAAACCTACTAAAATGAAAATCTCCCAGTCCGGGCACTAATCGACGATGGTGTGGCCCCTTCGTTCATTTCATCCCAGTTTGCTATTTTTAGCCCCGCGCAAATATTTCCTCACCGGCGGAAATCTCGTCGTAGTTGAGATAATTTAAGCAAAAATGCGATCTGAACTTCGACTAAATCGCAAAATCCGAGATTTTTACACCAGCATTTTAATAACTTTTGAGCGAAACAGTTTTCGCTTGAACTCTTGGGCTGATTTTTTAAGCGATCTTTACAAAGTGACTTAAAATTGGATGAGGTGCGATCTCACGCAGGCACCCAGACTAGCCTATAGTTGAAGCCACCTCACGGAAAATAATGGTTTTGTTACGGTAGCAAAATTAGGGAAAACAAATATTTTTTTTTGTTGCTGCAACCAAAATTTTGGTGCAGCAACCAAACGTTTTGTTGATAGAACAAAACATTTTGTTGTTGTAACAAAATATTTTTGTTATCGCTATTTTAACAAATGATTTTGTTGGTATAACAAAACCTTTTATACCGTGCTGGCATCCGTATAACAGGCGTCTTGCAGCCGCCGAAAAGCCACTCTGCAGCCGCCAGGAATCAGCCCAAGCGATGCCGCCGCCAAGCTGCCGTCAATTAGCCACTTTGCAGCCACTTACAATCCGCTTGACACTTTGCAGACGACCCACAGACTGATGCCTTTACGGCGGACAACCAACGCCTGCACAGTCGCTTATAGAAGCCTTCTTTTAGCCGCTTAGAAGCCGACTGACTACCTTAAGGCTATAATTAGAGAAGGACCTTACAGTTTCAAGGACAAGTCCATTGCATATGTCCGTCACTTAGTCCATTGTTTCTATGATTAATTACCCAACGAACAATGTACACTCTAATTTTTTAAGGTGAAAATTTTAACCTTTTGGTTCAACCTTTCATCGTCAAATCGAGTGGAACGACAGCGAAGCGAGGCAAGAGGCATCCAACCTAACTTAAACTATCATAACCAAGCCCCTTGCCGTTTACCAAGATTAGTTTAAGTCACATGTGCCTCGCTTCGCTATCGCTCCGCTGTCGCCAAGCCTGATGCCGCTTACTTCACGACGGCCCTAAATCGGCCGCCGAGAAGTAAGCGGCATCAGGCTAGGCGACTGTTTAATTAGGCAACCCTAGGGCAATCTAGGCTACAATACGTGGCTTGTGCCTCACTCTGCTATCGCTCCGCTCGGCTTAGCGTCGTAGGGGTTGAACCAAAAGGTTGAAAATGTAACCTCGCAAATTTGGAGTGCAGACCAACGCCGCTCATCTCCCGCCAAGATAAATGTCTTAATTGGAAGAATCACGAAAGACGCACTAAACAGCTCGGGCCACCGATAAGATGTACAAAAACTGAAGCGCATAGATAGCAAGATCACAACCAAAAATTTAATCAGCAAAACTGTCGCTCCTTTCACGGACGCTGGTTGCACGGAAAAAATGGTTTTGTTACGGGAACAAAATAAGGGACAACACATATGTTTTTTTGTTGCTGCAACCAAAAATTTTGCTGCAGCAACCAAACGTTTTGTTGATAGAACTAAACATTTTGTTGCTGTAACAAAATATTTTTGTTATTCCTATCTTAACAAATGATTTTGTTGGTATGACAAAAACCTTTTATACCGTGTGAAAGAGTAAGAAAAAGTTGGCTCATGCTTTGCTCCTGAGCTTGGCTGTGGCTCTGCTTTGGTGACGCAGAAAAAGGAAGCTCTCATCTTGCACTCCATAGGAAAGCAGTGTAATCCTCCAAGGAATACCACCCCACACGTCATTTCCGGCCAAAGAATAGCGACAGTCAAAATGGTTACTAATGAGGGGGGGGCGCTGTAGTCGCGAGGTTCCGGCTACCAGATTTCGTATAAAACTCCGCCAAATGAAGGACGTACATATTATAGTGACTATAGAAAAATGACGGATTTTCCTGAGGGAAAAGTACAAGGCAGGCGAGGGCCAAGGGAGAAAGGGGAGGGGCGGCTCGTTCGGATGCGACCCACGTCCTTAGCACTATCAGCGGAGTTGTGCTTGTTGCCTATTTACAGGAGTTGTCCGGGTCCCGGATTACGGGGAATGGGGAGGTGAGGCGGGCAGTCCGACATGAGCACACTTTTCAATGCGCAGGTGTGTCGATCGTTTGTTGGCCTAAACGAACTCCTATCCTAGACTCGCTGGTACCAGAAAATTTCAACTGAAATACACAGTATCAAAGATTGAATTTTCTAAATGGCACGGCAACCATAATTTTCATTCCAAAACAGTGACTATATTTCTTTTTTTTTGTTTAATTTTTTACACATATTTAATATAGCTTAACCCACCGCCCAGCGATGCCGTTCGAAAACAGAGAAATTTATTTTAGAGGATCTTTTTAGTTCAGTATCGTCACACTTGAGAAAAAAACTATGGAAACTTAAAATTTGATAATTTAGGTATTTCCCAAAGCTTAAAATTGCGTAATTTAATGGAAAAAACCCTTCTAATTTTGCTTAAGCTAAATTTCACAAAATACTTTGGGCTGTTATGGATAAGATAATTTCGAAATTACACTCTGATGTTAACGAAGAATTTTTCGTAGCCAGCATGTTCGGTAACCGCACAGCTGTTTGCGACCACTCGGTTTGATTATAAGCTATATTTTCGTTTCAAAGAGGTTCGGCATTATGCGACTCTGTTTGGGGCTTAATTGAAACCAGATGGAGGTCCTGGAATCGAGAAGGTCCTTAGGGATGCTCCTAACTTCCACAAAACAGAATATTTAAGTTGTTCATTAATAAGGCAACGACAGTCGCTGCACTTAATAAAGAGTTGTCAAACGATACTTTTATGCTCTTCGAAAAGAAGAAGCTATTTTGGAACGAGATTGTTCACGGAAAAAAAAACGTTTTGTTATACCAACAAAATCATTTGTTAAAATAGGTATAACAAAAATATTTAGTTACAACAACAAAACGTTTGGTTGCTGCAGCAAATTTTTTGGTTCCAGCGACAAAAATTTTATTTATCGTCCCTTATTTTGTTGCCGCAGCAAAACCATTTTTTCCGTGTTGCTTTTTTTTCTTTTTTTTGTTTAGGTTTCTTTGCGGATGATAACGGGCATAAATTTTATTCAATCCTAGTGGGTTTGTCAGGGTACCTTTTTTAGAGGGCTTAAGCTCTTATATGATTATAGGGCCAGTCGAAGCAACCATGGCCCCTTGAGAGGAGTTGTCAAAAACAAACATACATTGGCCTTGCTTCCTCTTTCTTTTACAAATTCAAAAATAATTAGGGAAAAAAACCTAGCTCAGGTGTCGCAATGCCCGACACCAATCAATTTTCCGCTGCGCTAGCTGAAAGTAAGCAACTCAGATTTGGCGAACATTAACCCAGGCTAAACGAAAAAAAATGTTTTGTTACGGCAACAAAATTAGGGACAACAAATATTTTTTTTGTTGCTGCAACCAAAAGTTTTGCTGCTGCAACCAAACGTTTTGTTGGTAGAACTAAACATTTTGTTGTTGTAACAAAATATTTTTGTTGTCCCTATTTTAATAAATGATTTTGTTCGTATAACAAAACCTTTTATTCCGTGTAAGTTACTGTGCGTAAAAAGCTTTCGGCTTTGCTCATACAAAAAACTTTGTCACAGTAACAAAATCTGTGACACTGACAATCGCGCTTTGTTCCTATAAAAACCGTCTCTGTTGAAATAACTATCATTTTTTGTCGACTTTACTATTTTCTTGTCACCATTACAATTTTTTCAGTAACTGTAACCAAATAAAAATTGTCGTCTAAAAATTGTTATTTTGACGGTCATTTTTTCTCGTGCGCACTCGTATTGGCAACGAAAGTTGAAACACAGGACGAGGGAAAGTCCACCTAAAAATTCATAGTGAGCCCATATTAAACCGCGCAACCCTGCTGCGAGAAGGGTCTGTAGAAGCCCTGTCAACTTCTGTGAAGTTCGTCACATATGTTGTCGTGTCACACCCGCTCTCGCGCCCTGCCGTCACTGCACTCTTCATGACACATGCGTTGGCCTTCCGATGTAATTTCAATCCAGTGTTTGCCCCCATTATCAAATTTGAAATATAAAAGCAAGTTTCGCTCGCTCCCAGTTTGTTAGTACGCAGACGCCGGATCACCAGAGTACACTTCTATGTTCGAGCCCACATATTTGAAACACCCAGAAACTTCTCTTGTACAGTCACGGTTGAAATTCTTGAGGTCTTTAAAACGTGCGCGAATAATGCGAGTTTTATTCGCCGTGGTTTAATATTTCATAATGTTATGAGGATTACAACTTGCAACCGCGGTCACGTTAGATTTTGCTTGACTTAACAAGAGGCGCAACACGAGAGGAAGGAGATATCACTTTTTGAATGTGCATCAAAGGTGGAACTCCAGATCACTTTAATGAATGCTATTGTTATGGTTCCCAAACGAAAATGTTTGTGCTACGGAGGTGTTAGCCAACAACTCTTAAAAATAAAAAGGGACATTAATGGAGCTTTTTCGAATGAAGGATACCGTGAGTCGAGATGTCCCCTTCTCATCACCGCTGAAGAAGACCGATATTTTTGCTAGATTGCTGCACCGTTGCCTTAAATGAATGATTAAGATGCAATGCTTGGAGCGGAGCGCGCCCGGGCGGAAAGAAGAGGGTTAAAAGTTTGAACCGATGCGAAGTGGAACAGGTGCGATCGCGATTGGCGAGGCGCAGAGCGGGGGAGGGGGGAATGGAGGGGATACGGGTAGTGGAAAGCGACG
>Ga0058701_10002195_pt1 | contig 14610 bp, 6 predicted proteins | sample AgamicOrMae_FD_97039 | JGI IMG/M metagenome (GOLD analysis project Ga0058701, IMG submission 97039) | Agave microbial communities from Guanajuato, Mexico - Or.Ma.e | ecosystem: Host-associated > Plants > Phyllosphere > Phylloplane/Leaf | place: Guanajuato, Mexico | collected 2012-06-04 | reverse complement strand
TGCGATCGACATCGGACAATGCGAATCAGCCAATCAGTCTTGTCTAAAAAAAATATCTTTTTGGGGGGGGGGGAGCTACCGCTGAAGATATGAGACAGGTTTAGATAAATTCAAAAACCTAATTCCACCCCAAAAAAATAGCGGAATAGCAGTTATTTTGAACGTAGTTATACTTTAAGGCAGAATTAAAAAACGAAGAGTGCTTGCAGAAATGCAATTTCCCCAGCAGCCCGAACGCAAGTTCTAGAACTTACCTTTCGACAAAAGTGGAGCCTTCTCGGCATATTCGTATTGGGTGCTGTTCTTGAACCAGTGTTTACCCATCCTGAAAAATAAACACATTCATGTATTATACATGACCGGCAATTCGTACACAATCGCGCTAAATTTCCTGTCCTATTACACTAAAAAATAATATGAGTTTCGTGCCCTGGAACTTTCCACCTGCTTCTAGAAACATCTAAATTAAGATGCAAGGAAATCTCTCTCAACTTCCAATGCAGAATTTCCAAACAGTCAAGTCCGCGTCGTAAGAATATTTAGCTTCCATCAAAACATTTGTCCAGTAAATTTAAAAACAAATTTTACGACGTTATGCGAGTCACTTGATTAGCGAGATTAATCGAGTGCCTGTGGGACGGGATTCGACACTTAAAGGTGTGAAACTCAAATAACACCAAAAACAATGATTCTACCGTCCCAGTGCAGGGTATGGTTTACATGTGGCCAAATATCTAAATAAACTCACCTGAGGTACGATTAGTAATAAACATAAACAAACAGAAATAGCTTAACACTAAAGTCGGTCAGCGTGGGCTATTTCACCATCACTCAAACTGTCGCGCGTGATATTCAGACGCACAGCGCTGTTGTTGTTTCGCCTGTGCGGCGTTCCCGGCGGAGTGCACCTCAGGAGACCATCCGGGGACTAAGAAAATGGAAGCTAGCCGACAAAAGACTAAAGATACAATGTCGTCTGCTAGCAAATATACTTACAGTTAAGGGTAATGACCGTTTTCTTTTTTTCTTATTTGGCGCATTTTGGCAACGAGATGAATTTGATAGGAGGGCTGACCTTGGTGATCTTCAAAATAAAGAACTGCATAGAGTTTTGTTTTCTTTCGACGGTTGATAATCAACCGGCGGTGGTTTGGCAGTACTGGAGGCGGGCGAACTCAGTGGGAGGGGGAAGACAAGGATTTTACTGGATTTTACCCATTTGACATATGCACCCCAAACCCATAAGAAAGTTTGATAATCTGGTGCGTAAAGGTGTTCGAATGTTTGTTGTGGTGGTTTTGCTCGAGACGATTTGCGGGGAAATGCGTTTTTTGAGATAGAATATAAGGTAAGCCGAAGCAATGAAAAGATTGATCTTTTAGGGAACAACAACACAAAGCTGTCGTCCGACAAGAAACACAGTTTCCTAAAAAATAACGACATTGGCGATTGGTTTACATATTAATCGTGTATCTGAAAGTGCTTTCGTTATTGGGGAGTGATATTTGGTTGTGTTTACAAGAAGTAATGTTGTTTTCAGGATGTGTTTGAGGTTAGGGAACGACAAATCTTTCCAACTTTCAAGGGTATCATCTTTCCCCATTTCTCTGAGCTCGTTTATTCACGGCTGCAGTGGGACTTGCGTCAGATGTGTGTTTTATCATTCAATCGTCTAAGCGGCTTGTGATTCACTAAAGCAATACGGTACATTTTGATCAAACACCAATACGCAAAGTTTACACCGAGAAATTAATCATTTAAGTTCTAGTCGTAACGATTTCGTCATTATTACGATATAATCGTCATCTTTTGCTTAGAACTCGCTGTCTTATAATTGTCATGAATGCGTATACTACGAAAAATATTGTCGTAACAATGTTACTTAATAGTTTTCTTAAGAATACAAAGCGCTCGAGTGATTAATTTTGTGACCCATTCCTCCAATATACAAATACATATAATCCAAATATATATACTAATACAATATACAAATACATACTAATATAAATAAACATGATGCAACACCGAATAAGGGACCTACTTGGATACTTTTAACAAGTTAGTGCTTCTAAAACAATTGTTGTCGGTAAAAATTATCAGCCTGTTAGTTACTTCCCACAAATTGGCGGAAACAAAAACTTCTCTGCACGCACCAAATAAAAAAAAATGTCGATAATCAAAAACCGCTTTTTGATTTTCGGCGCCAATTTAATTCACTTAATTTTGAGCGTCAGTTATTGAAGGTGTTCAGTTGTTGAATTTCTGTCGGCGAATGAAGAGAAAAAGATGTTTTTGGCTGTTGAATTCCGGTAGCGCAACAATGGAACGTACCGTGGCATGCTTTTGACGATGTGTAACGTGATTTTTCAGGAGTTTGGAATGGAGTGTCGCCGTTTGGACGGTGATTACGATTTTCAGCAAGTTTGGTCTTGACTCGGATTCTCGTCACGTTCCAGTCACGTTGCAGTCACGTTGCAGTCACGCACGTCTTCCTCCGGTTTGTGTGAGTTTTCCTCATTTTATTTTAATATTTTTCTCTCCCTTTTATTTGTGATTCTCGAAAACGTTCCTGGAAAGCTACGCTGGTAGGTACATTAGTTTCCGTGCCAAGTGTCACCTCTGGAACAAACATCATTTATTTTTGCCATGTAGTAAATAACCATAGCATAGGTACCCGATAGCTTCACACATTTCCTGCTCAGGGGACGTTAGGGAAACCAAAACAGATTTTTCGGAGATTAACATATCATAGACTTTTCATTAGACGCATTTTTTTGTTGTTGAATCGGAGATACGTGATTTTTCATTTAACTCGAAGAAATATAGCAGATGGAGCATATGCTGTTATGACGAGAATAGGTGAAAAGAAAATCAATGAAAAATTACGGAGATGATGAAAACAGTCCTCAGAGGTAAACCATAAATAAAACCCACCTTTAGGCTTAGAGTAAGCCGTTGGAGTAAGATTAGGTTAACCTGTAAACCCAGCTCAAAGCAAACAGTTTCATGTCGACACTCGATAAAACTTGTTATGATTTTGAGCAAGGACACGCATTCTTGCGAAAGCCTCGTTGCGAAAGCGGTTTCATATATCTTAAACTGTAATTTTAGTGGTGGAATGTTCCACCTCTTGACTTCCACCTTTTCTCGCTTAGCTGAGCAGCGACCCATTGGAGCGATTCTCAAGGAACGTAACCTAACTTAACCTGCCACAAAGACGGATGAACTCTTACTTCTGGCCAAATCTCACATTGACAGTTGAGGTACCTTGTGAGAAATAAGCGGCATCAGACTTGAAGATGAAAGGTTGAAAGCAATATGTTCTAAATGCTACTGTTGAAATTGATACTATGGTCAAGGTAGTTTTTGCCCACAATATACTATGCACTAAGAAAAAATGTTATCTTGCAGTTTAAAGGGAACTATTTGCGTCTAGTTTCTTTTCAATCATCTGATTGAAAAAGAACAGCAACTTCAGGAAATTTTAGTAATGTTGGAGATAGGCAACCCACTTGACACGTGCGATGACGGATTGCCTAACTTGCTTTTCTTGGCAACGAAAACTTTGACAGAAAATCGAACATTTCTTTTTCTCTTCTGTGAACCAATGTTACCTCGTATTCTTTATCTCGTATAGATTGCAGGAACGTACTCTTGTTTGAATGAAAGAAAAAAGGCGGGAACGTTTTGTTTTAATTTCTTCAAGCAACGATTTTTCGTATCTTCGAATCATCTGATTGTCTCTGATATTCGTTTCCAAAAACGCTTGGCGATTGTCTTTTTTTTATTATTTTCGGTAAATCAATAAACCTTTATTCAAATTCCAAACCCGTCAAAATCGCCCAGTCGGAACTTTATTACGCAGAAATGATTGTAGTTCTCGTAAGTTTGATTTTCGCGCTCCAATCCGACGCCTTCATTTCTCATATATGCGAAGACCTTTTCATACGCGGCAACATGTCCAGTACCTTCCACTTCTTTTGCCATAAATCCGCGCGTTGCAATGCCGACGATTTTCTTCCTCGGCTCAAAACCCCGCACACATGGAATTCATGGGACTCGGACGACATATGTGTACCGCCCATGGCGATGGATCAGGACGTTATCGGGATTGTTGACAGGCTGCCAACCTTGCCTCACATAAGAAAACTACTGGAAAAGCTTCCAAGAGCCAACATAGTATTCATCCTGCCCGCTTTCCAGCGGAAAGGAGCAAAACGATTGTTCGATTTGTGTCTTCGCATTGGCATCATTAACCCCGTGTTTGGCGTGGACCATAGTCATTACTGCGAGCTGCAGTCGCTGTACCCTTTCTTACACGGTTGTTGGAACTCCACGCCTGTCCATGTCCTCAACTGGACGAACGCGACGAGAGTCGAGAATCTACACCATCTGCTTTTCCCGCGGGAAGCAAAAGTCTGGAATCTGCACGGTTGTCCGCTAGTGATCGCCGGCTTCGTGCAGTCTCCCTATACGGAATACGTCCTCAACAAAGACAACTCGACGTACACGAACATAGGCTTAACGCGTCATCTCTTGAACGCTATAGTTAGGACTATGAACTTCGCGCCTCAGCTGAAAAGAATCTACAGCGGTCCGGAGGACATAGGCAGTGTGGCCAACAAGACGGGCATGTTCGGCGACCTTTTCCACCGATCGGCGATGTTTGCCTTCGGCCGATTCACGTCCACGGAGGAACTGATGGAGGCTGTGGAGTTCACGCCCTCCGACGGCTTCGTGTGCTACACGTGGTGCCTACGGCCAGGGGCAACGCCGCCTGTGCTGTACTTCAAGTTCTTCGGCGAGTTCACTCCCACCGTGTGGTGCCTGCTGTTCGCGACCGTGCTCGTAACAGGTCTAGGCGTCTGTATCTCATACGCCGTGACATCGTCGTTTACAGACGGTCCCCGCAAAAGCCCAACGACTGTAGCGATGATCATGCTGGCCCTTTTCACGCACGGCTCGAGGGCGTACCAGAGAATAGGTATACGGCTTCTGCTCTCCCATTGGCTGATGTTCGCCTTCTTGATAAGCTCCGTCTATCAATCCACGTTTAAAAGCAGGATGGCGCTACCTTTCAAAGGCTCCCAAGTTGATAGTCCTGAGAAGCTTGCAGTTTCCAATTATAAAATAATCCTGGACGATATTTACTACGACATCGCTTATGAGCAATCTAAGGACAATGAGGTCCTTAAGCTTATCCTTCGGCGGCGCCAGCCGTGTCCTTGGGATTCCAGTGGGCATTGCTTGAGTCTTCTGGCGAAAAGCAACTTGTATGATTACGCTACTGTATCTTCCATCAAAATCTGTTTTCATAATTCGATCACGACGCCGGGTATGTTCTGGCTGCCGGGCTGTTTTGAGAGCAGGCATTCGCACTACCTTATGATGATCAAAAGATCGATTTTTCAACATCGGCTGACATCTCTGCAAATGAAGTTCAGCGCTGCTGGGCTGTTGGCGCGCTGGCTGGACGAAGGTCGCATTTCCCACTATTTGACTCGAAAGGTCGAGTTGAACAAGGAAGACCTCAGACCAGTCAGGCTGCTTGATATCGTGTTTGCAATCTCCGTGCTTCTCTCAGGGCTAGCATTGTCTGCGGTGGTTTTTGCAGGGGAATGTAGTGTTAACTGGATGCACCGTAGACGAAAACAGAGCGTCACTCGAACCGCCCTCAAAGAAATTCTCTGGTTGGATTAAAAAACAAGCTTGTAATCGGCATTTTTCGTGATAAGCCTTCTTCTTTGTAACTCGTATTTTTAAGTAGGTAATTCAATATTTGACCGAATATTTCGATTTAAAAGATGTGTTCATATAAAATGGTTCGATTTTTTTCAGTAGTCTCCGCTGAAGCATTCCGGAACGAAGTAATTTAACATTTGACCAACTTTTTATTTCCGTGCGATATCGCCACTCGGAAAACATGACGAAATAGTACCGCACTTTTCGCTCTAGTTAGCGCAAGAACCAGAATATGAGCTTCTTTCCTTTTCATATAAAGTAGAATTTATTACAGTGATAACTATTCCGTATAAAACGGCTTACGGTTTCCTGCAGTTAAAAGAAAGGGTGGGTCATTATTTGCATGTGACCAGATTACACTTGTAATTCTAAGTAAGAATTGCACAATAATTTGGGATGAAAATTATTTCTACAGTTTAGTTTAGAGCGCTCAACATAAGTTATGTTTATATGATTGATGATAAACTCAATCCATGCTCTTGAAAAATTGGGTTTACCCGCTGAAAAAGCGTTTTTTTTTTCTTTTTTTTAAATATTAATGAGTTCTTATAGACGCAAACTTAAGAGGTGTCTATTATTAAATTTTTATCAAATCCCTTTTAGCAACCTTCTCCTATACATCATACAAAGCAATACACAATGCTCCTAAACATTATACAAAGCAACACAATACGCCTCAAAAGCTTAGAATACTTGATTGGAGATTCTAGAACAATATTCTTGGTCAAAAGCTCAAAAATTTCATGTGTTACTCTGATTTTTTTCCCTTCAGTAATTTTGAAAAGAAAAAGAAAAGAAAAAAGAAAAAAAAACGCCAAACTCAATATGTACCGTTTGACCAAAAAAAAAATCTATCATTTTTGCAACACTTACCTAGACGTTTCTCCCACGAACTGCTTCCAGCATTCTAGCGATTCCCCTCCACCGTTCATAATTATTGCACTATTCCGAACGGCGAAATCTCACTGTTTTTGATCCCATTTCTGGACGCATTTGCACGCGGCGTAACATGACCTCAAACTGATCCATTGCGCGGCGCTATCGTCACCTCTTGACTGCTCTCCCGTGCGGGAGCGAAACAGATGCTAAATCTAAGCTGGGACTAACTTAGGAACACCTGCTTTTGATCCAATTACTATTAGGAAAGTAGATGCAGTATTTCTCATTCGCTCTTGCAAAACCACTGTTTTCTGTAGCAATAGGCCTATGGAGTTACGAAATAAAAAACAATCGATTTTTTTTTTACTGCAAAAGTAACAAAGACGTATAGTTTCAAATATTATTTAAGTATACTTTTTATGTGACTGAAATAATTCCATCGCCAGTTCAAACTCCCGGCGATAGAAAGGTCTCTATGCCACGGTCGCTCTACAAAAACGACCTTAACTTCGGCAACAATGACTTCTTTTGTTGAACTCGTGATAATCGCGCCTTTGTCCGCGGTTCTTTGTAACAGCTGATCTCCAAAACAAGTCTCTTTAGCGATTCGAAAGAACAATTGATTCCAATTTAAATGTAAACAACTTCAATTATGGGTTGCTTACTCGTTCAGAAATATTGCTTACAGTACAGTCTCGAGCAGATTAGCTCAAAATCAGGGGCTGTTCATAAATATTATGGTCCAGACTGCGTCTGATTTCACTTGTACCTCATCTATTAGTCGCTCGGACCTGTTTGCCTTTGACCGTACAGGTTTCTGATTGCTCGCAGACGTTCTGCACATAAAATTATTTCTAATAAGCAATTGGGGAGTATCACGGGGATCTGTTTATAACTTGTTTAGTTATAGTAAAGATCTCTTGTTCTTCAAGTAATGATATGCAGTTTATGAATGCCCCCTGAAGATCTTATTGATTCACTGAAGTATATTATGGCGCCCTGGTCAATCTTGCTTAATTGATCTCATAATGAAAACTAAAATCGTTATTTTATTTGCGTAAACCCAAAGAATTAATCTAGAGGTACGAGTTGTAAAATTTTGTAATATTACACCATTTTATAACCCGAGAAGAACAAAGAGAACGCGTTCTCGCTGAAGATGACTTGCGTAAAATCCACCGTAACTATTGACGTATCTAAAAAGTCGTGATATCTGTGGCTTAACTGTCGCGTAACAATAAATGATAGATAAACGTGTAAAAAACTTGTTTATTTCGAATATTTCTTGTAAAAAAAACACTTATGTATTTCGAATAATTATACAATTGGCTATCAACGAAATTGTCTTGAATTACAAGAAAATCGTCTTTGAAGGTTTTTAGCGACGTCTGCGAACGCGGGACGTCAGCGTTTTCATTTCCTTCTTTTTTTAGCAATTTTGCGCCGTTTAACCTGAAGGATCAAAACACTTGTCAAAATCTTCTTTCATTATATCACTAATAGAAATCAAGTAATACCAGGATCACGGTAAGTGATCTTGGCCACTCGACCTTTTAAGTCCTCAAATACCTCAAAGCTCTCTGTGAGCTGAATAGAGAATTTACACTTCCGTATCTTTAGTAGATACTCCTGTGATGAATCCAAAAGTGGGTATACTCACTTCCAGTGTCACTGATCACTTTATCGGTCACTGATCACTGTCTGCACGCAGTGCATCTTGAAGACTAGAAAGAGGTATCCCTACACTGGGAGTTCACCCATAAGGGACGTGGTGATTTGTTGGAGGGGGCGGTGACAAACGAGGGGGGCTGTACGAATACGATGTGACGCGTTTTCCGACGGGCAGAGGCGGCGGTGGAACATCGGGGATCTCCGAGTTGGACGGTTTGTTGTTTTTGATCTCGTCGATGTGCACCGATGGAGGCGGCTGGTACGAGTTTATCTCTGGCAACGGCAGATACGAGGAATCCTGCTCGCTTTTCTGCTGATTCAGCTGAAGCTGCTTTTGCTGTTGCAGCTGAAGTTGTTTCTGCTGAAGGCGAGGGTCCACGGCCGGGTATTCAGCCAGTTTCTGCTGATACGGTAAGCCGAACTGTCTGGTCAGCTGATGAGTGGCTGCGAGCTGCTGACTCTCGGGGAACAGCTGCTGTTGCGCTGACAGCGTTCGTGCTGATTGCAGATGTTCTGCAAGCTGTGGTTGCCTTGGGGGAGGAAGACGGTCGGGCCACAGCTGTTGCACCTGTTTCGCTGGATAGGGCGGTTGCAGCTGCTGTTGCAGGGGATAGCTCGCCGGAAGGGGCTCCGACTGGAGCTGTTGGCGTGCCGGAACGCGGTCGTTCCAAGGCTGCTGTTGCACAGCACCTGCAGGGATGCGCTCGGGCCACAGCTGCTGTTGCACAGGCACCTGTTTCGCCGAATAGGGTTGTTGCTGACGCTCGGGGAATAGCTGCTGTTGCACAGGCTGGCTCGCCAAGAGTTGCTGAGGCAACTGACGCTCCGACAGCAGCTGCTGATGTACAGCCTGACTCGCCAAGAGTTGCTGAGGCAACGGACGCTCCGACAGCAGCTGCTGATGTACAGGCTGACTCGACAAGAGTTGCTGAGGCAACTGACGCTCCGACAACAGCTGCTGATACCTCTGTTGGTCGCCTTCTTCGCGCTGAAGCTGGTTTTGTAGTTGAGACAACTTGTTCAGATGGTTCTGGGGAGTCGCTCCGGAGGCTTGAGGCTGCAGCAGGACGGGCAACTGCGAGGAGTACAGGAGTACAGGGCCCACAGCTGCTGTTGCGGCTGTTTCAGCGCGAGATGGCAGCAGTGGGATGTCGGAGGTGATGAGCGCGTTGTAAACCTGTAGCAAGAATCCGATGTTAAATGGCTCTTGGAGATGGCTGTCTGATCGGGAACCTACCTTTGGAACTTTTAGGAGCCGTCCCCGAGGCACTGGTGCGGGCGCCATCGCAGAGGCGCCGGCAGCTGCTAAAACAGCAACAAAAGCCACGAGCCGCGCCTCCATCTGATCAAAAGAAAAAATCGATTAGTCTTTGCGATTGATTACATCACGCCATGCCTACTTTTTATCAGATTTTAATAACATAAAAAATATCACCGGGTTCTTTACAAGGTTGTTTACAGTATTTTTTATTACTCTTCGTATTTTACAGAAAAGGTAGAAATTTGTGTCATCTTTTACATTCCATTTATGACACGAAGTTTGATCTCATTGCAGCAGGGAGATCTAACGCTATCACGACTTGCGGAGAGTGTACGTCAGGCTCGACAAACAAGCTCGTTGAAATAAATGCATTTGCTTGCATCATGAATTTTTCATAAGCAAACAAGCTGGACTGTCAGCAGGGCGGTGGTTAAAATGCGGATGCGTTTTTTTGTCGCCTTTTGACAGGAGATTTCTCCAAAATGAAGTTACGTCACTGAGCAGTTAAAACGCAAACCGGTCGATCTGGCGGGCTCGTAGCTTCTCCTTGGGCCAGGTTAGAACACCTTTGTCCCTCACACGCTTCCTCTCTCTTCGTCTGTGGTCGCGAAAACACCCGGAAAAAAACCGTTAGAAATGTCATTAGCTTTCTATCTGCAGAAAAATGACGGTTTTTTGGGCGTATTTTGAGATATAGGAGCAAGTCCGACACGGAACTCCGTTTCAAAACAAAAACGCATGGATATAAAAGGTACTGAACAGAACCTGAACAAGGAGCACGCTACGATGTCCGACTTGAAGATGTCAACAAAAAAGAAAGAAAAGAAAAAGAAAAACGAAAGGCGGTATTCAAATCTATTTTTAATAACGTTAGATTTCTTTTTAAGTTTTGCCTTCAGAGGGAGTATTAATTCACGGAATCTTCATCTATGCTAAGTCAAGTTAGGTTAGTTCTTGGTGGGAAATCTTAAAAATAGACCCATTATTTAGTAAGTGTAGTTTATTTCGCGGATAAGTTACCGCGAAATCAGATTATCTCGTACTGGAAGAAGAAGGAAAAGGTTTTCAAATAAAGATACCCATTCACTTTTATGTTTTTCAATAGATTAAGTTGGCCTCAAGGTTGGGTACACAATAGCGGTATGGTTTGCTTTAAGGTTAGACTTCAGTTTACCTTCAGTAAAGGTGTCTCGGCAGGAGAGTAGTACTACTCTCCTGGTCTCGGGTTGACGGTTGTAGTTTAGGTTGTCAATAGGTTAAAGACTTCCGCCTAAAAATGGATTGACGTTATGTTGAGCCGATGTTGTAAGAGGTTCCCAGGGATAGGGATAAATCCTCTATAATTACCAATTAATATTCTGGTCAGAGGTTGGTGGGGTGGGTAGAAATGTGTGTGGGTTGAGGTAGGTTAGGTCTCGGCGGTGGGACCTTTTCAAGTGGTTACTTAACCGTGTACGACCTTGGCGAGTTACTTACCGCTATATCTGGGCGCGGTCGCAGTTGTGGTGTCGGCCGGCTCCGCAGGCCAGGCCCGGCTTCGCGTCGCGACTGACGGCGCTCGGCGCTCCTCTCCTCCCGGCCCCGGCTCCTCGACGCGCTCCGCTCGTCTCAAGTCTTTGCCTGCCTTCCACCTGTCTGCGCGTCTCTCTCTCTTCGTCGCCTCTCTCCGTCCCTCCAACTGCCGCGCTGGACAACTCCTGCGATGCGAACAACCGCACAAACCATGTTTATATCTCTGCCATCTCCCCTCCTCCTCACGATATATAGCCTTGTGGTGCATCTTTTGCACTCTCAAATTCGTGGCAGGCCAATTATTAAAAACTGATCAAACGGGGCATACGAAGACTTGGCTCAAATAAAAAAAAAACGACACGGAAAGGAAAAAAATACGTTACATATTCATTTTTTTATTTTTCTTTTAAGGACAAACGAATAAAAACTGTGGACGCTTCATGGGGCAGTTTCCATAGGGCTTAAGCCCTACTCTCATATTTTAACCTTTTACCGCCCAGCAATGCAGTTCGTAAACAGAAGAAAATATTTTAGAGGATCTTTTTCGTTCAGTATTGTCACAAAACAAAAAATATCACACCCTTGGAAGACTGGAATTTAATTATTTAGGCATTTTCCACCGCTTAATATTGCGTATTTAAATGGAAAAAATCTTTTAAATTTCTCCAAAGCTAATTTTCATTCCAAATACTTTGGGCTGTTATGGGTTAATAAAGAAATGTATAATTATTCTAGTGCAGCGTAAATAACTTAGCGGTACTTTCTGGAGTGTTTATTTACCCACTGTCCCATACAAAATATGTTGAGCTCCGTGCGTTCAAGTCACCTCCCATTTTAAAATGCATTAGTCGATATTAAAACATGTCGGTTCAATAGCAACACCCTAAATCCCTACATTACGACCTCAACTTACCTATTTCACCGAGATCTTTTCAGTCATGTCATCATCACTTAGCATCGTGTCAAGCTTAGCAATGTAAGTATGATTCGATCGTGACTTCAAACTCCTCAACATGCCGCCTATCAAAATTAGAAATTCCTAACTATTAAATTTTAGTGGGTTGTCGTTCAAGTTTTCGTCTCGTTGAAAGCGAGGAAAGGAGGGGAGTTAGCAGTTGAAACGCCTCCATACCTTCCGCCTTCATCATGTTAGACGGGAGATACTGATCGAAATGGTTAGTTTATCCACGAACAAGCAACCCGCCGCGCCGTTCACAATTATGAAATCCAATCCAGTTTTGTGTTGAACAAGTAATTTTTCTCTCTGGGAAAAAGGAATTTGAGTTGAATTGTTAGGAAAGTGGAGCAAAAATGCATCGAGGTGAGGTCACCAAGGCCTATTTGCACCACATCTGATTATAATAGATTGTAAGTGAAACTACATTTTCAGCGCCTTCTCAAATTCTAAGCCACCGTTCCAATAAACAAGTTTTATATTAATTCGGTTTAATTGGTTTTTCACTCGTTTTGTGATTTAGTTGCTTGAGGATATCGAATCAGAGGCGAGTATTATCTGTGCGAAGAAGGTACTCTTGATTTCATAGCAATATCTGTGCACGCGATGACTTTCAGTATGCCTATTCGCACGATTACTCTTCGCACGATACCCGGCAATCACTCGTCGACTATGCGCACGTCGACTGATTGCACAGCCTGTTATTAACACGAGTGTTTGTTTAAAACTAGTCCCTCATCGCGACCATTTTCACGATAACTATTTACCCTATGATTATCCGCACGGAGATACGAGTGAAAAGACTCAACGACTCGTGCAAATAAGAGGCACGCATAGAGAAGTCTCGCGTCATATTCTCTTTTAACTGCTGTCACCGTGTCATGACCTTCACCTCGTCTTTTGTTCCTTCGACGTTTCCACCAAACCCAGCGAACTAACGTGAGTGCATTGTTCTACCCGCGGGTAAAATAGATACGATAGAGTCGTTATTCCTGTCAAGTCTGCGTTATCAAAAGGACTAAAAAAAGCTTTTGTTGATCTATTGTTAGGTTTGGTTAAATGTTTAACGCCTCACTTCACTCAGCTTCATGATGGAAGTTGGAACGCGACTAATGGAAAATTCGACCTTTCACTTAAACATTTTGCTTCTTTTTAAAAGACTGTTCCTTGTTGCGACTTTATTGACCTGAGCCTTGACATGGTCTGCAGTCTCCATCGGTTGCGTCAATGATCAGAACCACCGTACATTACGTTGCAATCTGTCACCGCCTACATTTATGTGTGTGTCGTGGATGCTGCAATAGCTAACGTCGTTTGCACGCAAGCCCTGAGCAATTCTTTTTAACGGGCCGTGCGAAAAAGCACGGCTTCTCGACAATACGCGCTTTTTATTCAAGGGAACTTGTCCTGTACTTTGTCCGCGCAGGCGAAAAAAAAGCTGTTTTTTTTGTTTTTTTCCAAAGTCCTTCATAAGCTTAATGTTTGTTCGGATTTCGACTTGAAACTGTTTACTTTCCGCGTACAAGCCCAGTGCTTGTTTTTAAGCCCGTCTCCTTTCGGAGAAGGGCTTAATAGTTTCGCTCTCTGTTACAGTTAAAACGACCCCCTGTTTTGGGTATGAAACTAAGACGGGGGTAGTGCGAATTTTGGTAATTTTTGAATGTACACTGTTGTTCAGCCACATCAATGGAAAGCTCTCGCCGAGACCTTTTGAATGATACGGCTGAACGTAGGTCTATCTTGAAAAATAACCAAAATACGTACCACTCCCGTTTTGGTTTCACACCGAAAACAGGTATAGCCTTCTACAAAACGGGGATTTTTTTTACTGGTTTGTGACCGGGAAATGTCTCAAAACCTTTTTTTCCTAATGTAATGAATTTGTTTTAGCTTGAATGTTGTTAAGTGCCCTTTTAGAGCTGATCAAAATCTTGTTTTACGGGGAATAAATCCATTCAAACTTGTACTTTTTTTGTTGAAAACGAAGGCAACCTTTAAATTTAAAAGGCAGTAAGGATATTAAGATGAGTACTCACAGAGCGATTCGACGGGGAAGCGAGTCACCGTCCTGAGGAGCATAAGGGGGAGCCGGGAGATGGCGGCGGGGAGGCGGGGGGCGGCGGCGGGGAGGGGGCCGAGCAGGGCGGGCAGCACGGCGGGCAGCAGCATGAGCAGGGCCAGGCGCACCAGCAGGAGGGGGCACAGCGCCCCGGACCGGAGGGGGGTGGCGCCCGCCATGGGCAGCGCCAGCGGCAGACGTAGGGGCAGCTGTGTCACAAGCATCTTGATCAGCGCTTAAGCTGAAACAAGCAAACATAACAAACTGAGATTTTCCTTGCGGAGAAAATTCTATTCCCTAAAAGAATTCTATTTTGAAAACTTTTTGAGTGGGTATTTTGGGTAGGAGGGAAGTCCTTTGTGGTAACCCCATAGCGTTTATCTTGTTCCCTTTAAGAGAACCTGCAATCACTGTAATTTTTTAAGGTAGCATTTTCAACCTTTTGGTTTAAATTTGGTGCTACCCTCCGTCGTCAAGCCGAGCGGAGAGATAGCGGAACGAGGCAAAAGGCATCCAACCTAGCCCAACGTA
>Ga0058701_10002194_pt1 | contig 14612 bp, 10 predicted proteins | sample AgamicOrMae_FD_97039 | JGI IMG/M metagenome (GOLD analysis project Ga0058701, IMG submission 97039) | Agave microbial communities from Guanajuato, Mexico - Or.Ma.e | ecosystem: Host-associated > Plants > Phyllosphere > Phylloplane/Leaf | place: Guanajuato, Mexico | collected 2012-06-04 | reverse complement strand
TCATGGAACTTTCATGTTGTTGAGTTTAATCTTTTACAAGTATGAGTATCACTTTCACAGTCCAAGGAAATATTTTTTTTACCCCTAAATCTAAATAGGCCCTTTCTAATAGACAGAAATCCTCGTAAATATTGTAGCGGTACTCTCAACTCAAATTTACTTTGAGCACTTCTGTGTTAAGACGCCCTATTGACTAAAGTGTCAAGACGCCCTAGTAACTTAAGTGTCAAAAAGTATCAATCTGAAAGTTTGCATGTAAGATGTGGACTACAGCAGTCATGATGCTCCCATTCGAATAAGTGGACTATTTTGGAGGCAAGCAGCTCGCTTCTCGAGCTCACATTTTTTGTGATATACTGTACTTCCTCTGTCCGTCATTTTTTCGCGTCGGATGAAAAAGACGATATAAATCCATAGAGCGGCAGGCCCCCAACGGGCGTGTGTTTGTCTCGTAGAAAACGGGCACGTTTCTACGCTTCGTTTCATGCGTTTTATATACTGAATAAATTGGTTGTGTTGCAGCAAAATGATGCTATTTGAAACGGTTTTCAAATAATGTTTACTTCTCTGGATGGGATGCGGATGGAGGATGTACTACGTGAGCCGGCTTTCGGAATAACTGTGATGGTTTTTACTGCTAACTCTGAGACTATTTCTTGCGGTACTGTACCAATGAATTGATATAAACTCCATGAACGCAATGAAGATGTGGAGAAGCAATGATTTTTGTCTCGCCAATTTAGTTGGTGACGTGTATCGGATGCAGACATCTCAAAACACCTGAAATAATTATTTCTTGGCCTTATCACCTTCCTAAATTGTGTTGTAACTGGAAGATCCAGAACATCCGGTGGTTGTCTTTAGTTTCACTCACCTTGACGAATCCATTCCACTCCAAGTCAGATGGACAAATCTAAAATAATAACATACCAAATTTTATTGACATGCCATCGCGACAAGAGAAATCTCTGTTTCTTAAACGCATCATTTGAATAATGTTGCCTTAATGTTTTCATTTGTTTTGATGAAACTTCTGACCTCCAAGAACCACTTCTTCTAATGGACGGGCAACTAGAAGACGTACTATTTCTTATCATCTAATAAACGGGCCTGTTTTACCATGGATATCAATGAATGAATCCTATAAAAAGCTTTCACACGATTTCAAAAGAGCCGCTTGAAAACTAATTATTCTATTTGCTTGCGCCTCGCGTTAAAATGGCTGTAGGAAGATATGTTTCCTTTTAGGTCCATTTCCAGAGTGCGTCCTTTCGGCCAATTGAAGTGATGGCTAGTGTTTTAACAATTACTCGTGAGATGCAATCATACGGGATTCGGTCTAAAAGAGAGGGGGCTAGTTTTCAGCATGTTAAACAAGGCGATTTAATATGTTAGATCGGTGTTGATAAGACAAAAGAGAAAGTTATCATACTGTTGCGGGTCCTTGATCATGTAAGTGCCTTTGTGATGAGTGATTGGAAGTTATTGTTGTCTATTAATATTAATTTTCTCCAATGGGACATTAGTCAACCCATTAGATTATATAGTGCAGTCTTTCAAGAGCGTAGAAAGAAAACTGATGGCTGAAGATTTTGACATTAGCTAAAAATCTGACAGGGAAATAAAGTAAACGCACCTTCTGCTTGTGAAAATACCCTAAACGGGCAACAGAAACAGATGAGGCATTTCTTCATTGATGTTTGAAGTCCTCACACTACCGTTTTTTTTTTTCATTCCAAGGACTATGGATATGCTGTTGTTGCGATGGTGTGAGGTTTCTGTACAAAGACTGAAGTTATTTGATTGGCATTTAATTCATGAGCTGTTCCCGTTAAACCACAAATAGTCCGCACGGTGATAGTCATACCTTGTTCTGTTTTTAGTGAGAGAGTATAATCTGATATTCGCTTGAACCCTCTACCGCCCAGCTATGCCGTTCCGAAACAAAAGAAATTATTTTAGACGATGTTTTCAGTTCAGTATTGATACAGTTTAAAAAATATCACCCTTCTGGAAACCTGAAATTTAATTACGTACGCATTTTCCAAAGCTTAAAATTTCGTGCTCTAATGGAAAAAATCGTTTTAATTTCTTCTATAACAAGCTAAATTTCACTCCAAGTACTTTGGGCTGTCATGGGTTGAATACCAATTCTACTTTGTCTTAACAGGACTTCACAAAATTTTAGGCAAAGACTTTCTCGTCTTACCTTGAAATAAAAATTGTCCACCAATTCCTTGGGCACGAATCTGTGAAGACATCGTTGTGTGGCTACCCTTTTAACAATCCAAAAGACCCCCCTTTTACTGGAGCCCAGCAAAAATTTCGTCCAAGAGCATCAAGTGCGACTTGGCAATGCACTTTCCAAAAGCACGAGTGAAGACCATTTGGAGTCGTGATCCCGTTAAAAACGGAACGCTGTTTTGACCAAGAGTTAAAAGGTTTTTGACGACGCGTACTGTGGCCGATCAGCTGTTGACGGACTGCCGTAAAAAATCCTGGAGAGTGCTTTAGTATCGGTATTACAATCCTGAGTCGATGTAACTTAATCCTGTGCGATGTAAATTTAGGGAAAGGACTTGGCGCAGTCTAAGGCGCGAGCTTTACTACGGAAGACCGAGGCTTTTGTGAACAAATGATGGTAAATGTTTGGTAGTTTTGCGGAAAACGCTCTATGATTGCGCTTTAGCGATACGAAAGGTAAAAGTAATGGCTATCTGTTCTTGGAGCTCTATGAACGGTTTCGTGCCGAGGGTATGCTTCTGAAAAAAAAAAATCAGACGAGTTTTTATTCCTTTTTTTCCCTTCATTTTTCATGTCTGACTTTTTTGTGCAAAATAACAGGCTTAAGCGCATAATGGCTCGGCTCCATGGAGGGAATTTTTAAATGAATTAGTATGAGAGGATGCAACGGAAGTCGTCAAAACAGATGTGGTATTCTTATATGAGAGCAAGGATGTTACAGATGAAAGATCAGGTAGGTTAGTTTGCAGTTATGTCGAACAACCCTAGAATGAATATAAATAATGTCTCGTCATGATTTGTTTTACACCACCAATCGAAATGTTTTCTATTTTTAGAAAACTGTCCACGATTTGTGAATTTGATTGTACAAAGACTCACATTGATAAAAATGGTTGCCTCTCTGCTTGATGGAATATCTATTTGGAGCGTAGGCATGCGAGTTGAACATGTGCACAAAGACGACCGGCCCACTTAACACATGCCGAACTGGGCTTCCGAAATTCCTTCTTTGCATGTACTGCGAAAGGAAAGGCTTCGGCAAGTCCAAAAGGACTTCCAAGCCGTTTCCTCTGTCACAGCCTTGGAAATAATGACCCTGTCCCAGTGTTACTTCGGCAGCCAGGTGACGGACGATGATCCAAATTGAAGTTTTCTCCTAAAGGCGGGAAGGCGTTGAGACAAAAGATGGCCAGCTGAAGTGTCAGCCTGTCTCTGGATCGAGTTTCGAATTAGCCCCTATGAAGAGTTTCCTGTTAACTGAATTCATTATGATGATGTAATATTGTGGATGTTGTTTTGTTGTTTTTTCTATCACAGTAAAAATCTTTGATTGAATTGATTCGACATTTTCTACTCCATTTAATGATGTCAATTATCTTTTGTAAGGGAATTCTCTCTAAATGAGACCTTTTAAATTTATCACTTCTAAGTGGAGTAAAGTGACTTAAATGGGCGTTAATTGATTGTTTTAGAAGCTTGTTGTGGAGGATTCTATGCGATTGAGAGGGTATTTAAACATCAACCGTATTTTTGTGTTCCAAATGGATTCTCCAGTTTTTATTGTAATGTTTTACAGTAGAAGACGAAATTGTAGCAACCGTCGTAAATTGACAATGCTGTCGCTACCTTGATAATGTCACATGCCTGAGAAGCAACATTACTTTAATTTTACTTATAAGGCATGTGATACCAATTCTGCTCTGAATTTGATAATTACTTGACAGAACTCAATTTAGGGCCATCCTACCTATAATTCTGAAGATCGAGCCAGCATCAGCCGGTTTATCTCTATGAGGAAGGAAATCGGTAAAAACGGCTTCGATAAAAGATAAAAAAATATAAAAATCTTAAGGTGATTAGGGTTTAAAAAAAAAAAACTATATCCAGAAATTTTAATCGCAATGTTTAAGCAGATTCGCGCGTTTCGTATTATACAGTATTATAATGCGAGTCATACTCAACAGTTTGTACACATATACCATGCGGCGACATATCTTTCTTGAGATATTTTATCGGAAAAATACGCGTTTTATGTACGAATGTATTTGTAGGTCAAAAAGGTTCCATAGAATAACGTTCAAATCCTAAAACATTTTTTTAAATACTAATCTTCACTTACATATATATCCAACAAATTTCTATAACTTTTATGTGTTGACCGACCAAAAATCAGGACTTTTTATTTACGAGAGAAAATAAAACCGAAATGAAAAACACTACCTTGCAAATCATCTTTTTGACACCTAACATTTACGACTGCGATGAAATCCGGTGAGCAACTTAGCTATAAACTCAACCAGCAAATTCGTCAACAGGTCTCATATCTATCTTTCATAACCTGCCCACTTCCCACCCACCCTGTCTTCGTTCCCCTTTGTCATATTTCAGTGCACCGTGTAACGATATCGTTCATACACGAAAAAGTAGACATTTCTGCTACCGAAGATTATGTCTTACAATGTTTGGAATGTGTTCGAAACTGTTGCACTAAAGCAACATTTACTTACACTACTTGCCAGAGGAATTTTTCCTCGGCTTCAATCATGTTTAGAATTTCTTCTGTTAAAGAACTTAAGTTTTTCCAAAAAAAAATGTGCCAATGCCGGTCTAAGACGTGATGATGTTAGATGTCTTTTACCCGTATGTATAGGGGAGGAAATATTGTACTGTGGTCTGTGGTGTATTTTGCCTATTTGATACCAATTTTTTGTTTCATTCCTTCGCCGTTGACAAAATGAAGTTCACCATAAGTACGAAGGTGGATTCACAAGGATTAACAAGCTGTCCGATATCTACAAAAATGAGTTGTTTGTATAACGCCATTCAACTTAATTTTTTAAACGTTTTTTTTTTAATCAGTGCCATGAGTTGAGGCTGCGGTCTATGCCACGAAAAATTACATTTACGGAAATATTTTAAACGAGTAAATCTTAGGTCCAATAACTGTTTTTCAGGCCGAATTACATTTGGTTCGTGAAGACTGAAGAGTCAACGGTGGGTATCCCTCGTTAAGTGAACCGAAGTCTTTTCTCGGAAACCGCCAAGTCTCAATACGGGTTAAAAAAAAGTAACTTGATATTTGACAAGTTTAGCACTTGCTGGTGCAAACTGTATGAATTCTCAATGTATATTCTACCTAAGTGTGAATCTCCGCCTACCCATGTCCTCGGAGGTCAACTGTACCGCCGACCTCATAAATACCGCTCATCATCCCGAGCAAAATAGACGCATTATGTCGCATCTGTTTTATGCATACACGTTTGTCGTAAGGACTGACCCGCATGCCATGGACGGTTGAGATTCACATATGAATCAAACCCACATTTTATAGTGCAAGACGACGACCGTGAAGATGAGATGCATCTATTAGACCGGATATGCACGCATAAGCTCGCCCCTCCCGTCTTGGAGGTTTTGTCCGAGCAGCTCAAGTGCAGTGGAGGGGCCAGCCCTAAACAGCGTGGCCTCTCGACTCCGTGACGATTGGTGATTAGCTGCTCTGGGTGTTGCTTTCGACTGTGTTATGAAAATCCGCTTACACCTACGATTTCCGCATTCATATTGCATTTTTATTGAAAGTATGCCGTACTACTCGGTGTTTGTGTCGGAGCTCCAAACAGGAAAAGCGTTTTACGGAACAAAAGTTTATAACCTTCTATTATTTTTAACACTTGTTCTTTTTTCACTCTGCTCAGGACAGTTCAAAATTTTTATGAGCTTATGTGGAATCTTATCAGTAAATAATGTCTCCCTTTCTACGTAACACACACAATACAAATGTATTTTGTCCAGCAATTTTATAGTGCATTTCACCTTGATCGGAGAATGCTACGAGTTTGTTTTTGACTCATCTTTTATGAATCATCAAGAATCCAATCCCTTTACTCGGGTATTTTCATCAATTAACAATTTTAACATTTTCAAAGGTGAGATTTTACTGGGTTTGAAATCGCTTTCTTACAGATTGATAAACTAAAAATTCTTGTAATAGATTGTTCGAAATGAAAACTTTTCAACCTCTTCGTGGGCACAAAGAATTCTTGAAATCACACAATGCAAGTGGTACTAAGAGCAATGCTGAACGTTTTCCAAGCGGCATCTTTACTAACCCATCCACTACCTCCTTCGTCCATTAGTCAGTCATGATTTATTTGTGTGATGTATATATTTCGATCGCTATTTCATAAATAAAAAGAAGTATACGCGCAGTAGCTGCTGATGGATTCTACAATTAAATTACCGGGAAGATTAATGAATAGCCGGGGTCGAGACGAAAGTATATGACAGGTGGACAGAGTCGTGCTTCGAGGAGGAAGACCTGCAAGGTCTGCGCGAACGCTCCCGGTCCGAGCGGAAGTCGTCAAGAGGATGTTAGGAATAATGGAGAGGGGTCTATGCTCTTGGAAGAGTGCATGTGCAGTGCACAACGACCTGACGCAGTAGTTGCATTTTGTTGATGGTGTTTTAGTCTGGGCGGGTCATTGAGTAATGATGAGTACCCAAGCTGATGAATGGTAGCAGAAGAAATTGAGGTTCCTGTGCCAAAATTCGTTTTTTGAGAAGTTGTTCCTGCTCATCGGTTTCGCCTTTCTTCTGCAGCTCATATATTATGCATCGTGCAGCTTCAGGAATCATTTGAAACGGTAATGCTAGATTATAGCACTCGCCATCATCATCAATAATTTTGCTTTCAGCTTGTGTTGGGATCATGACAACGGAGTAGCTCTCATTCACAGTTACTTCGTGAGCAAAATTTGCATCATGTCTTTAAAGTTTACGTTTTTTTTATCTGACGAAATGTGTGAAGGATTTCAATGATACATTCTGATCTGTGAAATGTCACGATGTATGATGTCAGTGCATGGCTATGTTTAAAATGACTGTTTATCCTGAGGAGGCAGGAACTCACTAGAAAATAATTTAGCGATGGGAGGAGCATGCCTTTTATGACCCCACTTTCTCATCGGAATATTCCGTTTTGTTTGGAAACAATCACAGTTAAGTAATTTTCGTATTGCATGACCATGAAAGAATCAGAGGAGTTGAACACCGATGGACGAGACTTGTTGCTTTTGTCAGTGTTTCTTTTCGATTTCAAATCTTTATCTTCAACTTGTGTAGGTTTGTTTGTTTTCTCGTCTTAACAAGACGCCAAGAGCCGAGTTCTTATTTTGGGACGAGCCTGAAAGCTCAACCGGTTCTCACTCAACAATTACGTGCCGCGCGTTTGTCAATCATGGAAAAAAAGATGCTCACGTTTGCAACAGTCCGAAGAGTTCAAAAGGAGAGAAAAGAAGCATTGTGGGACTAACAATGGAAGTGACAGCCGTATTTATAATGCATGAGGACATATTGGTGTCTACTGGTGAAATTTACGTAGTCGTAGGACACTCCTCTCCCACGGCAGTAGTTCTAACGTCATGAACTGTGATCATTCCCTGTAAAGTCAAGAACTGTACCTTCAGACACCTTTTAAACCAAAATCCCTAAATGTGTGTCCTTAGCCTTTATGACCATTGGAAGTTCGATTCCTCGTGGGCAAGTGTATTTTACAAGCATTTCCTTGTCCTCGGTGTTAGACTATAACAAGTACTTTTTCGGCTTACGGCATTCTATCATGATTTCAAACACGGCAATGTGTCATGAACTTCTCGATAAATTTATCATTATACCATATACAAAATATGACATTTCATGCATTTTTTTTTCATTTCAGAACTAGCTGCGGTAATACAAATAATATCGTGTGTGACAATGATACGATTGTTTGTATTTCCTCGCTATTTTCATTCATATTTTTTATCGCCTCAATTTAGTTCAAATTCCTGTCCGTTAAGATACCCGTATCTACCATATCAATCCGGAAAGTCCGATCTTTACGTACACTTTTACACGTTTCATCGGCTGATTCCGTCCGAATTCCTATCCGTATTTTCTACCGAGGTAGTCCGTAAAGTACGCGTTTTACTGCCGCAGGAGTAATTGTGTCCACATCTGACACTCGATACCACCAAAGATGCCTGGTTGTGAACTGTGTATAAACAAATTCGTCCAACAGGAGTCTGCTTTTGTTCCTTCTTCGAGTCGTAATTTAAAGGTGATATAATGCGTACTTAAAATTTGAGTAGATTTGTTGGCCGATAAGCAGAAGGAGTGGGCCCCTTCCGTTTGTGTGCCCCCCCGATGAGAAAGCGCAACCGCACTGCGTACCGGGACGTCCGACGTCGCGATGCGTCCGCATCGTCTTCGTCGCCCACTCATTCACGACCGACCAGCCAGGTGGAGACAATAAACTTGTCTCCATAAACCTTTTTATGTTTCCTCGCTAATTTCAATTTCACCTTTTCAGGGAAGAAATCGTTTATGTCTCCGCAAATTTTTATTTGATGAGAAATAATGGAATGTGTTAATTTGCGAATGAGGTTATAAATTGAGTTTTGGCGTCATATGGGGACATAAATAAGGGAATAACAGAAAGGAAAAGGGACCTGTTTGGAGCAAAAACTACCTATGCATCTCCGAAAGTCTTTCTTTTTCGGTGTTCTGCTAAGCGGAAGTTTTCGCTTTGAAAAATGAGTGACGGAATGGTTTGAGCCCCAAGTTTCGTTACTTCACTCTCAGCAAGCTCCAGTGACCCAGGTGCCACTGGGAATTTCAGTGTCGTGGCACTGGTCATTCAGTGAAGTTTAACTGGTTTCCTGTAAATTTTCACTGGTTTCCAGTGGAATATCATTGAATTTCCAGTGGGATTCCATTGAATTTTCCAGAGGTTCCTGGGTCACAGGTAACCAGTGACCTTTCACTGGTTCTTGCGAAGAGTGTTGGTGAGGAAATAAAGGATGAAGCATATCGAATCTGTATATTAGTGTTTCAACGAAATGAATAAAATACTACTATTATTGTAGGAATTAAATTTACTTAACACACAAAAAATGTTAAAGATTTGGCTATTGCCTGAAGCCAGCCGATGATCGGATTATCTGCACCGTAACCCACATCACACTTTTAAGGATATTATGTTGCGTGAATTAGTGCCTTATTACATCAATTCATATTGTCTCGTTTGTTTCTAAAGGCTCTCATTTAGTGACACAATTTGCACATTCATTGCTTCACAAGTCGTGTTCAAAACAAAAATATTCCAAACGGTGCTTCACTATTAAATACAAAGCACCATTATGCATGGTCATTATATTAAAAAAACCTTGAATTCGACGAACTCTCTGGCTTTTAAAATGTGAAAATTTTCGTCATCACTCGCATCCTTTCAGAGTCTTGAAAACAGTACGGACCCGGGAAAATAATTACAAAATACCTCATAAGTCTGTACCATCTCAATATGCAAAGGGGTTCTCAGTGTATGAAAATCCCAATACACTATGTAAAAACACCACCATCTCAATTTATAGAAGAAAGCTTGAGCAATGGTATTTATATATTGGAGAGCACCAGAAACTTTTTTATTACGCATTGCCTGATTATTCGTAATAATCACTTGAAAAATGTGCTGTTAGAATGAATGCTAAGGCTATTCGGCTGAACTTTGCCACCAAAGAAGTAACTGTGGCGCATCATCTTGGTACTTTTTATGATGAGCACCCATTTTCATTTAGTGGGGCTGTTGCATTGCGCCCATTGCGAATAATTAGGATCCGTATTTTAATTATTTTACCGTAATCATTGCTGAGGCTTTAGAATATATTACCGCAGGAAACTTACTATTTTTTATGTTCTTTTAACTTATGTCAACCGAGAAACCTGTCGTTTGATTTCTCACAGCAACTCGTACCCATGTATAGTTAAGCTCGCAAGATGAGCAAGTTCAGAGTTGGTTTATGTAGCCAGGTTTTGTTTGTTTTGAGTAAAGCTTTTCTTTTGATAAGGAATTTTAATTTCATTTTTTACTGTTTAACGGTCTATTTATGCACCTAGTGATTGGCAAATCTAATCTCTCATTCCGATCACCTTTTGATCTCATCCCCAAGCAAATTGAATGCGAAAGATACGCATCAAGTCTTACATCCAATGCCTTGCGTATATCGACTTTGATATGGATGTAGTCAATCGTAAAATTTACCGCCGTTCGGAAAGGAGGAAGGAAGGTGTATCATTTTGACAGGATGATGAAATTAGCCTTATTATCTCGCTAGCTAATGTGAAGTTCACATTAATTAGCCGAATCGACTCCACTTTGTGTTTTGTAACATATGACCTATCACGCAAACAGCAATAAAACACGAGCATTATTGCAATTTTGATATTTTACGATTAGGTTGGGTACCTTCGTTGATGAAGCCAGAGGTTGGGTAGCGCTCGATAATTAGTTTACGGTAGGCAAGTTTTAGTTCAGATGATCAAAACCAACTTTTAAGTGTAAGTGTGGCGTTGATAAATCGACTGAATACCATTCTTAATCATTGCAGTAGGTCAGCTGTTGAAATGTAAATACGTTTCAACAACTGACCGACCATTCTCAGTGAAATAACGTATATATACGTTTTCACTGAGTTGATTGTTCAAACCAATGATTTTATTGGGTCGATTGTTATTATTGAAGGGATCGATTTTTCCTCCTGCGTTCTTGATTTGACACGTCCCACTTAAAACAATGATATTTTTGGTCTTTCGTGTATAAAAAAAGTAATGTGTGAGCTATACATATGAGTCTAATTGTAATTATGCTAAATACCCGACCCTCGACGATTGCCTCATTCGTAGCTCTATATAATTTGAGAAAGGAGGTCTCGAATCACGTGACTAATACTTCCAGTAACCTAAGATACGGCCTTGTCTAGCCAGACGCGTCTATATATGTGATTCCGTCGTTGGGATAGGCTTCTAGTGTTTCGTTTTGTGCATCACAGTGTGCAAATCAGGGGAACGACTTTTACGAGCAGGAGTGGCCGCTCCTCATTGTAGTGCTATTTAATCCGCGACTATTATTAAATCGTGTTTCCTACCTCTATTGTTTACCTGACAGCTGAGATTTATCGTGGATCGTAAGTCGAGTGATTGCGACGTTTAGCTAATTTCTCAAACTGGACACTGTTCTATCGTGTAGTTTGATATGTTCACTGTTATTCATCAAACTTTTGGAATTTTGATATATTAGCTCAAGGAAGTAGAATCTGCAAGGCAGCCATTTGTTATACGACAGTCCAAACAAATGTAAAGGTAAAGACATCAATCTGTATGCATTCAATACTTTTTTATTTCTTTTTATTTAAGTCCGCTATGGAGCAACTATGTACTTTGTGATGTTATGGTTTTAGTCAAAGGTAGTTTTTGACGCTTAGTCGTTGGAGGCAGTGACTGCCGCCGAGTCGAACAGAATCAGGTTTGGTGACAGTTGAATTGTTAGACTTTGATATGCTCCTCTGCTCGGTTTGGAGACCTATGCTTCAACATAAGATGTGGGAAATTTCACCGGTGAAATTTAGAGTGAAGACATGCATCAACCATCCCCTCCATCAGCTTACGTCTGTCAATGACGACGTGCTTTCTTGACCCTTGTTGTCAGGATGCCCCACCATGATTTGTTTATATTGCAGGTCAGTGTTCACAAGAGCCAATTGAATCTTTGTACTTTAGCAATGATTGATTGCGCTGAGCTCAGATTCAGTTTTACAGCCCCAGGGATTTATTTCCTCTGGGTCATAGTGCCAACGGCTCGTAGCAATTCGATTTTTCCAATACAGGAAAGTGCTGCGCTGGTTTATTGTATCTTAAGAGTATGTTGCATTGTGATTATTCTACACACTATTTAGCTACATTTGTCAGGGGGAAAAATAGGTGTAGTGGTAGTCATCAGAAAAATACAAAGTCAAGCACAATGGATGCCAACTGGTTTGTTTTATGAAGTCTTAATCTTAAAATTCTTTAGTGTATTGTATATTTGTTTAAATTGCAAATAGGTGATACGTTGCACCACTTTGTTTCGAAATCCTATGGAGCAGAATCCAATTATAAACAGAAGGGCCCATCAGCTAAGTTGGTTAGAGCGTCGTGCTAATAACGCGAAGGTCGCGGGTTCGATCACCTCATGGGCCTTATGCTTTCCTTTTCTTTCTTCATTTTTTATTTTAAAGTGAATTTCTTGACTTTTTGTTTTTACCGGAAGAAATATAACTTACATTTACCTCCTCCCCCCAATAGATCATAAGAATCAAATAATATTTCGGTTTTAGTCTTGCTATTTGTAACCATCTTGGTAGATTTATCTGTAAAAACAAAAGAATGTAAATATTTGACCTACTTGTTCTCCTATTCGAGCCGTAGAGCGACCGCTTTGTTTTACGAGCTAAATCGCCTTATCACCACGCAATCTAACAACCTACTAAAACTGCGTTACAAATGACAGGCTAATGGGTTTCTAAATATGCAAATATCAGTGTGTATCTGCCAAGCTTACTTTGCATGTTAGGCGAAAAAAAATCGCCCAAGCCACTTTCAGTCAACACCATCTTCAATAGACGCTATTATCTGCTTCCGCCTCTGGCTATGTCGCCCCAACATGAAAAAGACATGTCTATCATACATCTCATTTTTTTCATTCTGTCCCCCGTTTTTCTGGCAAGGCTTTAAGAAGACAGATCTCCTAAGGGAAAAGCCAGTTCCTTTCTGGCAATGAATGCGGATACTATATTTTTTAGAAAACTAAATATTTATGGTAAAATCTCAATCCCCATTGTGCCCTGTGATATAATTATCTTAGACAGAAATCCATGGAGACGAAAGTAATGTTTGGTTTCGGGCAGATTTATTGGGTTTTGTTTTGCACTGTATATAAACGTTTAGTTGGGACGGAGGAAAGTGTTCGACAAGGAAACCGTTCGACAATTTCGGGTGTCGTTAGGTTGGGTTTTGTCGGACAACTTCCGTGTCGGACAACTTCCTGAATCTCGCAGCGTTAGGCTTGGTAACAGCAAGTCCTAACTTAGCTTAGGTTACCTTAACCCAGATAGTTTTATGTCATTTATGTCCTTTAGACAAAACTAAGGTGGAGCACATGAAACACGGTAGCAAATGTGTCCAACCAAATTTAGCCTACATTATTCAAGGTTATACCTTACGCACAGTAAAAACTAGTAGTAACACCGTAAAAATAAAAACCTCGTTTTAGGGAATGCGAAATCTGTTTTGGGTATGAAATCATAACGAGGGTAGTGCGTATTTTGCTAACTTTTCAACATAGACCTATGTTCAGCCACATGAATGGAAAGCTCTTGCCGAGACCTTGTACATGATATGGCTGAACATTGGCCTACCGTGCAAAGCCACCAAAACACGTACCACCCCCGTTTCGGTCCCAGGAATAGCCCAGAACGGGGTTTTGTATTTACTGTGAAGCCCTGTTTAGACCTAAGGTCAGGGGAAGAGCTTAATATGGTTATTTTTTAAAGTACTCCTATGAATGACCACATCAATGGAGAGCTCTCGACGAGACGTTTTCATTGATATGGTTGTTGAAAGGTTTACTATCTAAATAATAATAATACACTCTTTCCCTGTTCTATGAAACAGGGGAAGAGCGTAGGTATAGAGGTGCACCCGTATACCTAAAACAGGTGTGGGACTACTTAACTAAGGGGTCAATTTTTACTGTGCGTGAGGTTTAGGTTAGCTTTTAAACCGATCAGAGACTTGCTTGCTGGCACGGCAATAATATCGCTCAGCTAGTTTTCCTCGTCATCAGGATTTTTTGGGCGTGGAGAGTGACAATGATTGCAAATGAATTGACTGAAGCTCACGACCCCATTCATCGTGACACGCCCGACCCCAGAGCCAGGGTGGGAGGTGGCCGTAGTGACAACTCGCTGACACGGTGCACCAGGTATATGTACAGAGATACCAAGCTTATCGGATAAAGTCGTGAGAAAGGCGTTTCGAATTTGTTGACATGCGATGTACGGAGTCCGGGGGTTTGGAAGAGAGGGGGTAAGGAGGGTGGGGGTAAAGGGACGGTCGTTGCCCCGGCAACCGGCAAGGCTATTCCTATGGAATGGAGCGAATTCGGTCTTTTCATCTTTGGGACCATAATCAGCTGTTTAGTGTAAACAAGAACTATCAGGTGAACGCTTGCCTATTACCATTGTATTAAGCAGAACGACAGGAAAATTAAGGGTTTCTAATAGACCGTTTCCTAAAAAAATAAAATTTAAAAAATGGTGGATATTATGGGGTTTTGGTCAAACAGCTTACGGAGTCCTTGCGTCCATTCTCGCTTTTTAGTATGAATCTAACGTTTCTTAACCTTTTCGTGATTTTAATGGCTTTTTAGCAATCGTGCTCCTTTATAGAAGCCTAGATGAATTTACTTGTTGTGATGTATGAATTGTTTTTTTTCTTATATTTTTAAAATATGGATT
>Ga0058701_10002193_pt1 | contig 14620 bp, 10 predicted proteins | sample AgamicOrMae_FD_97039 | JGI IMG/M metagenome (GOLD analysis project Ga0058701, IMG submission 97039) | Agave microbial communities from Guanajuato, Mexico - Or.Ma.e | ecosystem: Host-associated > Plants > Phyllosphere > Phylloplane/Leaf | place: Guanajuato, Mexico | collected 2012-06-04 | reverse complement strand
GAAGTCGCAGTGCGACCAATCAAAGCATTGTTCCGACATTATTACGTATATTTTTTTTTGAAAAATCGTGTTTTATGTCTAAATAGGTCTAAAAATATACATAATTTAAGCGGACTGTAAAACCGTGAATTGGCCACCGCAAGCTGTACTTTAACAAGTAAGAAAGAGATAGGAAAACCCGTAAAGTATCTTTTACTGCCTTATTTCGAGCTAACCGGATATTAAGCGAAAATGGCATGGGCATTACCTAAGGAAATTGCACGAAAAGGTAAAAACGTCCTTTTTTTGTGTTCATCGGTCTCGCCGACATCAGTTTTCCGCCGTTTTCCGGCAAATCAGAGTGGTGCAAAGCATGGCCTATAAATCACACACGACGCGCCGAAAGGGACTGCGCGTAAAAAGAAAACTTTATAGATTTTCCGCAATTTATCCACAATTCTGGTTTTCTTTTAAGCAAGGAACTTGGAAAGCAGGAAAATCTAGACTCTTTTGTTACGCCCTTTTTTGTGGAGGGAAGCAGAGCGAGACATAAGGCAATATATTTGGGCTTGGCTGTGAAAAAAAGGAAAATTAATAAAAATGCAAAAATTGCACTGTGTTGAATTATGTGTCATTTTATTTTAATTAAAGATAGTCAATTGAAAAAAAAATCCCGAAATTTAGTCAATTGCAAAAAAGAAACTCCCGAAATTTATTTTAAAAAAATGAGGAAAGCAGTGTTTAGGGGGAAAAAACGACAAATGGTTTACTTAGCCCAGTTTCAGCATCGGGGTCGGAAATTTAAACTTTCCGGTAAAGTTGATTTTTTATTTATTTTCTTTAATCGAATTCTGTACAGGAATATGTTGATGAGATCCCATTTTTTTTAAAAAAAAGCCTTTCCCTTTTTAAAAAATAATGTTGGTTTTTGTATTTTTCTTGTTATAATCCTTTAAGCGGTCACGAAAGCAAGTACCTACTGATATTATTCTTTACGTTTATGCACTGGTTTTCCATAAAAGACGTTTTTAATATCAAGACGAATTTGTTAGCTTGGTGCCTTTGGATTACTGTCCTAAAGATCTAATGCTGCAGAAAAAAGAGCGTAGTACTGTCTGAAAAAAGCAAGCAAACATATCCTCCTTTGTAGGGATATCCGCGGCAGCTAAAGGAGAAAGTGATCTGGTCTGAGTGAAAGCCGCCGAAAGTACGACCAAAAGAAGAAAGGGTTGCGGCAATAAGGGCACAGCAAAGTGAAACGACGCTACGGTGAATAGAAATAGATAATCCGAGATCCAACAGAAGCCGTCGAAGTTTCCATTAGAAGCGGTGGGAAAGAAAAAGACGAGATATGTTATGTAATGTCTCAGTGGCATGTATAGGAGCGAGTAGGAACGCAAATATGGCGGAAAAGTTATGCGAGTTGGGTGCATTTGCCTGGTCTGGATACTCCCATTTTGTCGCGTCTATTTTTACTCCGAGGTTATTTTTAGCACCAGAGACTGAGTTATTGCGTGCTGTTGGATACCGTTACTGGACGAAGAATGGCACCAATTGACCGCTCCGGTCAGCCTGTAACCATAACTCACGTGCAGGTGGACAGCGTACAGTTCCCCGCAAAATTCAAAAATACCCGCCTTTTTTTGACGCTCTTAGAAAATAATGGAGGTTATTTTTAGGATAGGCAACCGAAAACACGGATATATTGATGTGCTGCTTCTACGGGCAGGTTAACAGCGACAGCATGCAGTTCCCGCCAAGCGGCATCTCGTTCATCTTGTTTAAATCTGCTCTTTTCTGGAAACATATGGTAACTTTTCAAAACAGACAACGCAAGATAACCTCAACACATTCCAGTATAATTAGATTGGCTTACAAGACCACGATCTGAATTTAGATATTTTTCCTTCTCAGATTTAAAGACTCCTAATCCATTAAGCAAGAAGTACTTGTGATTCATTGCCTTAACCATTGGTAATTTTCAACTAAAACAACAACATTTCAAGTTAAGGTATCACATGTCTTGTTTAGGTAGGATATTATTATATTTAAAATTAACGCAGGAATTAAAATACATTGCTCTTATTCTTCCGTGCGATAAGATAAAACAACGCAACCAATTCCGAAATGCTCTTAACTGTATGTGTCACCAGCGACAAGAAAACGGAAGATGTAAGAAAAAAATGAATGATGAAATTATTATGCCATTGCACGTTTTAAGGCAAACAAGATTATGTTAAGAGGTGACGCAATGTCTCCCACGTTGTTGCTCTGCTCTTTTTTTCCCCCGTCATCTAAAACACGTTTCGTGTTTCACTAAAATAGACAAGCCAACTTGCATCACATGAATAACATTAACCTTTTAATAACAGCTTGGAAGGCTCTTAACGAAGAAAAGACATGCATTATAATCCCATTAATGTGCAGGGCACCTTGAAAGAACAAAAACAAAGCCAAGTCTTGGAACAGTTTAAGGCCAAAAAACTGCTAAAATTACGCCCCAGGCTTCATTTTTTTTACTTCTGTGTATAAAATGGCGGTTTGAATGCAGCCCGTGGAGTATTTGTTGAATAGTTACAAGGATCTTCCATTCATTTAAATGTAGCATTCTCGTTTTGCAGTCGCAATTGCATCTGGTCCTAACGAGGTGTAAATCAGGGTAGAGGTACCACGCATGTTATGTCAGTGTTTGCATTTCGATGTGTGAGGATGTGATCGGTTGGTGCGAATAGATAGTTGCTGCGTCTTTGAGGTGCGAATAGTCGACTTCGGTAATGCGAGAGAGTTTCCTTTTCAAGTACGTCATTTATATGAGCTAACATGAGAGATGTAAACAAAAACAAAATTAAAAAATCCAATTATTTTTACATTCCTTTTTTATTTTGAATTTTTGTCGACAAGGCTAAAAATCTTGTCGGTATTCTTTTTCAGACCGTGGTGTTGTACAGTGTCTCTGCTCTAACTTGGAGAACGATTGGTCTAAGAGTTTTAGCCTCCGCTGGGAAATGTGTGCAAGCTCTGCCCGGTCCGTATTTGTCCGCAGGAGCAAATAAACGGCCCGGGTCGGGCCGGCCTGTCCAATGGCCAGACCCTCAATGGCCTCATCGCTTACTTGGCTGTTGCACCGGCCTTCTTAGCTCAGCATCGTCTCCTGATTCATTTTTCAAGCGAGTTTTCTGGCAGCCGATTTCGTAAAAAGTTGCGGTGGGATTAACTCTTTCATAGGACTGCCCAAAACATCCCGTGCGAACTCGTTTACATTCGTTCTAACCTTCTGTATCCTCCGAGCGGATTCACTTTGAATCTTCCAACAAAAACTTCGGGCTTTAAGACCACCGAATTCGGTCACTTGTATGCCCCTTTAAAAACGCCTCTGAATTAACCTTCACCACGTTGTTTTAAGGGAATTTCAGGCGATTTACGCAGGGCCTATAATTAAGACGCTGCGCGCCCAGCAGCCAGGACATTTCATTATCACGGCTTCCTAGACCACCTCCCTGCAAACTTGTCTTTCATTTAAATTCCAGCATCCCCGAAGAGTAGAATGTGATCCACCTCTCGGTGTCACTTGGGCTCCCTTCCGACATCGCTTCGTGACATCTTCCTCCTTGATGTTGTAATAAGCTAAATAAAGGCGCGGGAAGCGGCTTGACTCTAGAGGGCCGTGAACGACGAACCAAAGAAACGTTAAACGGTTTGCTTACTTTGCTTAATCGTATTCACCTCGATTCTTTGATCGATTTCACTCACGTTTTGCCTTCATGTGGAGCGATTTATTGCTCTGCAAGCTCCGCCTCCATATCCAGTCAGAAAATAACTGTTTCCGTTCCTGCATGTCGTTTATTGGCGCCTTTTATTCGCAAGGCGTTCCTGTTTATGTACGCCTCTTCGAGTACACCCCACCGTGTGTGCCGGATCCTGAAAATGTACTTGGAAATCGAATATTCCTTTTATCGGGTTAGCACTTTTTTTTCCTTTTATCGGTTTGACAAAATTTTACATGCAGAAATCTTTTACAATTGTTAACTCTCATAGGTTTGATTAGTACTTTGATTCTAACATAAACGCTATTTTTTATTTTTATTTTTTAAGGAATGCTTTGTGATTTTTAAAATTTTGCGATGCTTGTTTTTTCTCGTATACCTTTTTTCTATGCACTAGAAAAACGTACTAATTAAAAAAATGAAGCAAAAAAATGAAATAAAGTAAAATTGAAGCACTATCACGGCGAAAACGTCCTCCTTTTGAAGGAGTTTCCGGAAAGAAAGAAAAAAATCGGCTAGGAAGATAATGGCTCAAGGCTCTAAAGTATGTGACCTACTTGGACCATTTAATAAAATCACACTCAAGGAGTGCACAATTCGAGTAGGCAACATGTCTGCATTCGTGTCACGCTTGTGCCTAGAAGAATTCCTTCCAATCCAGAACGGATGGAGGAATATGTGGTAGATCCTCAAATCCCGAGATTGCTGCAGCGATTTAAGGAGAAAATCCGAGAATACGTGTTGGATAAGAAACCTTGCCGACTTATCGTTTCCTTTGATACCAATACGATTCGTTCTACGGAAGTAGTCAACGAATCGTATTCTTTTCTTTGCTTGTATTCTTTTTAACAACTTACGCTCTGTAAATCTCAGACGGTATATTCAACTTCTTGTGTTCTGCCGTGGTTGAATCTTCCGAGTTATCCTAAGGATTTACAACAGACAACCGTGTTAGGTTCAGCTTGAAAACGAGAGGTGGAAAAAGGTGAAAAATTAGAAACAAAATCCCCGTTTTGGTAATGTAAATATGAAACTAAAACGGGGGTAGTGCGTATTTTGGTTATTTTTCAAGATAGACCTATGTTCAGCCATTGACCAAAGTCTCGCCAAGACCTTTTGAATGATATGGCTGAACATAGTCCTATCTTGAAAAATAACCGAAATACGTAAACTACCCCCTTTTTTTGTTTCAACACCCAAAACAGGTATAGCATTCCCCAAAGCGGGATTTTGTTTTCACTGTATACCTTTCAAATTGTAGTCCTTATGTCATATCCTTCGCTGTTTCCATGAAATCCTTTGACAGTTATATCGTCGTTTATGGCTGGGTTCCCGAGAAACATTTCTTCGGTGTTCGGTGGTGTTGGTCGGTGCAGTCTGAACGGTAGCCTACAAGTATACTCAAGTACGGACAAGGTTGGTGAGGCGAAGGCTGCAGGCACGTGCTTAAGGATGCAAGTTCGATACTCGCCCGTCTCCCCTCCCCTCCCCTTCCTGCCCCAGCCTCGCTCTCCCCCGCCCCGCGCCAAGAAGAGCCTCATTGTGTTTAGGGAGGCATTTTTCGAGAGCCTATATCTAACACTCTCTGGACTATTTAATTATTTCAACAAAGAATCATTGGATGAAAAAGATCAGTGAAGTTGAATGCAGCCTTTGAAGTAACATACTTCCGCTTTTTATTTAATATATAGCCGTCAAGATATTCTCTGATTGTAAGTTATGAGTAATATTATTACTCGATTTTATTTGTAGACACGATGTCTACGTAATACGCTGTACATTTTGAAAATTTGTTACCTCTTGTGCTCCAATTTCAGTCATCAAGCAATGTGAGTCACTAAGCATAACCTAACTCCTAGTCATCTCTTTTTGGCAGCAGACTACCAAGAACTAACGAGTAAGTGGTATTAGACCTCTCTCTTGCAATCGTTTCAGACCGCTTGCCATCTCTTGAAATCGCTTGGAATTGCTTAAAATCGCTTATAAACGCTTGGCATTGCTTGCAATCGCTTGGAGACGCATGAAATCGCTTAAAATCGCCTATAGGATTGTGTCGATTGCAAGGAAATCCTCGAAATTGCTTGGAATCGCCTAAAATTGCTTGGGATCCCTATGGATATCACTAGCAGGATCGCTTAGAATCGCTGGGGATCGCTCTGGATATCTTGCCATAGCTCGCGATCTATTGTGGTAAATCACAACCATTCCAATCTCTCCATCGCCGCTGGATAAGTGTCTGCCCCGTCAGTAAAAAGTGATGCCATCACTGTATTACTAATTGCTTTGTTGGAGGGCGATTCAAATGATGGTTTTCAGCTCCAGCCATCTCCGATATCCGTACATTCGTAAAATAATTATTGGAAATGACCTATTTTTATGGTAGGATCAAATGATCTGTAGTCTGTTCATGTGGATCTTGCGAATGTATTTTATTTGTTGGAAAGTTCCTCAGAGTGGAAAGTCGATGCAAACGACTCTATTCTGTCTCTTTAAACGTTTCACGAACCATAAACCGTCTCCTCGGATCATCGTCAACTAAAAGTCTGTGGGCTGTGAAAGCTTCGAAATCTGCCAAAGCAATCAGCAGGCACACAGGCAGACCCACGACTTGCTGATGACCGAAGGCAAGAACAGACCAGTTTTGCCAAAGTGCTACTTTACCAAGAAATTTAAAAAGGAAGAGCTGCAAAACAAGTTTTTATTTTAAGAATACTACCCTTGGGATGGGATAATACCTCGTTTTTCAAAATATTTTGCAGTTCTAAAGTTATCACCGCAACAAAAAAGTATATTTTGGTAGTACCATTTTTTTGTCATCAACAGAATCCAAGCTTGTAAAAGTACCGATCCCCAAATCAATTGTTTGTCTTACCCTCAGTTTTAAAGGTCATGTCGTACCTTGCGACCCCTCTGATGTCTGCCGCCTTGACGAGAGGTGGCTCACACAGGTGGAAACCGTATAACGTTAAATAAAGTTTTAAGCGTGGTACCCGTTCTCTCCGCTTTCCGTAAGGACTTGTTTTAATTCTATCCTCACTTCGTCCAACAAAAGGATTCGTTTTCATTTATGATTTTTATGCCCCATTCAAAGCTTACGATAATACCTGTTGAAGAGCCCTCAACTTGTTTCGTGTGTGATTGGAAATCCCCTTATTTTTTCCAATATTCATGGCAAACCTTTAAAAATTATGCCGATGAAAAGGTCTTGCTGAGCCATTTCCATTGATGAGGCATTTGACTATACCAGGAAAATAAATTAGGATTCGTTTAACCCTCATTTTTAAAACCTACAAAAGACACCGAAAAAAGATATGGTGTTCCCGTTCACGTTGTTCAATCTGAAATCAATGAGACACTTTTTCCGAGCAAGACTTTTGCTCTCATTTTGAGCGTTTCCATTCATTTTGATGAGAAAGAAAAGGCAGACTCAGAGGTCATGCGGCCCTTCGCCCTCTCCGTTTTCCATCTCTCTCTTTACTTCTCTCTCTCTCGCTCATGCTCGCTTCGCCATGGTCGATATCTCCGTATCGGCCAGTCACGGCATATGGGTGTCTGTCACGAAGATGAGTCAAACATGTCCTTCGGATTCGCATTATGACCCACTACGCCACCTCTTCTATCGTTGTTTCTAGGCTTCGATTATTCACTATCATTGCTATACACTCTCGGAATTAAAGGATAGATTTTCACCTGTTTTTGACCCTTTAAAAAATGGAAGTTACGATTTGTCGCCGATTAGGTTATATTGACCTACGATAGTAGGTTTAATATATGAAATTAAATTGGCGGTAAAGGCTTTGCGAACAATCTAAATTTAAATCAGCGAGGTTCTCTGAGATTCAGTAAATTCTCACTGAGTCTCAAAGACATTCACTGATTCAAATTTAGAGTGAAGAAGCAGAAATAAAACGCACAGTAAAAACGAAACACCTAAGGGACTTGTCATGCCTGTTTTGGGTGCAAAAATGGGGAGAAGTGAGTATTTTGGTAATTTTCCAAAATATACGTTTGTTCAGCTCGATCATTCGAAAGCTGTCGCTAAGGCCGTTTGAATGATTAACTGGCTCGGAATATTACCGATAACCTACTACAACCCCCTATTTGTTTTCACACCGGTAAGAACAAACTTGAAACAGATCTTGTTTTTACTGGAATGGGCAAAAGGGATCTAACTCACAGTGGTAAAGTTTTGGTACTTTAACCCTGAAAAGTCCTGGAACACAGTAGGTACTTCAGGTTTTGCAGGTTTTGCAGCGGCAGCGGGCGAGTGCCGTTATTGGTCCACTGAGGGCCAATGGCTAAAAATCCGCACCGCTATTGGTCCGCTCAAGGCCAATGGCCACAAACCTACAGGCTTTCCAAGCCCAAATAGGCTTCTGTAACTTTTGTCCACGATAGTACCTCTTAATCAAAGAGGAAAACAAACAGCTGTGGGAGGATTGAAAGCGATTTTTGATGCGTGTCGCTTGAAACTTCTGATCGGATCGTTGCGAACCATTTTGTTTTCATGGATGGGAAATTGTGCGAAAGTGCTGGCTTTTTAATTTCGCCCCTTGATACGCTAATCGGTCGGAAAAACAATGCAATGGCTACTGACTTTCATTCTAGATATTGTTGCCTGCCGTTTTATGGTTTTTCGGTATTTTAACCCATAACAGCCTAAAGTACTTGGAGTGAAATGTAGCTTAAGAGAAATTTGAAGCATTTTTCCCATTAAATTACGCAATTTTAAACTTTGGAAAATGCCTAAATTATTAAATTTCAGGTCTCTTTCGGGGGATTTTTTTTAAATTTTGAAAATACTGCACTCAAATGATCCTCTAATTTTTTTTTTCTGTTACCGAACAGCATCGCTGGGCGGTAATTGGTTGATTAGAAACGGAAAAAAATGAAAAAAGTAGAATTATTGTATTGAAAAACGCTCACCCTACTTATTAAATTTGCATTAGGCCTACTTAAAAATTAGTGCATCTGCTACTTATCAAGCCCTTTCGTGAAATATAAGTCCGTTTGATTAAAAGACAAAATTTTGTTTTCAACAACGAACTGTCTGGACAAAAAAAATAAAAAAAAATAAAAGACTTTTGAGATGCCTTAAACGCTACCGTTTTTCGAACGAACTCCTTACACCCACCTCTTTCGATAATAGGATTAAGCGGAGATGAGTAATTTTCCGCGAAGATGTTTGCTGACCAACTGTAGCTATCAGGAGGTGGTTATACAGAGGAAGCCGAAGAGAAAACTTGACAATCGTTGGGAAGATGTGATCTTTATAAACAATAAGAACCGCCAGACATGATATGTGAGCGATGGCCGACAGGATGTTACCATAGGACGTAGTTGCTCACCAATGGGATTTCAATCCATAAAAAAGGTGACTGAATCGAGGAAGGAGGACTAAGAGCTTTGGCTAACTCAGCTTAGGTTAGCATTGGTAATGCATAAGGTTATATTAGACGTGTTTTGGTTGGCAAGGGCCAGTTTAAATTCTTTTAAGTTAGTTTTTAGTAAGTTTTGTGAAACCAGCCACAAAATAGGCCTTTCACTCCGTGCTGTATCACTGCAGGAAAACAAATGAAAATCTTCAAATCTTATTAAGTAGAGCTGCGGTGACGCCAGTCCTGTGGGATATGTTCATTATCCCCTTAGTAAAACCGACTTATTTGGAGGCTGCATAAACCGGTGTAACAACTGTGAAAGTTTATTAGAATCCCACAAGGACATAGTTTAATCAAATAATATGTGATACACTCACCATAAATTTCAACTAGATGATTGCTTTATCAGTTAATATGCGTCTTTTTTTGACACCCCTGGGTGATGAAAACAGTGCCTTTACCGTGTGTCTTTGCAACATTTTCTCTCCAAAAACAAAATAGTAGTCGCCTAGAAGGTGACCATACTATAACAACAATGTTGCTCTACTGATACGTCAATCTATTATGCATGTTGGGTGACAACAATGTAGGAACTTTACGTAGGCCTATTCAAATACATGTTCTGATGAAGGCGGTTCAACTGAACTAACAGTATTTGATTAGTGTTGGTTATTTCAGTTCCGCGTCAAGGCGACCTTTTTTGCGATGGATTTTACTACCAGAGAAGAAAGATATCCGTCGTGATTTTAATTTGTAAAATAGGCCTCGGCGCCTTGAGGTGAGGTGCGGTGGGCCGTCGCGATGCCTTCCTGAGGGATCTTCTGCTAACTCCTTGGAAGCATGAATATTCAGATGGATTATTTTTTGCATTCCTTAATGTTAGTCAAGCCGTCGAAAGCAAGAGTCGTCACAGCAAAATATTGACTTTTCATACCTTGAATATTATTTCTTTAATGACATATCAGAGATTAGAACTTATCCGGACCACCAGGATGGAAATAAACCAGTTTCCGACAAAAAAAAATGGCTTTTTCCCTTTTTTTGTAATTTTCTTTGTTTTTTCTTTTCGTTTTTTAAATATAAACTCATGTTCTTACTATCAGCGTTTTCAGTAATGAGCAAATAGATTGATCAAACAATCAAAGTTTAGATAAATTCAATGAAATTAAGTTTGGCTCCGTCATCATTTCTAGCAACAAGGATTTATTGTTTTTGGAACAAAGAGATTCTAATCTGAAGGAAATTAACGAAACGCTGTCTGTATTCATTCCAAGAAATTCAAATCAAAATAACGGATAATTTTCTCGTGCCTTGTTGCGATATCTCTAACGATATTTTCCAGTAATGCCACCGAAAAAAAAGATTCCTTTGTAGAACACAGCCATTTTCCTTTTTGCTTTAGAATCTAAATGATTTGATAGCACGGCTACCATGTTGACAAACATTAAGGTGCCACGACCTTCCGTAGCCTTCCACCTTAATGCGGCAATGAAAAAAGGCGACAGGTGCGTCTTTTCCGCAAATATGATGGATATTAAAGAGCCTGATGAGCGGGCATCCGTCACGCGCCCCATAGCGCCCTCTGCTGGTCGACAGCCGCACTACCCATAAAAATAAAACACGAAACGCAAAATCACTTTTAAAAAAGATGCTTATCCACATACTATGGACGAAATTATTCGTTATCAGACCGCAACGAACGTATCGAAATTTGGGAAGGTGTTCAGTTTAACCTCTTGATTTTCGTTGAATGTTACAATAACCAAATTGATTTTGAATATATGTTCACTCTATTCTATTCGGTAACTATCAATACTGCAGATTATTAATATACAAAGCTCAAAGTGTGTCGAATTAGAATGATTGAATCAAGTAATATATACGTTTATTTTCATAGCTAAACGTTGTAGCTAATTGTTTTCCTGCGCATGATGAAAAGTAATTATAAATTCCTCTTTTAGTTTAAGAGTCGACCATCTGTTGCTGACAGGCGAATATGAAAAAATCTGAATCAGAAACGAGTTTATTTTATTTAATTTTTGCTTCAGAAGACCATTTGCGTGATCGAACGAATTCGTTGCTCGTAAAAGTCCCGTCTAGGCTTAATTCAGTTTGTCGCTTCAATTTACTTAGGGGACCTTTAACGGCATAAAAGTAAAATGTTTTCGCGTCTTCGATGTTTACGGCTGTTGCAGCCACATGACTTCCCTCGCAGGTCAGTCGCGTTTTTAGGGTTCACTCCACTTTGCTCCGTAAGATGTTTGCTACGCGTCTCTGATAAGCTGTTCGTTTGTTTTAGGTTGGTTCGTTTGTCTTTGTGTAACCTATTCACGGAGATTTCAAAAGAGGTATGAAACAGTCCGCAAAATAGCAGTCGTCTCGAAATCGAAAAAAAATCAGGTTTTTCATGCCATATGGTTTTTTTTGTTTTTTTTTAACCGGTTGCATTGGAAAAGTTGTGCACAGTCCTCCTTTCCGTTAACAAATTATGTTAGCGCATATGTAGTTTATTGATTCAAAAACAAGATCGAACTTTTTTTTTGAAATAATGTTAATATAGCCTATATACAATAATTTTAGTGGCACAAAGTCTTAAAAGTTCCGTTTTCATCAAAAGCGTTTGAATTAGATTAGAATTCACTAACGTCGTAGAATTCGAAGAAGGTCGTGACGATGCTGTCTTAAGCTGGATGAGACAGGTGGCTCAATAGTATTGTTTGCAGGACCTTTCCGCTTCCCCCAAGTTGTTGGTTCGAGCCCCTTTCAGGCCATCTTTAGGTGCGCTTCTCACGCCCACGAAATCTGGCAACAGCGCGGCGTGACCGACAAACGCCACCTTCAAACTTTCCTCCGAACACCTTCAAGAAGTGACTCTTTCTGCTAAAAAAAAAAACTTTTTCAAGCCAGGTTTCCTTTATTCATGTCTGCGATTCACCCGGAGTTTGCCACGTTTTTAACTAACGGAGATTCACTGCAACACACTACTCCGAATATTCACAGGGCAAAATGTCACGCTACTTATTGGCTTCTTTGAGTATGCCCATCGCATCCTGTACAAAAGTGCACTTTAAAGGATGTACCGTATGAATCTCCGTATTTTTGTAACCCATCAAAATTTGGAATCTTCTATAGCGCAAATGGAATTTTATTTATATACGTTGCATTTATTACGTTTTAACACACTGAATAAGTGCTCATAAAGAATTATCTAATGATGACTTTGTAAAAAAAATGATGTTTTAAAAATTACCTTTAATAATAAAACACTCTCATAAGAGAACCCTAAGAAGAGAACGAAAATAACATTTTTTGTTTATGAAGTCTTGTAAGGCAGGTAAAGCTGCGTAATCTCCATGAGATGTGTCCATGCATGAGATAAAATTATAATACTGTTTTAATGTTCGAGGAATGTGGGTCATCTTCATGTTTTGGTTATTACATAAGGTGACAACCCTTTTTACTTCGATTTTAAATCTTTTCAAAATCAAAAAGTATTCATCGCCTTCCTCTTTTGATGTGTCTAAAGCAATCATAGACACCCTGTATTGAGTATCTATGAGCTTTTTTGAGTACATATGAATGCATGCTCTCCAATAATCACGGAATTAGTACCGCATAAAGTTTTGAATTTTAATTCTTTACGATCTTCTGAAAATATTTCTCCTCAACTATGAATTTTTTATTTAATTTGCACCATCATATTGATTATAACCTTAATATTTACATGAGCAGGAATTCTAGTTTTAAATATTCAACCTTGCAAATATTTATGCTAAATGATGTTGCGCAACGTTGGCAGCTAGAAACTATTTTGGCTTTTTCGGAGCATGAATTGAATACATGTATATGTGCATTTTAATGAAAAACAATAGCAGGGTTATATCTTTCTTGAGTGCGATGTGGCAATATTTTAATCGAAAACACGGTCGTGTTTCCATACCTGATTTTTTTCCTTCGGGTTTTGTAGTCATTAGGCCTCCGAGGTTCCCAAGTTGGGGTTATCCTTAAAAAATGGTTACTATGATCCGCTGCAAGAAAATTTGCAGTTTTAAGTCTCTTTTTGTGGAGGATATTTTGTGTGATGGTGCAAATTAAAGAGTGGCTTATAAAGTGCACCGATCGATTTGATCGGAATATGAGAGTTTTTGGCGGTTTGACGAAGCTTACGTTGACGTAACAAATCGCCCGGGAAACGGACACCGTTCGATACTAACCACTCGATTGGGTAACAGTGGATTCTCAAGCACTGACCTTGGCGCCATCTAGCCGCTGCAGCCCAAACTGCCGACATTTTCCATGCCTAAGAGCCGTTAGTTCTGGCTGCTGCCGCTAGATGGTGCCAAGGTCAGGGTTTGGGACTTCACTGTTTCAGACCCAATCAGCTGAGCCAAAGCATTCTACTCTCAGAAAGCCAAGTCTAGACCAACATTCTCAAATAGATTTTATGTCTTTTTCTCTCATGGGAAAGTTCTAGCCTGAATTTAAATATTTTAGTTCGGACCTGATGACCTTGACCCCGTTGAAATCTACTATCATCTTTATAGCTCAAGTGTTTCCATTAACTTGAGCTTAGGAGGAAAGAGTTCAGTTCGGATATAAGTGCTTATCTTCTTTTGATTCGATAACACATATTTTGACGTAAGGAATATGTTTTCTTTACCTCGCCGAATCCTTCGACAAAGAAAATCCGATGAGGGGTCGATTTCTTCATGGTTCGTTGAAGGCACCAAAAAACAGTTAAGCTTAAGCACTTATTTGCATGATATTCGGCAGCCGAACATCATTTCATGAAAGCCATGAACTAAGCAAAAATCTAAATCACGAGTGTCTATGTTGAATGAAGATCGCTTATTTAGAGATTCGTGTCAGGGCCTCTTGTATTTTTGAATCGTGATCATTACTTTTTTGGGTCGAATGCGTAATTTGATATGTCTAACATTGAGTTGTCTCTTGAAAATTAATGGCCTTATTGTGTCGCCTCAAGAGGTCTTTTGACCTTTGTCATCCAAGACGGCTTCATCAAAAATAATACTTTGAAAAAACAAATGGTCTAGAGGTGTACTAAATAATCCTATATATGTGTTGGATATTAAGGTAAAACGACCGTGTTCTAAGGTAAAAGTGTTCTAATGGTTAGTTTTCATTGTACACTTACTAATAACCACATCAGTCGGAATCCATCAATGCCGATATCATATAAAACCGCGTGTTATTGGTGGGTACTTAAACCAAATCAAGCATGGTTCAATACTTATTAGCTTTATAATAAGATAACGAGCCTGAAGGTATTCCTCTCATTAGTAACCTTAACCCATTACCGCCTAAAGTATTGGGAGTGAAACTTAGCTTAAGAGAAATTTGAAGAATGTTTTTCATTAAAATACGCCGTTTCAAGCTTTGGAAATGCCTAAATTGTTAAATTTCAGGTTTCCAGAGGTGTGTTTTTTTTTGAAATTGTGACAATACTGAACTAAAATGATCCTCTAAAATAAATTTTTC
>Ga0058701_10002192_pt1 | contig 14622 bp, 12 predicted proteins | sample AgamicOrMae_FD_97039 | JGI IMG/M metagenome (GOLD analysis project Ga0058701, IMG submission 97039) | Agave microbial communities from Guanajuato, Mexico - Or.Ma.e | ecosystem: Host-associated > Plants > Phyllosphere > Phylloplane/Leaf | place: Guanajuato, Mexico | collected 2012-06-04 | reverse complement strand
TTTTATTTTTTTTTTTTTTTTTTTTTAAGTTTTGTTTTTTTCCTTGAAAAAAAAAAAAGGCAAAAACGGACTTTGCAATTTTTTCTTTTTCAAAAATAATATAATTGAATGAAAATTCCCTGATTTTCCTCCTTTTTGGCGGAATTCCCGTCAATTTCCCGTTTTTTTCCCCGGGTCATTCAATTTCCCGGCTGATTCCCGGTTTCCCCGATCGCTAGACACCCTGCATTATGAAAAATTGAACCAGGGCGGAACTCAAGATGCAGATAACTCACCTTTTGAAATTTTCAGGGTAGTATGAAAACCTGAAACGAAACGCGGTATCGGGAGGTGTGTTCAAAATGTTGTTTCTCCTACCTTGAGCTTGGAGCCCTCGCTGGGAGCATTATCCAACCGTTCTTCGGTCGACATGGCGACGAGCGACTTCAACAAAGGTCTCCTAGGTGGTCCAAGTGCCTCCAGAGCGTCCAGTAACACGTTGTATCCATTGGCTTTTTTGAAGCGATCCTGCAAACGCCAAAATAGATTATACCACTATTACGCAAAGACAACGATTTCCCTCTAAGGTGAGGTTACTGGCCTGACAACTGGCGGGCTAATAAGCTAAATGCCCAGAGTCGTGATTCGAACCCAAGACCTCTTGGTATTCTGCGAGCTAACGAGCTAACGTCTATGTTAGAGCGACCTCCATATATTTCTCTGTCGGTGATCCCACGCGTGCACAGCGATTTGCTATGATAAAGCTCGATTTTTTAAAATCGTGAATTTAACCCACTACCGCCCAGCGATGCCGTTCGGAAACAGAAAAATTTATTTTAGAGGATCTTTTCAGTTCAGTATTTTAACAATTTTAAAAAATATCATCCCTCTGGAAACCTGAAATTTGTTAATTTAGGCATTTTTCAAAGCTTAAAATTTTGTACTTCAATGGGAAAAATCCTTCCAATTTCTCTTAAGCTAAATTTCACTTCAAAGACTTTGGTCTGTTTTAAGCTCACTGTAGCGATCTTCTAATCTAAATATGCCTCCTTATACGCGATTAAAAAGCAGCAGCGCTTGATTTCCCCAAGAAATTTTTCAAAAGTAGGTACAAGAATGAGCAACTTGAAGAAGAGGTGACGGAATCTACGAATGAGCTAGTTTACAGCGTGACCTTTACTCTATCGATGAACACAAAAATTAAACATTCCGAATCAATATAATGGTATTTTGGAAGAGGCTGATTTCGTTATTTCTGAAAACTTTGAAAACTACTGTATTTTGTACAAAAGTGAGTCAAATCAGCAACTTAATGATTTTTCAACGTAAGAAGTAAACTTTTATGATTGTGGGAATAAAATACGAAGAACAGGTCGGGTAAATGTTTGTCAAAGGCGATAATTTTCTCAATTTTCAGATATTTTTACACCCGTTTTGAATTTTTTGATGAATTTAACACGTCGGAAGCGCTGGATTATCCTTGAGGCGATTTTCCCTTTACTTTTCCAAAAAAGGAAAAAATGTTTTTATGTTTAAGGGAAGTTTAAAGGTCCAACACCAAAATCCAAAATTCAACCCTTTGGAGAAGTGGCTAATACGTCCCGACCCTACGAGGTAAAATTTCTTTCTTTCTTTTTTTAATACTGCAGTTATCTATGGGAATGGCAGCGGCAGCGACAACAAAATCATGTTTTCCAATGGATGCTCGCACTCTACTCATTAGTTCACTCCGACTCAATCACGCATTGTATAACTAAATAATAATTTATTTTTCCGTGATGAGCAATTTCTTGACTTCTCCAGATTTTCTTTTTATTTTATTTTCTTTTTCTTTTTTTTTTGAACTCTGAGCTACACTGATTTGGGTTGCAAGGTGCACTTCCTTCACAAACGAAACACTCACCTTCGCCAAATTATTTCCGGTTAAAAACATTGTGATCGCCCCTACGACTTCGATTGCCAGGCTCTGCTTATCGCCCACTTGCTCCTGGGAAAACAAAGCGATTAGAATCAACCTGCACTTCCTTCAAATTTTACGGTTGACCCAATTTTCGGAAAGTTTGCTCTCCGACGTTCAGCACACTGGGTCCAACGGTTTTGATTGAGGACAGAGGAAGTTAGTTAATCCACGAGATTATAAGAGCTAAGGTCAGATTAGGAGAAGTTAGCTACTGTATCGGTAAGGTACAATCAGGCTGCGATTGGTTGGGTGAACGTTTGGAAATACAAAGATCGAAGAAGGTAACTTTATATTGGGTTGGGTAAGATTAAGAATCGTTGGTACTAGCAGTCCAAAAGGTATTGTCCGGTTCTGATCGCGTTGAACACTGTTGCCAGATTCCGCAATTTCGTAAATTTTAATCGCGTCTAACGTTTTAACCATTAAAGATAACCTATCATGTCGGGTATGTTTTGGATCGCTCTCGAGCTGAGCATTCCAAACATAGTATTCAACGTTATGTTATCTTTACCGGTTAAAAAGTTAGACGCGTTTAAATTTGACGGGGTCGCAGAATCTGACAACACTGGCGTTGAAAAAGCTCCGCCTTATGGAAAACTACATTGTCCACGGCCTTGTTGAGCGACCAGAACCGGACAATACCTTCTGGACTGATATTATACCGCGCGTTGTGTTTTATTCTTCGTGAAAGATTATTTCTCACCGCTCCTCGGCGTAGCAGCGCGAGTAGTGCGCTCACGACTTGGTTGTCGATCATCGCTTGCTGCACCTGCGTCACAGCGATGGCCGCGGCGTTGGCGGCGGCCGCGTTGGGAGTGTCGGCCGCCGTTACGAGCGTCCGCAGTGCCGACACCATCTGCGTCAACAAGTGCAGCGAGTCCGGCGTCCAGGGCTCGCCGCTGACTGACTGCACGACGCCCACAAGTTGCTGGAGCAGTGTGCCCACCTCGATTTGCCGCTGCGAGAAAAACAACCCGTTTAGACCATCTCTAGGGGCTTGTCTCGACCCCACGCAAATATTTTCTTGATATCAAACATCTCTTCGTAATGTATTTTAGTCAAAAGTGTGACCCCAACTTTCCTCCCAAAAAAAGAGGAAGCAATATTTTAATAAATCTTTCGGTACTTTCTCGAGCATCGTCGTGACAAAAGCCGTTTGGCAACAATACAGTAATTATAAAGAAAATGAATCATTTTAAACTCGACAGAAAAGGAGCTTCTCTGATATGCAATCGAAAAAGTTAATACCGGTATGATATAGCGGAAGACCGTGTATTCAAGATATTGCGCCACGTGATAAGGATTGTGTGCCTATATGGTACTATCAGTCTCAAAAGTATTGATCGCTCCAAATTTTTCAAACCACCGTGACTTTGAAATGGAGAGACACGTCAGATATGCGCTGAATAGAATCGCTAGATCTTCAAGAGATCTGTCAATTTGATCAGGTATGTCATATCTCTTTCCGCTCCAAAGTTACGGAGGTTTGAAGTAGTTGAAGCGATCAACACTCTTGAGACTGCTAGTACAGACAGTATGTTTAAGGTGGTTCCCAGTTTGGTATTAGGTTTGGTATCTTGTTAAAGTGAAGCAAGTCAACTGTGCCCTGGAACTTAACATCACTCCAACTTTGTCCATCTTGGAGAAACACAGCGGTTAATTAACCTATACAACGTTTTCTTTGCGCAAACTTGCGTTTAACCTCGTTTGTTTAACACCAGGCTTCACCAATCTTGGCTTTTGGCTGGAAAGCTTAGCAGCCTAGCTTCAAAATTAGCTAGCTTAGGTTAGCTGACAGCGGCGTTAACCGCCTGCCTGAGGCACGGTATCGGGAAAGCTCTTTGGGTGGCCGGCTAGCGTGAAGTCGTTTTACGCTACGTTGATGATCTAGGCTTCTATACTAGCGACGACATCTCAAGCTACGTTATGAGCGAATGATACTTCTAGATTCTCTGCCTAATATGCTCAGGACAGGCGTCCGTTCGCTGCGTAGGACTTGGCGGTAACATATGCGCGAACATCATCACCTTCGGAGAAAGGATCATCTTTTTTCGAGTATAATCATAAATTATACTGACTAAACTCGGCTACTAACAGGTATGCAAGAAAATCAAACGCTCTAAATCACCATTCGAAAGTTTCAAGCTGGGAAATTTGGCTATTTGCGAAACAAAAATGTTCTTTTCACCCGGAGCGCAAATCGGTTAATTTTGTACAAATCGAATGCCGTCTACTGAAGCCGCTCTATTTTTGTGTCTCCGTCTCCTTTTGACGCATTCTCTTTTGGGTGTTGCTATTGACCCGACACGCATTAATATAGGGAGACTTGAACGCATGTAATGCATTTTAAATGGGAGGTGACTTGAACGCACGGATCCCAACCTAATACACTTGAAATGGGGCAGTCGGGTCAATATACACTCCCTTAAATTACGACGCGTAGTTTCGGTGGTGAACCTAGGTTAGGTCACTTGTCGCGCCTTGCTTCACTACTGTTTTGTCTTCGCAAATCCTGACAGTACTGACTTCTCGGCGGCAGTAAAGGAGGCATCAGGCTTGAAGACAGGTTAACATAAGTTAAATCTGGCTTGCGTGTCTTGCGCCTGCTCACTTCGTTGTCACTCCGCTTGACTTCAGGACGAAGGGTGGAACAAGCAAAAGAGAATGCTCTCGACCCTACGTTTATGTGATGTTTAACTTATATGGAGTATCCGCTGCTTCGAGAACATACTTTTCTTTCTTAGTTTTTCTAGTGGGAAAAACAACTGAGAGAGAGAACAAACCTGGTCTGGCGAAGAGCGCAGGAGCACTCGAACCATAAGGACAAAGCATTGCAGCGCTGTGTGCCGTAGTTGTGCTGGAGACGAAGGTTTTAACACTGCCATCACGATAGAAGCGGTAGCGGGGCAAATTGCACGTAATGCATTGTGCTGTAAACAGACATATCCGCTCAGTACACATACAGCTGCTGCCAGGCAGATATACGGCAAAAAAAGGGGAGGGGGTCCGACCGACAATATAGCTTTGATATATATGCAATATAGCAAGACTAAAGCAAGGGCTTGAAGTAAGACCAGCATAAGATTGTAATAGGCATCCGTACCTGTCATAGTCGGTCTCAAAGAGTTTAACTTACCGGAGTGGTTACTCCGAAATGCCCTGTTTAAGATTTACCACTGAGGGGACTTCACACATCAGATCATCAACAAATAAATCGCAGACTTAAGTTAGAATAAAATTGCAAAACACCCGAAAAACTTAAATTTCCATTACGTAGAAACCAAAATACGCTCTATGACAAGCAATGTGGAGCACGATCAGGTACGGCAGCGGCGGGGTTGCCGCGATGGACAAGCAGACACCCCACAACTGAAGGCATACACCATCTAGCGGTAGAAGGCGGAAACTCGTACTAGTCTCCAAGAAACCCCGCGCTATCTCACTCTCGTTCCTCGAGAGCCTCATGGGGAGAGAAACGACAACTTCTTTCCACTGTGAGCGCTGATTCGCGGGATGCATGAAAGCAGCCACGCTGATTGGTGGGATGCGAGGGTGACGTGACAGTTGACGCCTCTCTCCCTCTGAAGCTCTCTACTCGTTTCCACACCGCTCTGATACCGCTCCAAAACCTTGAAAAGATGAGTGGATTGCAAGAGGTTTTGGTAATGAAAGTAATGACCGAGGGCTTTTCAGACTCAGATATAAAGGTATGTGGCATGAATTGCCACCTTTAATTTCGAAGGAGATAATGAACAGAGCACAAAGGCTTATCACTATAAACTTTGAGAATACTTAGACCGTGAGAATACTTCGCTCAAAACCCATTTATGCCCAGGAAATTTTTCACGCAATTTTATAAATTTTATCGCTTGAATTGAACATGTTGACATAGGTCCAAAATCACCCCAAAATTTTTTTTTCAAATTATTTCGTTTGTCGTGGGTGAGTTACAGCCTGTGTCGTTAGCGACCCGCTGGGCACAAACCGCAGGAGTATGCGCCCTACGACAGCAGATGACTTATTGCCTCTAAGGGTTATAAAATTAGGTTTTACTGAATAAAGAACACCAGTTAGTGCATGTTGTGGGCATTTTTAGTTTAACACCAAAGGGCCGAAGGGTTATTTTTGGCCCAAATGCCAAAATAGGCTGTACAGTACATTGTGCATACCAATATACTAGTACTGTATGCCTACGTCTTTCGTAGTGCGGTCATTGAGGTATCACTTTTCACCACGGATATCAGAATGAAACTTAGAAAATCAATTAGGATAGGACCATATTTTGTTGATCAAGAGGCAATTAAGCCCCTCACGGGCCAAGATATCGCGGGTTGCCTACCCCAAACTGACAATCCGCGATCTCGGATTGCAACCTTTTGCGATGCTCAACCATGGAATGACTTATGTCTGATCGAAACTATTGTATACAACTTCTACAAACATAGGTTTGTTTTAGAGATTTGAAAGATTGTCACTGTGTTTTTCAAACGAAAATACCTCATAATCAATGTAACAAAAACGCAAAAAGCAACTACAGGTGGATTCCGCATAGCCAGTTTAGGGTAGGCGACCCGCAATGTCTTGATAACCTGACGGGCTAAATCGTGTACCAACTTTTTGGTCAGAAGAATATGACCCTAACGACTATTTGGCCTTATCACGAATATGCACTGCAAAGACTGTGCTATGGAACGGTTACACAAATTTGGTGGAAGTTTCATTTTCTTTGCAAAAACGTTGTTATTTTTATCACAAATATAAATATGTTTTACATGTTTTTAAAACAAAACCACGCATAAAAGCGCTTTGCTATCACCATCACGCAGATATTCGTCCGACAAGTATGGTTCTTGGTGTGTTCCTAGCGGGTCGTTAGGTCCCACGCGATGTGGTGCAGACTTCATTCAAACACTTCGGTAACGGCAAACTTCGAAAAGATATTTTGGAGGGTTCTAGGGTCGGATTAGGGTCGGGGAGAACGTTGAAGAAGGTCATTTCCGGTTGGCAGCCATGTTCAGCAGAAACTCGCGCAAATCGTCCATTACAACCCAAGGTGGCTTTCCTCCTTGTTACAATCTTATACTGGTCTGACTACAGATATAAGTACCGTATATCTCCAAAACATTTAGAGATATTTAATAAAAATAAAATATGGAAACAAATTTGTAGGTCTTAAAATTTAACATCGACTCGGTCTTTTTTCTTTTTTGATATCTTTGTTGGTTTTCAAAATAATCAGTTTCAAAGAATTGGAAAAAAAAGTTCCCAAATGGGGAAGTGCTGCTCCGACTGCACTCGCTAGGGGAGGTTCTCGATTCGATGCTCATTGCAACATGCACCGAAAATTTCATTCATATCGGTCAACTTCTTCGTAAGATATCCACTAACAAACTTCTCCGCACATACGGGCAAATATTCAGACAAGACAGACAGATAGATGGACACACACACACGTCAAGCTGAAAACCAACTGTCTTGACGTTTCAGTGCAAGTAGAATCGTAGGAAATGTGCTTAAAAGTTATTTCAAATTCGATTTTTTGATGTCCAATACTTCCATTCATTCTACAAAAATGGAATTAAAAGGCATCAGCTGAAACGAACACCTAAAAGAAAGAAACACTTTTTAAATTAAAATGTGTACGACACCAAACCTACTAAAGCAAGCAATACCGGTACTTAAGTTTTTCTGAGTGTCAAAAGGCCAAATCTAAACTGTGCAGGCAGCCTCTAAGGTATTCCTCTCTATTCTAGTGTAGGTTAGTTTTCGTAAACAAAAAAAGAAAGACTAAACATACAAGGCTTAATGATGCAACATTCAGCATGCACACACAGGAACAACAGACCGCCCCCACTCCAAAAAATGCTGATAAGGTAACGAATACTGAGTTAACAGGATTATTGTTAATTTAAACGTTTAATTTAATTTTTTTATGTTCAACGACCTTTCAAAGCGAGGCCGAGAAGACATCGACCGAAAGACTGTCCAACCTAACCTAAGTGAGCCTCAGCTGCCGTTAGTCTCACGTCGCTAAGGTTTGGTCACGTGCCTTGCGCCTCGCTTCGCTCCGCCGCGCCGTTCCCAAGCACCACGCCGCTTACTTTCTGGTGTGGCGGCAGTGACAGGCACCAAAAGGTAAAAAGAACTTAAAAGGACGGAAGTTCAACCTCTGAAGTTCGCAATGGAGCAGGGGGTGTTCTCCGACACGAAATGTAAGATAAGGTTAGGTCAAATCAGGTTAAGTGATTCGTTTCCCGTGGCAATAAGTGGGAGGATCGGGACGGAAGCAGTACTGATAGCGGTCTCTTGAGCCTCTCCGATCCTCAGTGCGGAATAAGCTGGTATGGCGCACGGCATGAGACTAGGACCAGTACTGTACTAGGCTAGGGCTGTAGCCCTCGTCTCGTAGCTTGAGTTGAGATACTCCTCAAAACTACGGGCGCGATACTGGGGCGGAAATCTTCCCGCAACACTGTTTCCGATGCTTCCAAAGCGGCTGCCTCAGTCGTATGCTTCGCAGCTGTGGATTTGCCTTTTCATCAGACAATTCAAGGCGCAGAGAAGGATTGAAGCAAAAAGCAAAAGAAAAAGTTACCCATGCGTAATTTGTACAACCCACCATCTATTTCCAAATTAGGACAGCGGTGTTTCAGTGTCCTTATGACGGGAGAGTCGGGTCGAATAACAACGTGTGGGAGAGATCTCACTTATATAATTATCATCTTCCACCTCGAGACATCAACACGACGTAACTCACTACCGACTGACTAGACGAACATATCACAGCTGATCCTGACACATACACAGGTTGGCCAACTCGACTCAGTAATACCAACCTAAACAAGCGGCACGGTCGCTGAGTTCAACGTCATGCCTCAGAGCATGGAAATATTAAGGTAAATATATACTGAAGACTCCATCCACTTGAAATGATTGCCTAGGTAATGTTAAACGGGGCGGGGGAGGAATCTACGCGCATCAGAAACGAGAAAAGGTCTAAAGTTTTTTAACATATATAATGAACATATTCAGCCAAAAAGAATGAGACATGCAGCTACCATATACTTAGGCTAAGTGAAGCTTTGTTCTAGAGGTTGATAATATACACAAATCATACGGATAAAAGATGAATGTTATATATGTGGTGGGCGTTATACCTGTATATGTAGTGATAAAGGTAAACATGCTCATGCGATTAACTACCAATATCTTCCAGAACGAACCTTCCGGTTTGTCTTCTCATACAAAAGAAAAAAAGAGAGAGAGAGAGAAAACAACAACTTACCCCGTTGTCGGTGTAAGATCGATTCGATGAAATTACGCCAGTTTTGGTGTCAGGAGTAGAAGAAAAAGATGCATTGCTTTGTTTCACCAGTGCCATCTGCCAGGAAAGGTTATTCAAGGTTTTCAAATTTGTTAAATCTTAAGGTCGGATAGACCTCCCACCAAACACAAGATAAAGCAGGGTTGGGGTCGTGCAAGATTAGCGTTTCCTCCACATGGCACGTATGGACTGAAGACAGTGCATAAGCTTACTCCAATAAATTATACGTCCATCCCTTTTGACCCTTAATTAAACCCACAATTGACAAATCTCCCTCAGTTTAGGACAAGGCTAATGTGATGATTGCAAAGCGATAATGAGAGGATAGATTGAAAGGAGTCGTTTTATATAACTTCACCGGTGGCTTCATCTAGTTCTGTGCAACGGAAACGGAAGTTGAAACTGGCGGGGAAACTGGAGATTACGGAGGACGCCATGTACCGGTACCGGTTTCTTCGGTAGCAACGGAGGTTCCCGCAACGGGTTCGTCGCAAAGACCCGGGAAAGACTCAACAATGTGTCACAAGGTAATTAATGAATATAATGATGTGTATAAACATAATTTGTCCGATTTATTCTGGAAACAACTTTACCGCCAGATTGTTTTTAGCAGAAAAGTATGTGATTGTTTCCGCCACTAATTTATAAGAGAAGATAGTAGGGCGGTAGAACTCAAAACTTTTTGGTAAGAACGGCGATTTAGCAAGGCGGAGACATAAGTTCCCCCAGGGCGTGCGAATAGACACTCCGATAAATAACATTAGACCAGGGTGGAAGCACAAAAAGTAGTTAATTCAACCTTTGAAAGGACTTTGACCATGTCTTATAAGAAAACGATTTCAGTTTGGTTTTCTTCGCAATGAAAGTACCTCGTTCAGCACAAAATGATTTCCCACTTTGGCCGAATCTCTTGCTTGAACAGTTTGAGAGCTGGATGCTCTTAAAAGAGGTTCTACGGTATGTCTCGCATTTTCCGGCGCGGCTGAGCTTGTGCAGGCTGAGGGAGGGGAGAAGGGATTTCAACCGCGACTCCCTAGCAGCGTGTCAACTCTTCTATAACGCACAGGTTTCTCTCGAACGCTCATCCTGATGGGTACTACCTTGATACCCATTCTCTTGCCCGTCCGTCGGTTTAGAGAAGGCAGTGTGCCAAACCAAACTTTCGTGTCGATCACTGGCCTCTAACCTATCTCCCTCGTTCCCCTCTTTTTTAACGCATCATTTTTTGTGGTCTCGGTAGTTTGCTGTTTATGATTTGTAACTTTTCGTGGTTTTACCAAGCTGATGTCGCTATGAAGGTTAAAAACCAAAATCATTGCAACGAATGAAAGTCAACGCAAACAAATCATTTTGTGAAACCCAAAGTCAAAACATAAACAATCATTCCGTCCGGCGACGCTGGTTTTCAAATAAGGTAAAAGGAATGAGGATATGGGGTTTCACAATAAAAACGCACTTTCTCCAAAATTAAAACATTTTTTATTAGGCAGTACTTAACAATGGGGAAATTTTTGGATGATTTTAAGTCATCATGGGGGAAATGCACCACCTAGAATCAAAACTGCGAAAGTAATGATGCACGTGAACGCCATACGCGGACAGCGAACTACTGAGACACAGGAATATGAAAAAAAAAAGATCTTTGAATACACCGCCCTCTTCCACACTCGTCTAAGGAACACGAATGAGTAAGAGAATGCGCATCAAAGAAAAAGAGCGGGTGAGAGAAGACGGTGTGTTACAGACGAGACCACACGCCAGCGAGGCTATCCAGTTAACGGAGGACCACTTTCGCCTGGCAGTATCCGGCAGTACCTGGTGGTATTTGGAAGTATCTTGGATGCAGAGCCCTTCAACTTCGTAGAGAGGCGCGAATGGTGTCCCCTGCCATGGGGGCCGCCATGATGGGCACAATGTATTTCTCATGGGCGATGGTGCTCAACATGGCGGAGATTCCAGTTGTGAGGGTTTGAGTCTCTCTACTAAGTTACAGGGCTCTACCTGGATGTAAAAGGGCCCCCTCCACTCTTCCTCTCGCCTGCAAAGAAGCGGTACTGCCGAGGTACCGCTGTTATCTGGAGAACCTCTCCGTTGAAATCCCTCCTTCCCTCCCTCAGCCTGCGCAAGCATAGCCGCGCTAGCCTTGCCAGAAATGCGAGACATAACACCTCTTTCAATCGCGCTCGATTGACATGGGCAAATGCACCGGAAAACGATTTCGGCCGAAACCACTACTTTCGAAGTCTAAAGCTCAAAGAGGTTTTTTCGGGGACAAACACCTAAAATTTTCACCAGAGATCATTGCGATATAGATCAACAACCCTTGAGCATTCCATCAAAATCCGAGTGACCCAACAAAAGGCCTTTCAGCTTCCAATACATTTTTTAAACGCAATGAAATACAGTTATACAAATAGAAACTACTGTAGTATTAATAAAAATGATGACCTAGGTATGTTTCTTCTTCACTATTGGCTTCACACTTGTTTTAAACAAATACGTCATATATTTTTTTCCGTCGGGTTTTCATGACGTAAAATGATGAAAATAAAATACATAACAAATAAAAAACTTTTCGAAAGCTATCCTTTTTTATTTTTTCGGTCACAGAATCGTGGTTCATTCAAACCAGAGAGCACTAAAAGCGGTTCATTTCTTCATTTTCGGGCATGGCAGTTGTATGCACTACACTCATGTTCAAGGAAAGGCAAAATAAATACAAGGGAATTTATTTCCCACTTTTTAGTGCACTCTCGTTTGAAAAATTCGTGACTCGATTTCCCACTTTTTAGTGCACTGTGGTTTGAAAAATTCGTGACTCGAATCTGTGACATAAAAAAATGGAAAAGCATGCCTTAAGAAGTTTTTTTTTTTCAGTTTCTTCATGCACTTTATTTTTTATTAAAATCATTATTTTTAGATGTGTCCGACTTAGGTACATATTGTCCCACATGCCTGTTTCTGATCGTCAACATCGACTTCTTTCACGTTTGTTTAGTTCAACATTTTTCTAGGCTGTGCGGTGAACCGGCTAATCATTGATTTTTTCGGTGATTTCAATCACCGAATCGCCGTTTTGAAAATCAACGATCAACCGAATCGTAAAGATCATCGGTGATTCTAACATCACCGGTGAATCACCGATCACCGTTCCAACGAGCTATGAAGTATCGCTATGCTTGGGCGTGTTATTTTGGCAGTTTTGTTTGAAACAACCGAGTTAAGATAGTTCTTTTCTTATCATAACAAATGAGTCTATAACTTCCAGGAAAACTGACCTAGTTGCAGGTGTTACTTCAAAACGGGACTATTTGAGATAGCCGCCTTAAAAGGGGACTAGTTCACACAGCTCGCCCAAAACGGAACTAATAGGGCGTGGAAAAACTGTGAAATCCCAAACGCCGACTTTGGCGCCATCTAGCGGCGGTAGTTCAAACTGCCGACTCTCTCCATGCCGTAATGCCGGCAGTTTGGGCTGCTGCCGCTTGAGGGTGCCAAAGTCAGGGTTTGGGGCTCCATTGTTTTCCCACGCCCCACTGTGACTGCCGGCAGGCAAAACTAATCCCGTTATTGGGGGAACAGTCTTAACTGATGGCTGCAAGCCTTCAAAAATACGTTTTAAGCGACGTCACGATTTGCAGCAAAATGACGTCAACTTGACGAAGTCACAATGACGTCACCGTGACTCCAGGTGTCCTCCTTGGGGAAAGCTCCAACAGTTTCGATCCAACCGGACAAGAATAAATTCTCGCCCAAAGGCAGGCAGCCCAGTTTTAAAAAAAATCGAACATAAGGGATAGAAATGTAAGCCATAGAACCGATTTAAACTGATATGGTTGTTTTTAACGCATTGAATTCGTAAGATGTTCCAACAGAATCGTCAAAATCAGACAGAGACCAAAAATCCAAACTTTAGGTTAACAACATGTATCCTCATCAAACTACCAAGTTGGAAGAACTTTGACCGTTTACCGCAGGACAGAGATTTTTCGCTGATATTACGTGAAACACCGTCGTCTTGCTGCACATCGTCGCTAGCCATATTTCTATTTTTTTTTTCCAATTTGAGTTTAGAAGGGTGGAAAATAATCTTTTGAGTCCAGCAATCGCCGGGTAGACACGGTAAAAAAATAACAAATCGCCCAGCGATGGTTTATCCACACGTCTGTCCCGGCAATGAAAACTCGATGCTCGGGTCGCGCTCTCACTTCGACGGTTGCCGTCAGTGGGGCTGCCTGACGAGCGTAAATCGCCGTGAAAATAACATCAAATGGGGCAATATACCCGCGTTGGTAAGCCAATTCTTCGGTACCGATTCTGGTGTTATAAAACTACGACAAAGAGCGATTTTTTTAAAATATGTTTTGCAGCTTACGAGAGAAATTCCCCTCTCCCCTCACGGGACTAAACATTACTTTACCACGATGGGCGTTTGACGCAACCTTAAGGCCCAAAAACTCAAACAGCTCTTATCGCAAGAGAGCGCCTGACCAACATCGAATAGGCAAAGGAAGGACACTGAAGTCCGGCGTGTTGCCTAACCGTCGTACAAATGGAGCGGATTAAAATGGTTTTGAAACTTTCTCTACTTTTTATCTAATTTTAGTGATATAAAAAACTGTCTATGTAATCACAACTCCGCTTCGAATTATCTTTTTTTCAGTGAAAGCGCCGTTAATACTACCCTAAGGTGCCTTTAAGTTTAACCTACAAAAAAATGTGGCACGATTAAGAGTCAAAAGTTGCTTTGGCCGATTTGTGATTTTTCATGAATATTATAATTGAGAAGAGTTACGCAGGCTCAACAATCAAAAATACTCATTTTTTGGCATTCCAAAATTTGTGGTAACCTCGAAAAATAGAATTACTGCCGATTTTGATGCGAAAAATTTCTTAACTCTCCAGGAAAGTACCTTTTTAGGTAACCAAAATCAACATGATCTGAACACCGTGTCCACGGATAGTGCTTAATCAGGAATGGCATCAGAGTTAAATTACCGTTTTCCTGCCTTGCACCCATCACATGTTAAAAATGCTAACAGAAGAACATTTAGTGAAGAGAAATCCCAACCACCACAAGTTAGTTGAACAGCACCCAGACATGCAACTAGGCCTACTGCACTACCGGTATATTTCTTTTGAAAGAACAAATTCCTTTTTTTTTAACCAAATCTAAATCATTATGTACAGGTAAGTAAGGAGGAAATAAAGAAATTTTTTGAATTGCCTTTGGAGCAGAGCTTGCTTGTATTATACACCTCAAACAGTACTTACCTGTCTTGAAAAGTTTCTAGTTATCCATAAATCCCATAAGTATCAAGTTCCCACACAGGTGCTTAACTCAAAACCCAATAAGAAA
>Ga0058701_10002191_pt1 | contig 14623 bp, 11 predicted proteins | sample AgamicOrMae_FD_97039 | JGI IMG/M metagenome (GOLD analysis project Ga0058701, IMG submission 97039) | Agave microbial communities from Guanajuato, Mexico - Or.Ma.e | ecosystem: Host-associated > Plants > Phyllosphere > Phylloplane/Leaf | place: Guanajuato, Mexico | collected 2012-06-04 | reverse complement strand
ACTAAACAAACTTCGCTTTCACCGGTAGGTAGATAAATATTCGTCTAAGTGATGTTTCGAAGTCTTATTCTGCTTGATGCTTCTTGTCAGTGCGATTAAGAAATGTTGCGGTTCCGGAGTAATAAATTTAGCTGCGTTAGGCAATCCCTAAAGTTCACCCCGTTCGTTTTACATTGAAAAAGCTGTGAAAGGCACTCCTTTGTTTGAAACTTGACTCAAATCATGTTGTGGTCGTGATGTGCTGGCGTGTCCCCTTTTGTGACACAGTTGCGGGGTTGGGGATAAAGGGTTATGTCTGCCTTGATTTGGGATGTCCAAAAGCGAACACTTCAAACGATCTAAGATGGACGTCCATCGAGTTAAATTTTGCGTCTTGGGTAACGTTAACTCGAGTGAAGTACTTTTATTGTTTGACATTCTCGGTGGAATGTGTTAGTACCATAGATTATTCCAGACTTAAGGGTTGGTTGAAATAACTGTCTTCTGCCGGTCATTTTGTGTAAATATTTTTCTATTGGTTGGAGACGTTCCGTTCCGTATTGTGTTTCTAGTGTGGAAAGGGGGAGGTGGTGAGACGGAGAAATGCGTCCTAATCCCATACCATCCTTAAGTAACTTTCCCTGTCCAGTGTATTTGGCCCTGCAAGTCCCTTCCGCGCTGGAGTCCATTGAATCCCCTTTCCATGCTGCCAAGTGCCTGGATTGAATTTTGTTGTTGTTTTTCCTTCACCTGAAGTGCCAAAGCAAGCATCCCCGGCCACCAGAGACAGAAGTAAGGCAAGTTTGAAGTGTACATAGATTGCAGGAGAGCCTCCCGGGAGAGTGCGTCTCTCCTCGAGAAACGACTCTCCTGCCAGTTGACAAATTCTCACCTCTCCAAGTCACTTGTAAATACTATGCTGTGTGTACTAGCCATGGCAGTTTTGCGATGTCGCAAGCCATAGACGTACGTATGTTTGCAGATTTTACTCCTCTGAAAATTTGGTGTGATGTTGTAGACAAGCAACGCGGCCCCGAACAAGATGAAATACTCTAGCTTGGCGCCTCGTAGTCACGCTTTCTAGTGGCACTTATACTCGCCCCAAAAAGCCACTGGTAAAAAAGCACCCGATCCCTTGCTGTCTTGAAACGTCATCCTAACCCCCGAAAAGCGATAATCTTTGATTTTTGAATAGAATTCTCCAGAATCGAGCCAGTTAGAAAAGAGCGTTTGTCTAGTTAGTGTGAGTGTTGTAAACAAGTTATCGTCTGCCGTTGTGGAAGTATCACAAGTAGACGTCAATACTTTGCTGACAAGTGTATTTACATCTTCAACTATTGTTGTGTAGCCTACACTAAGAATTATGTTTTTTGGGAGGATGGTTAATGTGTGTTATGGATGTCTTCTGTCTCGTTCTCTCGACCAGGAAAAGAAACCTTGTATCTTGAGTGGAAATTTCGCTCGCTGAACTAAATTTCTTTTGCTAAACCACATCCTACCAGCAAATGGTTGAGAAATGCCTTTCTTTTCTTTTTTTTTTCTTTGTTGTTTTGCAACGTGGGCGGTTCTCACTTGTATTTAATTTAATCTTTACCTCTTTTTAAAATGTCTTGTTACCAAGCTATGTCTTTAACGCTGTCACGTTGGTATTAAATTTTCATGTTAAACGAATTTCTTTTCGAGTTTCCTCTTTGGTATTACAAAGAGCGAGAATACCTCTTCGGACATAGCTTTTTTGTTTGCAGTTGTTAGTTGTTGTTGTGAAACGTGAATCAGCCCCGCGGTCGCGTGGAAGCTTTGGTTTGGAAATGTTTTGTGCCTTAACTGGGTTACGATTAGATAGCATCCCTCGTCGCCATTCGCGGTTGCCCACCACCAAAAGTCTTCGTTGCTTTCTTTTTAATGTTTTCATCATTTTATTTCGTATCGTACTTTTGCGAAACTGTCTGTTCATAGGATTGCTAAAAGCGGAGGGAAAGTTCGTCGAGACTTTGAAGGCTACATTTTAATGTAATATTACCTAAAGGACGTGTTGCGAATAACTGCGAACCGCAAACTTAAATGCCACCTTTGAATGTGGGAACTAAGTTTATCCCAGTAGAGGTAGCGAACAGGCCTTATTTGGTCAGCTTCATCAACTTCATAAGTCATGACCTCCATCGGCAATATTCGAAATTTTTTTAGTCGGCCACACTCGGTCCTTAAATGTATTACCCTCGCCGACATAGATTCGGAAATGAAAAATTGGAAGAGTTGACGGCTTATGATTGCGATGAGCTGTGCCATTCCATCCCCGCGCCCTCGGACCTCTCAAATTTGTTTCAAGGTTGTAACTATTTTTCTTAATCTAGTTCCCCGTTAATGGGTCGTAGTTTTGGATTCATTTCACTTTAGGTTTTGGAAGTGTCAGCATTTTCTATACGACGGGGACAAAAAAGATAAAAAAGAAGTAAAAATATAAAATAACGCAACCTGTAGTTGGCCGAGAGTAATAATTTTGTCGTAGTGCAATGCTCAGAAACTAATTTAGTGGCATGGTTAGCTGCAGGAGTACTTATTCTTGTGATGGTAAACTATCCGTGTTCTTGTCTGTTTGCCATGCCCTAAACTTTGTACTAAAATAAGAAGGCAGCTAAAACCTGTTGGAATCGCAGGTTAACCGGGCAGCTGCGGCGGTTTTGTGACAGCCTGATTATTTCTTTTAGGCTCAATTTTGAACCATGTCAATCAATTTAACCATTCGTTTGATTTCCTCTGATGTTTATTCGCGAAATGTGATGGGCTGTCACTGAAATTTATTAGTTTCGTATCGATTCCTTGGAAATTGTTGCTTTATGTGAAGTATTTTTTGAAATTGATTGGTGGATGTAGCGTTGTTCAGGTTGTCCACGATATTTCTTGTATCCTCTTTGGACTAAAGTAAATGATGACATTGTCATACCGCGGAGTAACTGGACTCAATGCGCCTCACTGTTTTTTTTTCTTCTTTTTTTGCCGAGTAGCGTGCAGTTGCATAAAACTGCATTAGAAGTGTACAGTACGCATTGAATTCCAGGCGCGTAGTCATAGCTGACGTACACTGTGCATTGCACACTGTACGTTGTACAGTTCGCAGGAGCGTCTTTCGTTTGATCGGATTTGAAATTGAATGATGATTTTTTGTAAGAATACAGCTATGACCATTGGAAATTTAGTAAACTTAAATAAACCTATTTGGCAACACTGCATCGGCATTTTCTTTGTGCGAGAGAATGTGAGACCTAGTCCAAACTCCTTAGTAAGCCTGCAACGAATTCCGTAGGCTGTTTCTTTGGTATTAATAGAACTCTTTGCTTGTACGTCGGACGCCAATGGAAAAGACAGAGCTTTTGGTTGCTTAATAGAAGATAAGAATGAAAAGTGACGGTCAGAGTCTTCAAAAACATTGCAAACCAGTTTATTTGTATATTTTTACAAGTTTACACAATTTGCCGTTGCTATCAGATACCTAATTCAGCAATAAGCATTGCGAACTGAACGTTCATGGCCTGAGATAATAAGAAAAGATTCTCATCGACTTAAAGAGTCTGAAGGACATAGAATGGACAACTACCCACGTGACTGCTGGTCTGAGAGCTTCAGCCAATCGGAGACCTGTCACGTGGCCAGTACTCCACACTTTACTCTGAGGCTCTGTACCCAAGTCGTCTATGATTTTGTCGTAACGTCGATCCAATGGAGATAGGCTGACACTCGTGTATAGACGTCTGGGAACGCTGGAATAGCCGCACAGCCGGTCACTCCAAAGCTAACGATCCCTACGAAGATACTTCGCCCTTCCGGAGAGTCGACGATCAGAGGCCCGCCGCTGTCCCCCTGCTCAAGAAAGGTTTAGAAAGGATTGACAACGAACGTGTAAGCTGTGCAACATGATAACAACTTACGAAGCAGGTGCCCTCTCGTCCTAAGGGCGCCGCGCACAGCATGCCCGCGCCCAGGGGCTCGTCGATGACCTTGGAGCAGTCCGACGTCGACAAGGTCATGACCCGAAGGCGCTGCAGAAGCGCACTGGGCTCACCTCCGAAGGACGACACTCCCCAGCCAGCCACCCACCCCGCGCGATTCGAGTACGTATCGTCTGCCGTAACACAAGATCAGCGAGGTTTTACGTTTCGAAAATCGGTTGATTACCAACATACGAAAAAAAATACGGTCTGAATTATTAAGATGAGCGTGTTCCCCGACTCTTAATATATTTTTCAGTGTCTATTAATCCGACTGCCCCATTTGGAATGTATTGGGTTGGGTTCCGTGCGCTCAACTCACCTCCCATATAACCCATAACCGCCCAAAGTATTTGGAGTGAAATTTAGCTTAAGAGAAATTCGAAGAATTTTTCCCATTAAATTACGCAATTCTAAACTTTGGCAAATGCCTAAATTAGTTAATTTCAGGTCTCCAGAGGGTCGGTATTTTTTAAATTGTGACAATACTGTACTAAAAAGATCCTCTAAAATATTTTTTTCTGTTTCCGAACGGCATCGCTGGGCGGTAGTGGGTTAAAATGCACTAGGTTGGCTACGTGTGTCCAAGTCTCCCTATGTACATGCATGTCGGGTCAATAGCAACAGCCTTTATAAAAAAAATGCTTGTGAAACGGCTAATCAGTCGAAGAGTTTCTTACATATGCATCTTTTTGTTCAGGTTTGAGTTGAGGTTTTTGGAGAGCTGATAGGCAACCCCGATTTTTTTTAATCATGGAGTACCATTACCTGGATTCGGCAGACACACAGGCCCTAAGAAGGGTGAGAAGATGAAAGGCGCCTGGAGACGCAGAATGGCGATGTCGTTATCGAGGAGAAACGGATGAAAGTGGGAATGGAAGACAACCTGGGCGACAGCCCTTTCCTGGTGAGGGACGGTTCCTTCCAGGGCGGCGGCCATGTCCACGGCGCCCCCCACGACGCGCAGCTCGGCCACTGTCGTGTCCCGCCTGCGAAACAAGAGCACATCACGTGTATATCACTCTGGCCACCACCTTCTGTAACAGTGGCAGTGGATCAAACTCGAGGAAGCTCTTATTTGCAGCTGTAATAAAAAGAGCGTAACGTTTGCTTCTTGCTAATGTTTCGGGATAGGCTTACTCTAGATTCACAAAAACTACGGTAAATTTGAAAAGGCTGCTGTAGCGGATCCGCCGAAAGTTTAACCCACTACCGCCCAGCGTTGCCGTTCGGAAACAGAAAAATTTATTTTAGAGGATCTTTTTAGTTCAGTATTGCCACTTTTAAAAAATATCACCCCTCTGGTAACCTGAAATACAATAATTTAGGCATTTTTCAAAGCTAAAAATTGTGTAATTTAATGGGAAAAATCCTTCGAATTTCTCTCAAGCTAAATTTTACTCCAAATACTTTGGGCTGTTACGGGTCAAGTTCCCACAATGGCATCACTTCTTGTCTAGGTGGTTGCAGGGGACACCTTTTTTTCCGTGGTAGTAATGTAGCCTGTTCGTATGACGATGCTTACGTGATTATACAGTGAGCAGCAGTGAGCACGACACTGTCGCTAACGATGGCGCCCCCGCAAAAGAAGAGTTTTTCCAATAAAATGGCGACTTGCCACGGGAATTCAGCCGGCCGCGCGTCCTCACCACCGATAATGCGATCCTCAGCAACGGACTTCCCTGATAAAGAAAAGCGAGTTACTCGTTTTGCGGACGTAACTTTCACCCGCAGGTTTTCCTTCGCTCACCTGCTAATCTGGGAAGGAGAGCCGAATATTCGCTTCGCCGCCTTCTCATCCGGTGGTTGTGCAAACGATTTCGGTCCACGTCGTGGCGTCGTATCAGCTCGTTGATATCTTCAAAGGACACGACGGTATCTGACGATGGGCGCGAACTTAGTCCGCAATCCTTTGGCGCTACAAAAAGGAAAATGCGGACGCGGACAGGCGTGCTGTGTTTTGTTTTTTCAGCTGTTTTTGTTTGTGATCAGCTTCACGTACCTTCGAATAGAGGCGAGGAATTGCAGGAAAGCTGCGTTAGTCGCAGTTGCCACAGAATCGGGTCGGGACCCTGAACGAGGACTGCCAACTTCAAAGGACGCATCTGGCTGGGCTGAACTGCCACGAACGCTACAGAAGACAAAAAGGCACGCTACCATTAATCAGCATTTTAATCTTGTGTACACATCTTTTTATCATTTATTGTTACATCTTTCAGGTTGCGAATATATCAGGCTGTGGCGAAGAGAGACTTAAGGGATGTTTTAGGCCAAGGAGACTCTATAACGGTGGAGCTTCAGGCCTTATACAATGAGAGAACGGGAGACGTTTTCTGACGCCACTTGTTTGTGCGGGTTGCCTACTTACGGGATGAAAGGCAGCTTGTTCGGGTAAGTCCGGAAGAGGTCGTCTTCGTCCGGCTAGAGCAAAGGCTGTTTTTCACCCTGTTAGTTGGCAACCCGCACAAACAAGTGGCGTCACAACGTCTCCCTTTTTCGATGGGAGTGGTTCCACCGTTATAGAGTCACCTTCAGGCCTACGTTGTCTTGAGGACCTGAGGGAGGGTGGTCACTCTTAATGGTGACACTAGCATTAAAGTCACTTTTGACCTAAGATGACGCTCTTTGTGCTTGAAAGAATGACAAACTTACTGGAGAAGTTTGACATCGGTCCACAGAGAGGCGCGATTGGGCCGTCGGACGAGTTGAGGATGACCAGCTGATCCAAATCACAAACGCCTCCGAGGCGACGCGCGAGCTCCATTACTTCAAAGTCCACTCTGAAGTTAGAAAACAAATGAATAAACCTGAAAGCCGAGCCGGGGCGTTACGTTTGATTTCAAAAGTGGAAAGACTCACCTGACAACACATGAATCGTGTCGAATAAGTAGGTCAAAATCACAGGCGAGAGTGCCCGCTAAAGGCGCCGGATAACCCGGAGAGCGAAAGACCAGTGACCTCTCTATAGCGGCATCCCCACAGGTGTATTCGACTGAAAAAGTTCACTTGATTTCATGAGTCGCTGTCTTCTTTGTTTTAGGTTGTTTTGCCATGCTATTGGAAACGCCAGTCTTGCGTTGAAGTCTCCCAAGCAGTTTACTTTTGCGATACAAAATCAGAGTTTTCAGAACGAGATGATCGCGTGGTCTTAATTTTGTTTGTAGCAACGTATTATTTAAGTGCTGCGTCAACTGGGGAGAAGGTGGTAGTGTACTATCATAGACAGAAAAAACGTGTCCCCCACCCTGCAACCACTCGGACATCCGTGCGTTGCGGTTGCCCAGAGGGTTGCAGGGGGGACGATTTTTCTGTCTATGATAGTACCAGCACCTTACCAGTACCGGTACGCTCCAAATTTCATTCAAAAGACCGCGGTGAATTCTCTCGGCTTCAAAAGAGTGTGTTTCAGTAATTACAATTATTAGAGGTCAGGGACTAATGATAGCTACGTAGTATATTAATAAAGTAAGGCTTTGCCAGTGAATTGGGCGGAATATGTGTTACTATGGCACGATTCCGACTTTTCTTTTCTGGAAATTAATGACCGTAACCTACTGCATGAGGGCAGTCAAAGATTCTTGGCGCTATGAGTCTTTTGATCGAGAAGGCCGCGCTTTTTTATTTATTCCCCAGTATGATTGCGCGGGCGGTCCATCCTAGAGAGCCTCATTGGGAGAGAGGCGACAACTTGTTCCCGCGCTGTGTGCTGATTCTTGGGATGCATGAAACCAGCAACGCTGATTGGTCGGACGCTAGTGTGACGTGGCAGTTGACGCCCCTCTCCCTGTGAGGCTGTTTTAAAGCTAAAACGCCGTCGCTTTTCACGGATGATCAGTTCGCTTTAACTTACATACGCAGCACACTTGTCCCGCACTGCACGAGCTGGCCGCGGCGCCGGCGGCGGTCCGCCCGGAGCGGAGGTGGCACGCCTCGCGGGGGCAGCACACTCCGTGGCCATCGCCGCCAGCGCACCTCTGTGGACTCTCGTCACTGTCCAGAGCCGTCGAGCTCCCGTTACCGCTGTGCGCCGACGTCGTCACCACGCCAAGCGCGTCCAGGCCCCCGTCCATCACACCTGCGAGCCCACCAGTTACCGCCGTCATTTCCACTTTCATTACGTCGGTACCAAACGCCAGCCATACGCTTCATAAGGAACCGCGTAAATTATTTCTGCCTAATGAATTCACGCGGTGAATGAGTTTCGATAATGAGAAGAAAAAGGCAAAAAAAAAACACAAAAAATTAAGAGCCATGGGCAGCAGACTCGAAATTGTTGGCGTGACTAACAGACGCATACGTTCTGGGGATCAAGGCTATAATTTTTCTCTTTTTTTTTAGAAATTTTTGTTGTTTGATGCGAATGAGTGCCGATTTAGATCACGTTTATACCATTGACTGTGAATTAAAAATCTTCAGTTCAAGACTAACACTTTCAGTTTTAAAGGTTGGACTTTTTTTTTTGTCCCTCCGTGGTTCAACCTTTCACTTTGCATTTTGAACGAAGGGGAGTGTCTACTGCCCCGACTGCCCCAAATAAGATGTATTAGGTTGGTTTCCGTGCGTTCGAGCCACCTCCCATTAAAATGTATTGGGTTACGTGCGTTCAAGTCTCCTCATATTAATTACATGTCGGGTCAATAACACCCTTAACAGAATTACGTACACCGCGCAGATTGGATCAATCTTATGCTGCCTCGCACCTCGTTCCGCTCGCGCGTCGCCAAGCTTGATGCCGCTTACGTTTACAGGCTGTTTCTGCCGTGGAGTAAGCGGCGCGTCAGGCTTGATGAGCTTTAGCTTAGGTTCGTGCTCTGCTCGGTTTTGCCACGCAATTGGGCGAAAAGAGGTGGAACATCCGACCTCTCCAATGAAGAGCGTTGTTTTTCTGAACAGTGATATTCCAACGAAAAGGACAGATTTGCTCCGATATGAGGTTTTCCTTCTATTTTGTGTCGTGTATTTAAAATAGCCGTTTAGAAGTAGGTCTCCTTACGGTAGATTACGAGCTGAAAACGGAGAATAAAGTAGGGACCAGTGACAACACTTTACAACATCAACGGTACACGCAATTATACGCATCAACCGTGAAATCTACACGGCAGACTCAATGACAATTGAAACTTACTCTATGTGAAGCGGTGTGAGTTTGGTATTAGATTTGTTGCTTCGCATTTCGCGGTCTGTTACCTGTTCGGCTGGGAAGGATGTGCAACTCCTGAGTGGTTGAACCTCCGGCCGCGAGATGGACGTCTTGAGGGAAGAACACGTCCAGAAGGGCCGTGGCATTGCGTTCGCGGCGGTGAGAACGCACTACATCCAGTGTCGTGCTTATAACAGGTCCATTACAACACCTGGAAACACAATCGTCATTCTATTTTTACCCGCTCATTGGCTTACTCTTAGTGAGGGATGGCGCAATTTACAAGCTGTAGAAGCTCGAAAAACAGGTTTTCGAATGATTCGTTCGGTTTGTCTTATCGCTGATATTTAAAAATCGACAAGCTTTTCAAAAAAATCCATCACGTCCGACGAAAAACCCTGGGTCGCGACCTTTGATCTCACTGTCAGCTTGTAGCTTCATCCTGCAAAGGCGTGAATAGGCAACCGGGCCTACACTTGTGTAGCGCGAGGTGCCTAAGTTTAGCTGGTTTGTGCTGATCGAACTGCGAGTAATCATCCGTGTTATTAGTACGAATTGCCGTTGCCTGCTGCACACACGCGTTTTCTTCAAGATGGAATCCTTCTTGAATAAAATTTGAAATCTTACAGGTTTAGCCAATCAAAACATGTGGAAATTAACAATTTCCGCACACTTCACGTCTTTCACAGATCGAACGACTGCGTTGAGTCCGACTATCACAAACTTCTCACGTTAACCACACGCGCAAGCGATTCAAGAAAAATTTTCGCCCTTTTTTTATCACTGATTTTACACTTTTCACCAAAAATGCACTGGATAAAATAACGGATCACACTCCTCGGCTTGTAATCGCCAAATTTCTTGTCATGTCGTATCACAGTCATAGCGATATTCGTCGTCGAGGCTCACATAGGTTGGGCGACTTCAAACTACACTGCCTTTTATAAATGAGCACTTTTGTAAGAAATGCGAACAAGAACGGAGAAAGTTACGAGAAAAGTAGAGGAATGTTTGTCGCTACGTACAAAGACAGAAGAAGCAGAGGAATAGCGAGCATAGCTCATGCCGCCTCTTCCGTGCATCCCTCCACAGTCTTGACGAGGTCCTCGCTTCGGAGATCCACAACCAAGTGAGTGCAAAAAGCTCCTCTGCCGCTGGCATGGCGCCGTCTCCGGAACGCAACGCGCTGGCGCCACCACGGTCCGTTTCCCTTCGTCCTGTTTCCATCTCAACGGAATAGGCGCACAATCAAATCGCATCCGCGCATCTGATAGCCAATCATTTTTGCGAATTCCCGACTCACTCGAGTACAGAGCGTTCCTCTTGCAGCGATTGGGGGCTCTCATTTTAACTGCAGCGTAAAGTTGAAGAAGGTCCAGTTCCCCACATCGTCGTTAATTAATTTTAAGATTAATTTATCTTAATTTAAGACATCTTTTTGAAGTACCCATCTTGGACCTTATACGATACCTGGGTGTTATTCTTATGAGTTGAAACGTTCTAGGGATATGTCTGCAAGAGATTTTACTAAAAAGTTAAGTATTTTTTTGCACGTTTTTTTTAAATTATTCATTTAATTTTATTATTTTTGTTGAGTACAAAACAGTTTCCTTCGTCATTTTTCCCTTGTGCTTATTTTGCATCGTTTTTAATGTGACTACACACAGAACGGGTATTATAAATGCGGGCTTTCTAATTAAATTCTAACTTTGTTTAGTAAGTTGAAAACCATGCGAAAATAAGTAACTTTGCCCTGAAGCTATTCCATAAAGTGCCGGCCGTTATCTGACCCATTTTTTTAATTTAATTTTATTTTATTTATTAATTATTTTTTTAGCTTTATTTAGAAAAAAGAAATTACGTCTGCCGCGATTTTTGTTTCTTTTCTACTGGACATAGTTCTTTTTGGTAGGTCAAAGAAGTACCACAAATATTTTTGAAGATAACTCACCGTACATTTGGGTACAAAAAATGAAGAATAAGATATCTTGCGGTTACCTCGTATAACTTTGTGCCATGCGGGTGTAATTTAGTTCTTACGTTATGCTACAGTTAAAGAAAATGCAATTTTAAGACGCAAAGTTAATATTTGTTTAGTTTTCACTAATTTTGTATGAAGAGATGCCTCTTGAAAATTTAAACACAATAGTTTCGTATGATGTGAGCTGTGTGAAGCCAAGCTTGAAACTGAGTGTTCACTGTCTGGATATAGGGTCATGCGTTATGCTTTCGTCCCAACTTCCTCTGTGACCTGGAAAATACTTTATTGTGACTTTATGCTTCTAGATGAGGTTATGCATTATAAGAGCAGTTTATACCTCAAGCGGAACGAAAATCTCTTTTTGAAATAGCCGGAGCCGAAATCGATTCAAATTGTGGTAAATATCATCGCATCAGCGGTCGCGGGGGACAGTAGTTTTCTAACTTTAAGGTCCAAGTAAAACAATGCCGTTCATTCATCAGAGAACATGAGAACGTGTCAATAATTCTTTAGAAAACCAAGTAACTCAAACGAACGCGATCGCGGGCTGATTGCTTAATTCAGATCATTTTGTAATTCGTTGCGCTTCGTTCGGTTATGCGATGATCCACGCCCAGAGCAACGCGTACCGGTATGTCGGATGATTTCTTTAAGCCCTGCTTGCTTTTTCGTAAAGCTTTCCGGAGCTCGCTTCCAAAGCAGGGCAGCGAAAGTACACTCAAATAAAAAAATAAATTTTTCGACATTTTTTCTCCCTTTTCTTTTTTATTAGGTAGAAATCTGTAGCGTCTTTTCGGCGCGCTTCGTAAACTAAGCGGAACTGCATGAAGGCCACGCCTCCACACAGGTACTTGCTAGTTGACATGCATTGCTGCGCTCTTCTCGTTGGCCATCAGATGACGAATAGACCTTTCTGATGTACCGATACAGTGTATTTAAGACCCTCCGCGGTCTCGGTTACATTAATAGAACCGAAAGTAAAAGCCTGATTCGTTTCTGCACTGGCTGCAGCACGTTATAATGAGGATACTTAAGATCGCCTGGTGCCCTCAGGGACAGAGCGAGCCCCTCCAATGTAGACAGAGCGTCTGAAACTGCCCCCTCGTGTGAGACGACCCCACACTGGGAAATGCCCTTTTTTTTTCACGGAAGAACTTGGTAACTCCGCAATCCCCTTTCCCCTCGCCAGCGCGCGCGTCCCTTCGTTCTTCCCGCGTGTTTTCTCCCCTCGTTCAATTTCCATCTGTCAAATTCCCCCGGCCCCTTCTCCCCCTCTCCCCCTGCCCCTCACCCGCCACAAAGCCAGAACCGTGCCGTGTCGAGCCGATCCGCTCGCATGTCCCACAAGCAGTGAATCACAACGCAAGGCCGTGGGGTGTTGTTCCTTGTTTTTGTTATTAAATTCCATAATGGGATTTGTTTATTTGAGTGATGTTTTCATATGATGCGACTAGGAGGATCACCTATCAAAATGACCAAGTGGGAAACAGTGAAAGACAGAGACAAGTTTGGAATAGGTGCGTGTGACTGGGATGATAAATGCATGGCGTAGGTCATAAGGTGTCGAGTTGGTTAGGCGGCACTTGTCTGGAATATTTTATTTAACTCTTGAACGTTCCAATTTTGCACCGGGTTTCTTTCCTTCCTTTTGACCTTTAATATTTTCCTTTCCAACGTTTTTTGAACTGTCATCGGTTTTGGCCGCGCCTTTTTCAGCGGTATGTCTGAAAATGTAAACACTACTTGTTGCTTTGACCATCAAGGTTAATTTTCGTTGGTTGTTCCAATGACTCATCAAAATGATATTGATTAGCTTAATAATTGATTGTTGAATAATATTTTTTTTCTGTTATTTATGATATAATAGCTGAAGTAAAATTATTTTTTTTTCCAAACTTATATTGACAGGAATTTGACAGCTCTGTCACTTTAACTTATCTCATCGCTTTCTTCATAACGCATACTATTTACACAGAAGACTTTTCAGATATACCAATATTTTCTGCAAATGCATTAAAATCAAAACTAGTTGGAATACATCTTCAACTCTCAGGAATGACATCAGCTTTTTGACCTTTGAACATTCATTTAAAGTTCTTCGACTTCCTAAAAATATTTGTGTTACAAGTAATTTTCTCAACCTTTCTTATAAATTGTTAGAAATCTAGAAGTTAAATCTTACAACTTTCCCTGTGATTTTGTTGCTGCTGCTATGATCACATTACTTTGGAGTAATTTTTATTAAATGTGTTTTTTTTTCCTTTTTTACCATTTCTTGAGTCCTTTTTTTTCTGATTTTTTTTTCCCGCTTTTATTATGTCTTATTAACATGAGAAGTACTGACATCTAATTTATTAGAGTGCTCGCATACCCAGTCAATGACTTACATCCGATCAATTTTTTTTTTCTATTCTGCTGGATCATTTATTTATTTTTACATTATTTTTTTTTATTATGTAATAATAACTACCTAACCAAAGAAACAGGCATTACTTGGATTGCTCTGTCAGAACAATGGCATGGCTGTATGACATAATAGAAGGAATTTATTTAAGTATGGTTATGTAATCCATTGTATAAAGTTATGCATACTAATTCTGTCAAAGAATGGAGATTAACTGTAAAATCACAGTTTTCCCATCTTTTGGTATTGAATGCATTGCTGTATTTTCTCTAGTATGCCAATAACTTTTTTGTAATCGCCGGTGTCTTGTATATAATTTGCGACTGATAATCTTTTGCAAGACTGCAAAAAAACGAAAGCGAGAGTCCAAAGGAGGCGATAGCGGTATGACTGCATGCAACAGGTAGTCGCCCGCACTTGCAAAGTCGCGCGATACTTCAAATCATTATTTGTTGCAGCTGCGTTCACACCATTCGTCCCCGTTTCGTTAATGTTAAGCAGATTTACCGATACATTTTTTGGGGACGGTGACCTTGCAAGTAAAACGCGAATTCCTTGCATATTTTTTCTTTGCTAGGAAGCCATGAATGCGGACAAGGTTTATTAAAAGTTTGTCTATGACGGAAGGTTGTTGCAAATAAATAAAATATCGGCGCAGCGGCGCGGCGCAGAGCCTACTGCGCGCGGAGGGGAGAGAAGGGAAGGAGAGAGTGACGGAGGCCGCCGCTGTATGAGGATATCCTCATTCATAGTGCGATCTGATTTGCTTTCGTGGGAAATCGCGACAACCTTTATTTTTTCGCCCATACCTTTTGCCCCCAAAAATTTGATCATTATTTCTCGTGGGCGCTGAAATCCGATTTACGTTTTCAGAGTATTGGGGTGGTCCTTTTATTACTCAGCAATTAATTTTTTTTATGAAACGTTTTTCTACAAACATGTTCTTTGGTCGCACTGGTGCCTGATTTTTTAATATTTTTCCCCCCATTTTTTTCCTTTTTATTCTTTTTTTCATTTTTTCATTTTTTCTTTTTTTTTTTAAAGCAGGAAATAAGGGCATGTTAAAATGCTTGTGTTTTGTATTCTTCGCACGAAGAAAATGTTAATGTCCAGAAAAGATAATAACCGGTATATTT
>Ga0058701_10002190_pt1 | contig 14624 bp, 11 predicted proteins | sample AgamicOrMae_FD_97039 | JGI IMG/M metagenome (GOLD analysis project Ga0058701, IMG submission 97039) | Agave microbial communities from Guanajuato, Mexico - Or.Ma.e | ecosystem: Host-associated > Plants > Phyllosphere > Phylloplane/Leaf | place: Guanajuato, Mexico | collected 2012-06-04 | reverse complement strand
TGTTATTGTTATACTTATTTTTACAGGTTCTTTTACCTAAGGGAGAGGAGGATCTATTAGGAAGAATCGCAAGAGTTAAGGTTGAGTCTGTATCAAAGTTTTGTATGCTGAGCGTTCGAACCTTGAATTCAGCCGTCAAGGTCGCAGCCCAGTCAGTCCCAGTTACCGGCGGTACAGTTACGGGGACGAAGACATCATTTTACAAGAATTATGCTTTAGCTGCAGTTTTTGTGAGTGTTTTGTTGAGACTTATTTGGTTGTTTTGGTTTTGATAAGCGGACTGTTTAAGGAAAAAATTTTTAACAGTTTAGTTGTGCCAAAGGGACATCATCTCTTTTTACTTTTCTGGCACTTTTCAGTGGATATCTAATTTTTTCCTAAGCGAGAACTATGTGAATGTGGCTATTGGCGCTCTGAATCAATCAACTGTGAGAAACCCCCAGGTTTACAGCAGAGGGGCTGTAGTCCTTTTTTTGAATTCTTTTTCTTATGTTTGGTCTTCCTCCCGTTCCGTTTTTGGACCTCGCCAAAAAAAAAGTTATCCGAAATGCCTAGGAAAAGTACATTTTATTTTTATGACAGGAATTCGCCATTTTGTTTTTCCCTATTTAAATTAAGATACGATAAGAATTCTTCGACTCGAGTCGACGAGACTCGACCTGTGCTAAGTCAGTTCACGTACAGCCGAGGGCATAAATGGCTGACAGCGTTTTTTTTTCCGATTTATGTTGGTGGCAAGGGTTCAAATCCAAAGCGAACGACATGACTGTACCGTACCCATTTTACTTCCCTTCCAGCCTTTCTTTTCATCAGTGAAGACACTGCATTGCCATCGTTAAAAATCGGCGAATTTAAAATACCCGCCGTTAGCCATTAACGCCCTCGACTGGACAGTTGTTAACGTTCACTGTGATGTGTTTGAGGACTGCTTGGAAAGCGTTAGCCCGTTGATCACTCAGCCTTATCAAAGTTTGTTTTTGCTATTTATACACTTGTTCGAAAAGGCAATAAACTGCAATTCAAGGAGCATGTGAATGTCGAGCGTTTTGGTTCCTTAACATCATTTTTAGATAGTATTAGATAGTCCTGCCTTTGTTCAATTGAGAGTATGTCATGTCGCATTCAAATCTAGCGACTTATTTTTTCGAACTCTGTGTTGGATATACGGATGACCTCGCGCTCGGTCTGGTAAGTTCAATCGTACTGCCAACATAAATTTCTCGTAACAAGCAAAACTACGGTGAATCTCCACTCCACAGTCGAAAACAAAGGACGCTTATATGAGGCAACACAGTACGTCTCTTGACAGGGTGTTAGCTTGGATTAAGGACGTGTAATTAAGGACCAATCAATTGTGGGCGGGAATTTGCACAGCTCGGTGATTCGTTTATTAATTAATTAATAATCATACACTTTTCACATATGTTACAAAACAGGACTGACCAAAATGCACGCTTACAGTATTCCATCATGAAGCCTTTCAGTGTTTCATCGAAACCAATCAAAAACTATCGAGAGAAAAAAAGGCCAAGCATATTACACTGCATAACAACGCAAGGGGTTCCACACTGAGCAGATTTAGCGCCAAGTGTCATTTCACCGCAACGCATCATACCCTCGCGGGCTTAAAAAGACCTGCCCTGCTTGGGTTTCCAATATACAACGAACTTTTCATTGTTGTTTGTACAAACTGTCAGGTGTCGGCTTTCACTGCGTCGGTGATAACTAGGTAAATTCATTAAATTAACAGCCAGTCAAGTAATAACTACATATTCTCCCGTACAATGAACATTCCCTACGAGTTGTTGACGCGTTTACTAAAATTGAATCTATTTTTGAGGTGGCTTATTCTTTGGAACATACATAACTTTCATCGTCTTCATGGCGGTCCACTTCTTCCTGTACAGGTACCACGTCACGGCGCCCATGAAAGTTAATACGGTGAAGACCTGTCATCAGAAATCGGCAAAATTAGCACATGCTTAGTAGGTCCTTCCGATACCGTTAGTTGGATTGTTGCCGTTCACTGACCTTGATGCCGACTCTCTTGCGGGTGTCGTGATCTGGGTTAGCCGTCCACGTCAGGAAAGTAGCTACATCCTTTGCTAACTGGGAGGCCGTATTGGGTGTCCCATCGTCGTATTCCACAACCTGCGCGAGAAAATACAATGTAATGCAGTGCAGATCACCGTAAACGCTGACTAGAGCGATAAATACGAACCTCGTCGTAAATGGCTTGGGCCATGCCAATGCCACCTCCAGGGAAGTACGGATTGAAGTATTGACCTTCCCCAACAGTCACCCCGGCTGGAGCATCACAGTAACCCGTTAAAAGGGCAAAAATATAATCCTGAAATGAGACAAAACCTTTGACAATCTGTCCTCAAGAGATGAGCTACCCAAGTCGATGTTACGAACCTCTCCTCCGTGCCGGGCATTGACAATATAGGACAGGTCGGGTGGATAAGCACCGTTATTGGCAGCTCGGGCGGCCTGTTCGTTGGGGTATGGGCTGGGGAAAGCATCAGACGGCTTGCCTGGTCTCTTGAACATGTTGCCCAGATCATCAGGCCCATCAGTAACCTACAACAAGAGAATGGTATCAGGTTTAATTCAAAATGAGAGTAAAATCCACAGGAAAAGGTACACTTGTCTGAGAAGGTAAACTAATTATAGTACCTCAATATCAGCTGCCTCTGCCTTTGCTTCTTCTTCAGTCATGCACACTCCAATCAGCTCACGGTAACGTACATATTCCAAGCTGTGGCAGGCTGAGCAGACTTGTTTGTACACCTGGTATCCTCGGCGGATGCTGCGAGTAAGAAATAGATTTCAATGTCACTTAAAAGTTCACAGCTGTTCTCAGAGTACTGCAAATTAATGCAAAACCCACTAAACAGAAGCCAATATCCAGCACAGATAAGAATTGCACTAACCTGGCAGCATCAAAGGATGAAAAATACCCACTATGAGGCCAAACATTTTTGGCTGGATGTGCTACAAGTTCATCTGCAGAAACAGACTTTTCTAGCAGATAGAGAAGAGAACCAGCTGCGCCAGCAATTATACCACATGTTGTATACAACTGTAACAGGTGCATGTAAACATTTGATCATGGCAATTAAGGAAAGATAATAGTAATATAAATGTTAGTGAACTTACTGCCTTGCGAGACTTGGGTTGAGCTGATGTTGAAAGATTGTTACTAATCTGGAAACAAGACAATGATATTAAAATCCATAATTGGGCTAAGTGTTGGTGATTTGGCTACACAAGTCATTCCGGAGAAAAGAAAAATTCGACAACCTCTCAAAGACCCGGTGCATTGAAAATACAGCTGTCGGAATCCTCCCCAGAATGGGAACAACGCTCCAACGGTAATAACTGTATAATAACGTTCTCCGTAAGAATGACAGCTATACTGAAGCGCGAAGAGTGGCTTGAAGCATGTATGTATTACTTCTGACACACGATATTGAGCAAATTTCATTATAACCTCTAACGAGACCACAGTCTGATGAGAGGATGAGGCAATATTCATCACAGCAGAAAATAGTTACGTAATTTTAGACAAATGTGAATCAAAACTTTTAAAAGCATGTCGCAAGTAAATTAAATGGTAAAAGAAAAGTGCAAGTGGAAGGTCATAAGAATATTTCTGCAAAAAGGTACTGCTTAGCGGACGTCCATCAGACGGACCAACATTAATTACGACAAGAGTGAATACGTTTGGCATACCTACAGTTTCATCTACGGAAAAGAGAACTAAATAAACACCGTAAACCCATCAAAATTACCTGCTGCAAAATAACTCCATGATTGTTTTTTAGGAGACCAGCTCCACAAATCCTTCTTATGCTCGCCGCCATTTTAACCAGAAGGTACAAAAATAAAGGTCAAAAGGTATCGTCTGCACAAAATTCCTTGGACACGTCAATGAAAGAAAATATCCATTTCAATAAAACACAAAGTAATTAATAAAACCACCAAAATAATTTTGAAGTTAATTTAAGCTACGTTAAATTAACAGTAAAATATAGTGCTCATTTGGTGCCGATGGTCAGAAATCGAGAACCGTACACCGTTTCGATTTTCCTTTCGAGTCCGAGTCGAGTAATCGCACTGCCTTTCTCGGCTTTCTGGCCACACATTCTTTTACAATTTTTGGTTGAAAAAGCTAGGAAGAATTTGATTTATCCTTTCCAATGTTTACTAATGATTTTCTGGGGAAAGTCGAGAGACCTTAGAACCCAAATAAGGTTTAAATTCAAGAACTTTTGGAAAGAAACACGCTCATGTGTCACATGCACTTTTCTTTTGCAGGTAAAAACAAATGTAAAAATAACGATTTGAAGAGATTCAAATAAATCGCCAGCTGATATGAAGAGGTTAAAAATATACCACTGAATATTTATGGACTTTTAAAGATATATTTCTAGGTTTAACTTGCAATACAATGCTTTAACGCACGGGGCCTCGGATATGGAAGTTTTGAATGCCCCGCTCTTCACTTCAATTTTCATTAAATTTTCTCAACTTTTAAGTGAAAAATCTATCCTATTGAAGTTTATGATGGGCTTATATAAGGTCGTATTAATATTAATGAAACCAAATTTAATATTACATACAAGGTTTTATATTCATCCATAAATATTTATAGTTTCGTTCTGTAAATTTTGATTTTATAAGGTTGGCTAACTGATAGCGTGCGTTTGCAGCGCCACTAGCGGTGGTGATCACAGCCAACAACGAACGAGAACGAAGTGAATCTCTCAGTTGTTCTGTGTTTCGTGAAATTGACGATTGTCGGTGCAGGATCCTCCGAGCGTAGATGAACGCAGTAATCGGGCTTTATCGGATCAATCCTGTGTTAAAATCTAATCTTTCACGATGAGTACTGGAATGCCCGAATTAGGAAGTAAAATAAGTTTAATATCGAAAGCCGATATACGGTATGAAGGCCGATTATTTACTGTGGACCCGCAGGAATGCACCATAGCTTTGGCCAATGGTAAGAATTACTTCAGTCGCAATTTCAGTTTATTGTTGCGGACAATGATAAAATGGAAGCTAGAACCCCATTACCCCCTTTTCTGCACTCCAAGTTGCTTTCGGTTTCGTCCAATCGCCTCCATCACCGGAATGGCTTCTTACTGTCAGACCTGGAATAGCGGCGTATCTTCCCAAGTCCAGTTTTCCCGGCAGTAATCAGATTTATTCAAGGGTTGAATAGGATTTTTCAACTCCCCGAAATTTTCGAGGTTCGAGGCACATGTGACTCGAAGGGTGCTTCTTAATCTTGTCTTTGTCAGTCTAACCTACTTTGTGGCCGGGATGAACTTGACTGTGCTCGGTTGACATTTTGGACTTTCTCTCTGCTCGAGAATACCTCGGACGTATAATCGGCGCGCGACTTATTGATTGCTTAAAATGTAAATGGAAGCTCCTCAAGCCGACTGAATTTGCCCAATCTCACCGTAACTTCTCAACGCATTCACATGCACTCCACAGGGGAAGTGCCGGGAAGATTTTGGAGGAGTGTTTCTCGAATCTTGTGACGAATTCGTTGAACTAACTCCGCCGAAAACGTTGGCGAAAGTCCAAATCGATCTACTGCAAACCAAGATAATGCTAAAGAATTTTATTTTGTTTTTTTAAAATCATTTAATTTGTTGTGATCTGTGTTGTCATAATCAACTTCTATGCTGAAACCCTTCACTGCTGCTTTAAATTTGGTCTTCTGCATCGGTTTCTTTATTCACTGATCTGCCCATGCCACATCATACATGCTTGAAGAGTCTTAGTATAGCCTGTGAAACATTGTTTCAATGGTTGTTCCTAGTGTTTTCTCTCCTAATTCTTTTTGCCCTTCTGGATTTCAATCAGTTGCAGATTGGTATTTTCATATAATGGCTTACTTCTGGTTCATTCTTGAGAAAAGTTTTTGACTTGTGATTTTTCTTTGTTTTTATTTTCTAGTGCGCTCGTTTGGAACAGAAGAGAGGGAGGCATGTTTTCCTGTCCCAGCCCAAAATCAAATTTATGACTATATTCTCTTCAGGGGTTCTGACATAAAGGATATCAGAGTAGTCACACAACCTGCTCTCAATGACCCTGCAATTGTTCAGGTATGTATCTGGATATTCCTCAGCATGCTCATCTTCAATTTGGTTTGGGCTCAGAAGTGTCTGTTGAAGCCATCTGTTGACATGACAATTACAACATTTTGTTGCTCGTTTAGTCTATTCAATCAGAAAATCGATACAACAAGCTTCACATTTCATATCACATTATTTATTTTAAATACCCACTCTGACTTATGAGCCAACTTCTTTGAACACTAAAAACTTATTGAGCTGGCAGTCTATCTTAAACTCTTTTCTAGTGCAGCAACACTGCTAAAACTCAAATATTTGGATTTTGTCAATGTCAGATCTTTTCAATAAAGCCAAGGGCTGTTACAATGAAAAGGGAGATGGGGTAGGGTTTACAGTGCCTTTCCCCAAATTGTGACAAAAGCGCTGTGCACTTACATGAAGGTTAGTCACAATATTGTAGGTCAATACCAAAGTGTGCTTCCCTCATTAATGTCATCGGCCCAAGTTTTAAACACACAGTTTATGGTGATGGTCCACAAGCCTGACTGCATGATATCCTCTTTTGAATTGTGAGCACCTCTACAAATAACCCGGGACCTGGTTTAGGTGTAATTGTCATTGTTTTCAAATTTCTCTCGCAGGCTAGAGACTCGTGTAACAGAGAGTAGCCAACTCTAACAGTCCATTTGAATTCCACAGATCTGATTGGTTGGGATTCAGTGCTTGCTTTTGCTGATTGGTTGGGATCCAAAACTTAATGTGGCATAGTTGGCCACACTCTGTTTACACTGTCTCTCTATTGAAGGCCACTATCATTTATATTTAATGTACACAAGAAAGTAACTTTGTGCGTCACTGCAGATACAGTAGCTGAGCAGTTTCAGGCCACTCTTTGATAAAAATTTTAAAATGTTTTAACTCGCTATCATGTACACTTTTTTAAGACTTTTGACTAATCTTGCACGTTTCTCTGCGACTTTGTTTAACTCTCATCGCTGCGTCGGCACATCGAGCAGACCGAGGTGATTATCCGCTGCAATTTGTGTGGTATTTCAGTATATGTATACCTTGAAACTTATAAACATTCTCTGTAAAACCTAGTTTTCAGCATATTCTCGTTTCTGTTTACCTTGACTTTAAATTTGCTGCAGTGCCCTCAAGTAAAGAAATAATTCAGCATCATTAAAATTTCAATGATTTCAATTTTAAAAAACCTCACTGTAATGTGTAATGTTTGTATATTGTGGCATTGACAGTTGTAAACTATCTTCCTGGAAGCTTTATCAGAGTCGCAGCGTGAGAGTTAAGCAAGTGATGTTGTTCACAGCTGTCGGTTCCACCCAACCTCGTGGCCAACTACCCAAGCCAAGGGTTCCCTCATCCGGTTATGGGCCTTGGACCAGGTATGGGACCATACACCCAATCGTACGGCGGCCCCATGGGAGGCATGTCGGGGCTCGGAGGGTCCAGCATGGCGCCCGGCGGGGGCATGAACCGGGACCCCCGCTTGACGAAGACCCCATCAAGTGAGTTAGTCCAACTAGACCCGCTGCAAGCCGACGGCGAGAGTCACGGTATGTAGAAAACATCACTATTTGCATGGCTGCGTCGAGCTGGAATGCTCTGCTTGGTTTGTACGCACGTCTGGATCCGCAAGCATGCTGTCTCCTGCCTGCGCAATTCGCCACCAGCCCAATTTTATTTTTCTAGAACTAGCGACCACTCTGGCTTGATGCGTGGGATGCTTTGGGGATTTGATCTAATTTTTACTTCCAAAGTTGATTAAATCTTTTCCTTAAAATTTACGTAATTTTCCTCTCTTTCCGAAAGTGATGAGTGAATGTTTGCACAGATATTGTGGCTATTGACAGCTTGCTTCGATTGGATTTCTCTGCAATAGTGCGTGTCTTCATGCCTGGCTGTTCTGTCGGCTTGCGTAGGGAAAATTCTCTTCAGCAGCACGGGCATTTGATTAATAATTGCCTTGTGCGGGTCATAACTTGCACGGCTTACGCACGGCCTGGTATATGCTTCAGAAGTTTAGTTTGGTGGCTATTTTTGGGTATTAAATTGTACGGCTTACACAACATAATTTTTCCCGGGTTGCGCACCTGGAAAACTTGGAAAAACCGGAATTTCTTTCTTTGGAAAGTCACTGGAATATCGGAATTTTTACTCTTTTCCCTGGAAAAAAATGTATTTTTTTCTCGTAAAAAATGCTGATTTCACCGTTTTGGTCATTGATTTTTCTCGTTTTATTTTATTTTATTTTTTTCCATAACTGAAATGTGACCATCGCGTATCATAACAATCGTGTAGGCTACTTTGAATAATCACGTCATACATTAGAATATAATATTTTGCTTTTTGCTCTTAAACGGCATTCTGCTAATGACATCTTTTTTTTTTTTTTTAATCCGTTTTGAAAAAAAAATCGGCGAATTTCGTTTGGCCAATTCGTAACAACCATTTTATTTCCATTGTCCGAGCAGTGCAAGGAAAATGCTCTTGATTTTTTAGTTAAAAAAACTTTTGATTTCTATCTCCAGATTATTTGCATGGTACTTTAAATAAGGGATCAGTAAACCGCTTAACCGCTTCTAGACCCATGCCTGTTATATTTGATGAGTGTCAGGGAAACTCTTAAGAGTAGTATTCAAGACTTTTTTGATTCGCATGTCCTGATTGCAATTTGCATGGCTTACCCAGCTGTCTTTTCTGATGTACGACTTCTGCGTGAAAAAGCATGTGAAGTTTTAAAACCGCACTCATATTTTTTGGATCTGACGTGTATTCCCTATAAAGCCTAGTAGATGTATGAGTTCTGCAAATGCACCCAATCATGTGCAGTTCATCTGTTGAACTTCATGGCTGCTGTGTTCCTCAAATATGGGAATTTCATTCAACAAATATTGTGGAACAGCCTTAACAAAGGTTCAATGCTAGATTTTTTTGTATAGGAATTCCAACATCTTCGGGTTGTTGCGGGTCAGGGAAGTCAGGGAAAAATCGGGGAATTTTTTCGATCAGGGAGAGTTAAGGAAAAATTAGGGAATCGGTCCTTTTCCCTGGAGAATGCCTTTTTTTGTGCACATTACGGTAATTCCTTTGCCCGAAAATTTGGTGCGATGTTTTTAATACTCTTGAAATATTAAGCCTGAAGTACAAGCTACTGTCTCATTTCATACAAAATTATTTTTCAATTACGTAAACTACCAGTAAATGATGGTTTTGGGTTTTTTTGAAATGGGTATTAGCTTCAAAGTTTAAAAAATAAGTATGTATGCTGTACAAAATCTTAACCTTAACTTACTGCAGGGTTGTGCTAATTTTGAAAAATCTGTGCTGCACAGCTGTGATACTCCAGTAGTCCTCAATTACAACCCCGAAAACGACCTGTTTGGTCTGAAAAAGTCGGGGAAAAATCGGGGAATTTCACTTTTCTCTGGAGCGCAACAACCCTACATAGACAAAGTTCATTTGCAAACTAAGGCTATGTCGAACTAAGTTCTGCAATGTTTAACTTAAGTTGAAGATTGCCTTTCGCGAGCCTTGGTCAATTAGACCAGAATTGATGTTGGCTGAGTCACTTGGTAGAAAGTCCAGGGTGTTATTGATTTACGCGAAAAGTCGACCAGGTTAATGCTTAACAAGCCGGAAGTCGCGGTGGCAAGTGAAGATTCTCGTGCTGCTGGAGTAGAATTGAGATGTGCCCCTCTCGTTGAGTAAGCTAGAAATTCCAGTGAAGATCCTGTTCTAGATTTGATTGGCGGGTCGAGGCCTTCTACCCCGGGTCTACTTTCCCGGAAATCTCCGACCATCGATGCTGGAGTGCAGTGTTCACCAGGGGCGAATAAGGACGACAAGAAGCCTACTCCATCACGTGTGATGCAACAGCGCGCGGTCCAGCCCCCGAACCGAGAAGGGTGAGTTGCCCTTCCTCCTGTCACCCTCTTTGTCCTTGTACGCCTTCTAACCTTGATCGGTTCTTCGCAGACGCACGAATCAGCACCAGAGGGAGAGGAGGGATCAGGCAGATTTCCAGAATATGAATTACCGGGACAACAGGAACCAAGTGAGTTGTTCCTCCGTTTCGTAATCTTGATGCTTTGTGGATACCAGTCGAGTTTTGCTGACGAGTGATAATGTGAATCCGCAGCGGGGCCCTCAGCAGCAACAGCAGCAGCAACAGAATCAGCAGAACCGCACTGGAGGCTGGATAAACAGGAATGTGCGACAACGTGGGCGCGGCCGAGGGGGTCTTCAGCACCCGGGCTTCATCCGGACGGGCGGACAGGCACAGCAGGCCAACGCCAGCGGCCCCGCAGGCCCCAAGAAGCAGCCGCTCAAGTTCGACGACGACTACGATTTCGAACAAGCCAACACCCAGTTCGAGGAGCTGTGCAGTAAACTCGACAAGACCAAAATTAGTACCGGTAAGTACTCCTGAAAGGACCCTATTGCGAACTCGGAAACTTGAAAATTTTCTTCGGAGGAAATAGGCGAAATTTATTTTCTTCTTCGTTACTCGTTCAAGCTTGTCTGCTTTATTCATGGTAAACGCACGAGCCTGTTGAAGAAATTTACAGGAATCGTTCGAAACGTGAATTATGGATGTCTCGTTACTTCGCCTTAATTCATAACAACCCAGAGAGTTTGGAATGAAATTTAGCTGAAGAGAAACTTGAAAGATTTTTTCCACTAAAACACGCAATACTAAGCTTTGGAAAATGCCTGAATTATTGAATTTGAGGTTTCCAGAGCGGTGATATTTTTTAAATTGTGACAATAATGAACTGAAATATCCTCTAAAATAATTTTTTCTGTTTCCGAACGGCATCGCTGGGCGGTAGCGGGTTAAGCTACTACTGCACCCTCATGAGCTATTTCATGGTAGCTGCAGTACGTGCTTTGCTGTTCGGATTTATTATTGGTGACGAAATCCGGGATTTAGTTTTCAGAAATAATGGTTGGCGTACCGTTTGTAGCGAATTTCAGTGAGTCGAATTTGTTGCAGACTTCCCTAGCGGCCCAACGGAACCGAAGCAGAACGGCGACGTCGAAAAGAAGGAAGACTCAGGCAACGAGACTGGCGCAGGCGAAGGCGAGCCCGAGGAGGAGTCTGATCAAGTGTTCTACGACAAGGCCAAGTCATTTTTCGATAACATTAGCTGCGAAGCGGTTGAACGGAGTAAGGGGTAAGTTGGTGCTGCAGGCTTTCGGTGACAGAATAGAACGTTCTCCGTGTGAAAACGAGGGCGCTGGAGATAATCCGTGACTGTTTGTGTGCGCAGTCGCTCTCAAAGGACGGACTGGAGAGTCGAGCGCAAGTTGAATTCGGAAACTTTTGGCGTGGCGTCAGCACGGCGAGGAGCCTTCCGAGGCCGTGGCTATTATCGGGGCGGCATGGGAGGCATGTACCGGGGGAATTACCGCGGGAACTACAGGGGAAGGGGTGGACAGAACAGGCAGAACTTGCACCAGCCCCAAGCGTCGACTTCACAGCCAGCAGGAGACGCTTCGGGTGAGTATTCACCACTTATTGCTCAGATTTCGTGTGTTTCGAATCGAACCATGTTGTGTGTGAAAAGACATGGCGTAATGACAGGGTGTCCGCTAAGTCTGGAATTCCTGGATGTCGCAAAATTTACTTCACTCATAACGGCCCAAAGTATTTGAAGTGAACTTTAGCTTAAGATAAATTGGAAGGATTTTTCTCCTTTAAGATACGCAATTTTATGCTTTGGAAAATGCCTAAATTATTGAATTTCAGGTTTTTAGAGGGGTGATATTTTTTTTAAATTGTAATAATGCTGAACCTAAAAGGTCCTCTAAAATACATTTTTCTGTTTCCAAACGGCATCGCTGGGCGGTAGTGGGTTGATTCGGTCGAAAACTTTGGAAATACTGTTTGTCAAAAAATATCTAAATAAAATTGAAGCGCGAATTAAAAAAAGTAAATACTTCCATGGAAAAAATAGGGCAGTCCTTTGATGTCGTCGGCCATGAACAGGGTGTCTACTGTACCTGGAAAAGTCGGGGAAATCCTTGTTTGGAAAAGTCGAGAAATTTTGTGAAATTGGTTCAAAAGTCGGGGAATTTTTCTCGAAGCAATAAAAATGATTGATTTATGTGAGCAAAATGTGAACTATGCTGCTGATCTCAAATTGGTGAGGGAATTCCGGAATTTTGTCAGGGAAAAGTGTGGGAATTTTATTGGGTGATCGCGTAGACACCCTGTATGAATGAAAGTAAACCTGGACAATCTTTAAATAACGTACTGATTTAAGCGGCCACCCTGGAAGTAGCTCTTGTTTGAGACATTCTCTAATGCGAGCCTTTCTCCCCTGCTAATGAAGCCATAATCTTGGCATAACTCCCCTCTTTCATTCGCTACTCGTGTGAGATATTCTGGTGTGCTGTTCTGGGACAGGATCACGAGCGAATATGGTCTAAAAATAATTAGGCAGTAATTGTAATTTCCTTCCACAGCAAAATGAAGCGTTGGCTGACTACGGATCCAGGACTTCCTCCAACGAAGATTTCGTTTCGGCGTGTAGAAATTGATTTGGTGACTGTTTAGGGCCAAGAACGTTTTAAGTTTGTGGTTATTGACTTCGCCTTTTGCCTAATTGATTCGAGTGGTAATAGGAGGGATTTTGATTCTAGGAAGAGCAGGATTGTATCCAGTATTGGAAGTAGGATGTTGTAATGGCAGAAGTGTTCTTTTGGACTGTTGGCTCTGAAGTTTTTGATTTATTCAGGAGTCAAGCCTGGAATCCTTATTTTTTTCTCTTTCTCCGAGTAAAATAGGTATTATTGGTATCGTATGGGATTAAACGAGTGAGTATTCCATGGAACGCTGAAGGGTGTCAGGTAAAGAGATCTGAATATTGAGTGTAATGGAGGTGAATAGTAGCATGGAAGTTTCCGTCTTGTAGCGAGCATAGGAGGCAGCACAAGATGACCTTTTTGGATTCAAGTTTTGTGGTTCACCAGGTCTTAGCATGCTGTGTGACACTAAAGTGTAACTGACCAACGAACGGACTATATGGTTCTCCCTCCCAACCTTGCCAATATGCTCATGTTTGTGTAATTTGATATCTGAGCTGTAGCACAGTGTAGCTTAGACAGCCAGCCTTCATCCTGAAAAGGCCAAGACTAGTTTTCATTCGATGTGCATTGTACAATTTTTTTCTGGCCGAAATAATTCTGGGAGATTTTATGTTTTGTTAACCGAATTTTAAGTCCTGATAAAATATCAAATTGTATATGGAATCACTGTAATGAAAATGTAGAAATATCTACGTTTTTGACAGTGCTAGTAAGACATGGTTCATGTAGATATATTTTGTTATATTTTTGTATGTGCATCATAGTTTGTCGTATCGCTGAAAATATTGATGACATTCATTTTTTCTTGAGCAAGACTTTATTTTCATTGGATGGAACTTCTTAGAACTAAGGTTCTAGACGCACAATGTGATACAAACCTTTACATAGTCTCACGTCGTACTCCAATTTAAGTGATTAGAGTGAAAGTTAATATTGAACAAACTAACTTATGTGGAATGAAATAAAAGCAATCGATTAGTGATACTTCCGTTTTATTTCGTCTTCGACAAACTTGTGTTCGAACCTTGCGACTTCAAGCCTTTCTGACCAATGTTCTTCAGTGCAGTCAGGTTGGAGTTGCTGTCAAGTCACTCGGGTTGTTTGTAACGATACATGGTCCTGTTGTCAGTAGTGGAGGGGTTGCGAAATAGAAATATCTTGCTAAACGTTACGTACTGCAGTCGTTTGAGCCGTCGTGTCGCACGTATTTTGTCTCGGTGGTGGCTCTCCTCTTCAAGTCCGATTCGACCGCTGGTCGAACGGGTGTGTTCTAGTAAGCCGGCGAGGCGCTTGGGGCTCGATATCGCTTTCTGGCCGTTTGTCTCTGGGCCGCCTAAGTGCTCTTCTATGATTCACGGATTCAAAGCCACGTCGCAGTCCTTCGAGCCCACGGCCCCAGCACCTTATGGCTCACCATGTAAGGGATTTCTTCCCCATTTGCCCTGTTTTTGAGCAAACGTCTACACAGTTTAGACACTTGTCGGGCGGGGGTGCTCAACGCAATCGTAAGCGATCTGAAATTTTCCTCAATGTTCACGGCGAATTCGAGAAGTGGGGATTTTCCATCTACGTCATCTTTCGTCCGAGCAAGGCTTAAGCCAAGTCTGCCGCGTACAGTGGCCCAAAAAAGTAGTGACCCCTGCTTCCACGTATTTCTTATGGAAGCAAGGGTCATGACTTAAGAGGCCAACTGTACTTCTAGGCAACATTAACTGCTGCCGGGATGTGAGCAGCACAAGACGTGGCGGAAGCGAAGCGAGGCACATGGCATGTGACCTATTCTTGTAAACAGTTTGAGGCTTTGTGACAATAGAGGTTAGGTTGTTCTTTATGCCCGGTGCGTCGCTCCGCTTTTGTTGACAGAAGATGGAGCACGAGAGGTGGAAAATTCCGTCTCCAAATTTACCGTTT
>Ga0058701_10002189_pt1 | contig 14625 bp, 10 predicted proteins | sample AgamicOrMae_FD_97039 | JGI IMG/M metagenome (GOLD analysis project Ga0058701, IMG submission 97039) | Agave microbial communities from Guanajuato, Mexico - Or.Ma.e | ecosystem: Host-associated > Plants > Phyllosphere > Phylloplane/Leaf | place: Guanajuato, Mexico | collected 2012-06-04 | reverse complement strand
GGCCTACGTCATCCCCCCTCTTGAGCGGCCGCTAGTTCCAGACCTCATCCCTCCCCTTGCGTGGTTTATCCGATTCAGTAGTGTGTCTTTTCCTTGTTTATATGTCCTTCGGAGTTCTCCACATCGGCAAACGATACGTGCCTTCCTGTCTTTCATATTTTAGGCAACTTTCTGGATGAGGAACTTTCATAAATGTCCGCCCCCATCACGGCATCCCAAAACAAACCTTTATCCATGACATACCAAGCGGCCCAAGGCGCCCAGTTTATTCAAAATTCCGTTTTTTTTTTCGTTATTTTTTGAAAATTGTTTTCAAAGGAGCCGCTGCAGTAGTGCTCAATTGCAAGTTTAGTGGTCTGTTGACGGAAATTGGGTAATCGTTCCAGACCGGAAGGGGTGACGAAACATAAGTGTTGAGTCCGAAGAATTAAGAGACTGTTTTTACTTTTTAGCATTAAACAACTTGATGCTTAACTCTTTTGTTCGTAGGGAAAGTGCATGCAAGCGTCTTGCTCGGAAGGAAATCGGCGAGGCGACTGCGCCCTCCCCCCACCACTATGGGCGTATTTCAATTCGCATTATGTCAAATGCAAAGATCAAAGACTATTTTTGGCGGGCTTGCATGCGGTCCAAAATTGGAAAGCGTGCGTCATGACTAGGACACAAATTAAACGTTCCAGCTTTGCTGTGGCAGGTTAAAACTCACTATCAGTAGAAACAGCATAGTATTAACAGAGTGAAACGCCTTAAAATATAAAGTTTAGTTGGCACTTCTCAAAAGCCACTAAAACTGATCCGGTTGGAATGGCCTAAATGCATAAAATTCCGGTTTTGTTACAATTCTCGTTGGAGTGAAGTGACCCAATGATGAAGCATGGCAGGAAAAGAATCTCAAAACACGCTGTCTGTTGTGTTAGCTTTTGAGCAATAATGTATTTCCGCTCGTTGCAGTTTTGTGTTGGCGTGAGACCTAGTTTCAGCCGAGTACATGTTAACGACGGAACGGCTCTTCGGTATTTAACTAAAATATTTATTTAAACAAACCTCTCTCTTCACTCTCATGGACTTCCTGAATCGTCACATTGCAGGTCATATCGCTGAGGGTAATAAAAATATGAACACAGAGTAGACAAGAAAAAAACATTATATTTGAGTTTACAGGGTCGGCACGAGAGAGCCGTTATGCTTGCGTGTTTGTCGAATACCCATCCTACTTATTGGAGGTCAGGCACATATAAATATTTTCTGCAATAATACATGTACAAAAATAAAACATTTCAAGCCCGTTACACGCTGGTAAGTAGAGCTTCCAATGTCGGTACGTAACATGCGTGACGCATAAAAATCCACGTTAGGTACTTTCAACTAAGAGAAACCGAGGGAATCGTAACAATATAATACGATGTTTGTAAATTTCCTTGTCGTATGCGGCATTGCTCTTCTACCCGTTTCATGCCATATTTTTATGCTGGCAGATATGCAGCTAGCTGCTACGAAATCAAGTCTATGATGCGTAAGCGATCCCCAATAAGATGGGAGAACTATCTTTTTGTTTTGGTAGCGTTTTCCTTATTGCATGAAAAGAAAAACCAAGAGGCTGCACTAACATTTCACTATTTCACAAATATTCCGACTTTTCTACTGTAAATAACTTAAAAGTCAGGGACTAAAACATTCGAACAAGGACGGTTTACTCAATGCAGCCGAAGGATGAGAAATTTCCTTTTTTTACAAACTATTTTAACTTTAATTCCTCCTGAGGGAATCGGTTCATCAAAAAAAGCAGATTTATGCGCTATATTATGCAATAATACACGATTATATTCGAATTTAACAACTGCGACAAATATGCGATACATCCTACTTTTCTCGATAAGATGCAAAATACACAATTCGCATGATCTGTCGAGGAACCCCAAAAGAGTTAGGGGAAGTGAACGTACGCCACCCTAGATATCAAACGAAACTTTCTCGATGCGTTAATACGTAATTTGAGGAGGTGTTAGAATAATGATTTTAAGATCATTCGCAGTTTAGTCAACTTGCAGATCCCTTCACTAGTCAAAGCAAGGTGATCCGAAAAAAAAATCTGTTAACGAGTCCTGAAAGTTTCGTTTGATTTTTCGGTTTAGGGACTTCCACTTCTGGTGTGAGCTTTGATCAAACAGTATTTATGACCTGTTATTGCACTAGAAGGTCCGCCAACCTTAAGAGACTATTCTATAAGTGTGGCACATAAAAAGTCTGTGATTTTAGCTGATTGAGGAAGATCATTCAATTGAACGGAAGAAATATTTCGGGAGAGAAAACGAAAGCGAAATTAGCTGACAGTTTGTTGCAGAATAACCAATGAATTCCGTTAGAACTAACTGAATAAGTAGATGGTTTGCTAAGTAGTTAAAGTACTTGTAATACTGCTTTAGTCTTAAGAGGGATCATGCCATCAATATCATGCTGAGATGCGGACACGCTAGAACGACACGCACCATGGGACGAAAAAAAAAATACTGAGATACGAATACTGATAACAGAAACAACATGTATAAGTACTGAGAACATCTTAACGTTACAGGTATCACAGTTTGGAACAAGTTCACACAAACTAGAAACACCGTTATTTCTCCAAATCACAGACAAAGTCCGAGGTTTTTCGCTGTGGAATTGTCTACCGCCATGGCACAAAGCTCGCCACTTCCGGTCTGGGGACACGTTAGGTGTCTCCGTTGTCAACAAGTTATTTAAATGTTTTACAAAATGTCATTAAATACAGGAACTCATCGCGCAATGAGATTAAAGGTGTTTGCAGTGGAGTAACGAGAGAACGGAGTTCAGATCTGAGAAAGAGTGCTAACTTGCCACACTGTCCAGCAGGCTGGACGCGGCAACTTCGACGTTCCATTCCGATTTTTGCAGCGCGAGCTCACACTGCTGTTGAGAGGCGAGTCCCAACCTGAAAAGCGCCAAAATCACATTTAATCTCTTAGCTTTTGAGGATTCTTATCAGCAGATGGTTCTGTATTTACAAACCAATACCAAGTGTAAACCAGCACTTTGCACCTCGAAACTGTCCCGAAAACGTGAAAAAAAATCGAGAGAAATTATACGCTTGAAAACGAGTATTTTAGGCTGTGGAACCTGTGAAATTCATCCCGAGTAAAAATTATTTTTCCCCTTAAAAAAAGGAAAACGAGTGGAAAGTAATATTTGCTTTTATTTACTTTCCTCCGCGAAGTATCGAAGCCAAGTTGAAAATCAAAACTGAAATGGGAAAGAAAGACATGCTGTATTAAGAGACTCTAGATTATTAAGCTAATTCAAAAATTAGTTTTAAATGTAAAATTTGCCAGGTTTAAATGCTCTTGTACAATCCCTTGAATTATATTCACATAGAGGAATTCACATAGAGGAAATACGTCCCAAAACAAGGCAAGCTGAAAGTTGGCCTGAAGATTTTACTCGCCTTTGTTAAAAAGGGTTATTTTTGCATGCACTTAGTAGAGTAATTTTTCCATGCTCTCAGTGAAAGGGTTATTTTTCCATGCTCTTCGTGTACGATTAGTTCATGAAAGCAGAAATCATAACGCAAGTACCCACATTCCATAGCATGCAGTAAGAATATCCCTCAAATTGTGCACAGGGAATTGAGATGAAAAGGCTCAGAGGTTCTACAAAAAATAGAGAAGTTTCCTCCAGAGATATCACAAAAGGGTTTTAGACACTAATTAAACGATTAAAACTACAGATACAAGCGCGATGTTACTGACCGTTCATTTTACATTTATAGTTCGCCTTTTCGAAGTTCATGCAACGTTCAGCGACACCCACTAACTACTCAGCTGAACAAGCACTAGCTTGTTTAGTTGGCTTAGTTGGGTTGTATGCTAGGATGTAAATTTAGACGTCCTTAAGGTGTGAGGGTGGAAATAATGCATTCCATGCAAAAGAATTTAACATAATTTACAGAAATATTGTGTAACTGAGTGTGAGTAATTTTGATACAGCGTGTCTGCAGATTTTACGCGGTTTAATGAGGACATTTACTATGCTGCATTGTGCATCCAATCGTATGCGGTAACTTGTAGCATTATAGTGTTCATTAGCCAACTATCCTTTACAGGAATTCGAATTAGTGATATGATATGTGATTGCATATGAAGCTTTGTGCTTTCGTTAGATATTTTTAATCTTGAAAAATCACTATGACTACAAAAATAAAACATATATATATACAAAATGGTAATAACGAAAAATGGAAGTCATTTGATCCTGTATCTTCATGTTTTCAGAACATTCATTCATCACGTAATAGTGACAGGAGAATTAAACTTGATTTGCAGGATCGCAAATGCTCCCAACTCATTATCACCTCTAAAGCCGTTTTTAAGGAGAACTTGAAGTTAAGAAAAATTAATACTTCATGAACAAAATATAAAAATAGAAAGAATATTGATCCAGCGTAAGATGTTTCGTCTTTGAATTGCTTCAGTAACGTAAATTTAATTCATTACCGAAAATTAATCCAGATGGTAAAGTTACATGGAATGAACTGAGACAGTTCAGCAGACCTCAACTCGATTACAAAAACTTAAGCTCTTTTTAACATCTACACGGAGATCTGCAATAAGTTTAAAAAATAACTTTTTAGGTACGATTACAAAGAGCCTATACTACTTCTTCATGTTAAAAATCGATAGACTTTTCTGAAGGAATTTAACACTTCAACGTTTTCGTGAATTTCCAAAAAAAGAAAAACCTTTCTTCGTCAAGTTCCGTTCTCCCCGAACAGATTCGCTGGGCAGATATAGCCTAATTTATAATTCTTTTAAATTAAAAATTAGCCTCAGGAGAAGTTAACTTTACTCCAAACTGTGCTCTCCTTAAAAACGAACCTGTTAACAAAAAGTCACATATGATTGCGGTGATGAAAGAGTTTTGACGGTACCTCACAAGACGCTCCAATTTAATATGTTTAGCCGCGGCTTGGACATCCCAGCCGGTAGCTTGCAGGGCTGCCACACACTCGCTTTCGGTCGCGCCGCCCACTGCCTGCAGCAGGCGTGCCAACTTGTCTGCGCGCAACTCACCCGAGACACTCACCTCCTACACCACACGGGTTCAATCTTTCATTAGTCAAAGGTTGCCTCCCTCACTCGAACCAAGATGGCATATTTGAAGACAGTTTAAGATGATGAAACGTTAGAAACAGTGGTGGAAGAAAAAAAAAAGCTGCACTACTGTGATTAAAGTCATTTCCAGGACAGTATTGGCCAGTTGCATTCCTCAATCGAACTAAACTAAATCGAACAATATTAAAGGTAAAGATTTTAAATGATACAGTCCAGATGAAATCGGTCAAACAATGTTAGAAGAGAAGAATAAAGATTTGAATGGTATAGTCGGTATCCGACACCGTCCCTTATCGGTTCTTTTTTCGAATTTATCGCACAGTGTAAGCAACTTTGAAATGCTGTCCCGAAAAGGAGGATTCCCTCTAGGAATCTTAGGTTGTAGAAAAAAGAGAATCGATCTGAAGAAGTCCCAAACATGCTCTAGGTCAGCTGCCATCAGGTAACTTTCCTACCGGTATAATCTGAATTCAACAAGGCTTTACATGATGATAAGTGTACGTTTGATATATCTTTCGCAAGTTATTTACATATTTCCACGAGGCACGAAACGAGAGGCTGCTCGATATAACGTCACTAAGATTTCCGTGATTCAATTTTCTTTAAGAGAACAGAGAAAGACCCTCCCAGCTGCACCCGGATAAGTTTCCCGAATTGCTGCGCTTGCCGGAATTAGAAATTCCCCTGATATCTCCAGGTCAAAAAAACAGTATTTCAGAAGGTTCAGAACTGAAAATCACGGTTTATTATCTTCCTTTTCAGAAGTGGTAACTTTTGTTACTCAAGTTGAGCGCAGTTTGAAAAACATTTTGCTTAAGTTTGAATAGGTTCGCAATATTCCTCCCTAACGTTCACCAAGATACCAAGAGCAAAGTGAGCTTTCTTCCAGCTCACCTTAACTTGTAAAAAGGTTGAATAACTTTTTTGAGCGTGAAACAAAGGTTCCCTGATAATTTATTTCCATTAAAAAAAAGGAATTCTTGATTTTTAAAAGTACTTTCGCTACGTGATAACTGGTTTTCAAAACTTATATTTCAAGATAGGAAGGTTAGCTGGATGGCAGGGAGGACCTCGATCAGAAAACCCGCATTCAAGAGAAAGAGAGAGGACGAACTTCTTACCACTTTGGAATTGGGCCGTTGAGTGGGGCTTGGGCTAGGGCTCGGTGCCGGGAGAATTCTGTTGATATCTGCAGCGTCGGGCAAAGTGGCTGGCCGCGACCCCAGCGTCAACTTCCCTCTCGCTTCCAGCGCCTGTCTCAAAGCGGCTCTCTGCTGCTGCTGCAAAGACTGAGGATGTTTCACTGGACTTTGAGCAGGCGGTGGTAAAGGCGCGATTTCCGAATTCGGAGAAGTAAAAGTAGTCCATCCGGAAGGCGTATTTTGATTGGGAAGCACGGGGACTCCAGCGTAAACTAAAGGGTTGACAGGGTGTCTTTGCACTTGATAGTGGGCTCCCGTGCCTACGGAGAGCGTCCATGTTCGACCCTGGAGGTCGTCTGAGCTGACGGGTCGGTAAACTGTGACACTGTCGTTGCTTGCAGGCGCAGCTGCTGGTAAGCTGAGGTCCGGCGGCCAGGTGATGGCTTTGGGCTCGGATGCAGCGGCCAGCCCGGCGACGGCGAGGTTCTCCGACGGAGCTGACGGAGGCTGCGCGGGAGCTACCGGTGAGTGAGGCCTGCCACCGCACGAAAAAATATGTTTTAGATTTTTGTAAAGAGCAGAAACGTCGTACAAATAGACGAATAGTGATCGAGTATTGGTAGATCAGTCGGTAGCGTGCTGGCTCGGAGTGTTAGGGGTCCAAGGTTCGAGCCCAGGTGAAAGAACGTTTTTTTTTCCCCACTTAAGCACGTTAGCCGTTTGGTTTAATGTCCAAAATTTATTTTACTGGTGAAAGTCAATAAGCGACCTTCTCCAGAAGCAGCTTGTTAACAGCTTCAAGTTTTTGAAAAAACCCTTCATTTTCAAACAGCAAATTTCGTCAGAACTCTTTGGACAGAAAGAAACAGCTTAAGTAGGAATATGTGTTTTATTGAAAAAAAAAAGTAAATTTCACCTCGAAAATAATAACGGATACATGAAAGCTCATTTTTGAGACAAGGTTACCCACATGAAAAACGCTTGAGCAAAAAAGAAGAAACAGTAAGTGGAAGGAAGAATGTTTGGTTTACCCGTTGGCAACTCGCTGCTGAACGTCAAGGCGCGGCGCCGGCGCCGCCCAGCTAGGGTTCGTCGCCGCATTCTCCGCCAGCCACATTCTCTTGAACAGGTCCACAGACGATTCTGGATTCCCCGCCGAGGGTCTCGCGATCTGTTCTGACCAGCCCGTCTCGCTCTGATTGACATTAACAGTTTTTTGGTACCACGATTTGCGCACGTTCGAGTCCCAGCCCGAAGGCAGCTGGGTCGCCGGCTGGGCGGACGGTGAGGGAAGTAGGGCAGCCTGCGGAGTATTGACATTCTTGAGAGGCGAGTTTTTGGCGACTTTGGTTGACTGCGGAGGCGGTTTCAGGATAGGAATGGTGTTGTTCGCCGGCAGCTGATTGAGGTTCGCGCTCGCCTCCTTCTGCCCCAGGTTCTTCTCAAGCTCCGCGAGGAATTTCGGGTCCAGCATTTGTTTGACTGGCGCTGCCGCTTGACTAGATGGCTCCGAAGGGCCCGCGTCTATCCTCCAGTTGGCGGTTTCGTTCGTGAGTTGGTCGATGTTGAGGTACGTGTTAGAGGCCTCCGTCACGACCGAGTAGTACCGGCTCGCGTCGAACACTCGCGACGTGTCGAAGGGGTCGGGCGACCCTTCCCGCTGGGGCTCTTCGGGATGAGTCGGAGCAGGTCGGGTCGGGACAGCCAAGCCCGATGCGGCTTGGCTGCTCGCAGGGTAGTTGCTGTACAGGCGCTCTTGCTCGTTGAGGACGTCGTCCGAGTAGAATTCGTCTGCAAAGAGAGAGTGTTAGTGCGGTCTTGTTTAGAGCAGAGTTGGTGGGTGGGTTGAGTCTGTACCTTGCGTATTGTTTTCAATTGGCTCGTCCAAAATGGAGATCCGCTGCGCGGGGTTGGCTTGTCGGCTGGCGGCACCCACACTTTGATCCAGGTCGATCAGCACGGCCTCTGCTTGACCACTTCCGTTTCCGTTCCCGCCATTTTCGTTGCCTCGATTTGGCAATTTGGAATACGAAAACTGCTTCGCCTGACGACTGCTTTTACCTAAAATTGATACGTTATTAGTTCGTTGCTTTGCGTAACAAGCGCGGTTTGCTTAACAGCTGTCGCTCCGCCCCACAAAATGGATAAGAATTCCACCTTTCTCATTTACAGTGAACCACTTTCCATATTCCGACGATATAGTCCGATTCGGAATACGTTCATGTTGTAAAAATAAACTTCCCCATCCCTTTTTACTCTTCATTTTACAAATCTTTATCTTTGGAGGATAACTAAACTAATTGAGGATCACAGGCCGTACCTTTCCTCCTATCCGAAAGTTTGGGTGTGGGTCCTGGATCGGACGAAATCCCTAACACATCCGGAGGATCCATCGGGTTCCGAAGATATACTTCGTCTATGAAAGCCGGTGATCCCCACGACTTCCCGTACGGATTGCCATGTCCAGTGTGTATAAAAGAATGCTGAAGAGGGCTGCTAATATCTTCTCCCGCTTTTTTCCGTAGCGGGTCCACGAGGCATCTGGAGCGCGGAGGAAATCCTTTAGTCTCGAGTTTGCCGGCAAGAGTAAAGACGGGAGGCTACCTACCGAGGGAATAGGCCGATTTGGAATGTGCGCTGGTTCTGCCCTTTCCACCAATAGCAATCCGCTCGTCCGTCAATGACTACAATCGCGTCTCCAGCTTCGATCGAAAGCTTGTTCGGCTCTTCGAATCGGCTAAGCGCTTTCATTGTTGGTAGCATGGTACGAGATAGATATTCCCGGAGAGCGGCGAAAGTCGGTCGGTCTGATGGAGCTTTGGCCCAGCACTGGAAAAGTGTTCACAAATTCCACATAGAAATACCTGTTCTTGGTATGCATAAACCTGTTGCGCCCAGTGAGAATTGAGTGGTCGAACACACGTTGATATCGGGAAGAAGTCGATTTTTTTTTCATATTTTAGACCGAAAATCGATAAATCGAAAATCGACAATGTTAAAATTCGGTGCTCTCGCCGAAATCCCGTCGAATCGACCAATAATCGACTTCTTTTCGATATCGACGTATTTTCGGTCCAAAAATTCTTACCAAGACGGTGCATCGGTATTACTACATATTTTGGTTATTTTTCAAGTGAGCCCAATTAGTAAGTATATCTGTTTGAAGCTTTTGGCGACAATCTCGTTTGATACGGCTACTGGGTCTATCAGGGAAAATAACCAAAATACGCTTCGCTTTAGCTCACTTCTCAAAACTAGTACCAATTTTATGGGTGCGAATCCCACTGTAGATTGGGGACCTTAGACGAGTACTCACCTGTAGCATGAGAGAATAGATGTCGGGCGGACACGCTTCTGGCTGGTGTAATCTCTCATTTTCTCGGTCGAGTTTACGGAGAATTTGGGTACCGTTTAAGCCAATCCACGGCTCCTACCAAACAAAACATACCCATTTCGGATTCCTACCTTGTTCGCCTAGTTTCCAACCGCTAGATGGGGTCATTTTCGAGCGAATGATAGGGATAGGGTGGTGAATCGGGTTTTGGATGGACGGAACTTAGAGAGCCTGTAAAGTAGGAGAGTCGCCAACCGCGACACTCACTGGCCAAAATAAGCCCCGCCCCTCAATGCATAAACATAGGAAAACTGGGGAAATTTTTTGTTGAGGGAGTGCGGTTCTCTAGCAGTTGACGGCTCTCTAGACTAGAGTTTCTCTACGGGAAGTTGTTCCTCACCTCTCCGAACGTGAACATTTCCCAGAGCGTGACTCCAAACATCCAGGTATCCGAAGCGTGGCTAAATTGGCGCGTTTTCAGACTCTCCGGCGCACACCATGGGAATGGAACTTTTTTATGTTCAGTCATAACATAACAATCATCTTCCTGAGGAATCGCTCGCATCAAACCAAAGTCACCAATTTTTATCTGCGAAAAAAAAGCATTTCTTTATCGGATGTAGAAAAAAATGGCAAGCGCAACTTCTTGGACGTGCAAATAAGCAAACAATTAAGCCCAAAGTAATCTCATACTTGAATTAGACAAGAGAAAATTTTTAGATTGCGCATTAAAAAAGAAAGAAAAATAAAAAAAAAGGAGAGAAAAACGGCAAATAAACCATTTTTAAGTCACGTCTGATTCCCGAACACCAATGCTCTTTAAGCGCTTAAATAAAATTATCAGTTTCAAAATATTCCAAAAAAATTTGAGTAGAAGGAAAAAACTCCCAAGCTTGAGGATGATGATCAAGGGGAGAAAAAATGTTTACCTTATCTTTAGCTGCTAATAAAACATTTCGACATGCTAAGTCTCTGTGAATGTAACGTTTACTTTCAAGATACGCCATTCCGGAGACAACTTGTAAAGCGTAATCCCATAACGTGGTGATGGGTGTATGCTGACATTGCTTTCGCAAAAACTCCAATAGGCTTCCTAGCGGACACAGCTCTGTGATCATCATCATAGGCTGCGATAGCACGACACCGAATAACCTGCGAAAAAACAGAATTTTATATTTTTTTCTCTTCTATTATAGACATAATGCTAGCTGAAATCACCTTGCTCAATCATAAGTCAGTACTATTTGTTTTAAAAATATCTTTTAGGTTACTAAAATCTTTTTTTTTCTTCCCCAAAATGTAATGGTTGAAAATCTGCAGAATAGGACATGATTTACCTGACAAGCTGGGGGTGATCCAGTTGATGCATTGCTTGAACTTCCTTAACAAAATCTTCAAACACACCAGGCTGATTTAAGGCATCTTGCTTTAGCACTTTAACTGCAACAGGGACAACTCTGTTTTCAGGGGTTGTCCAGTCCCCTCTTCTGACAACACCAAAAGATCCATCCCCCAATTTTTCTCTAAGGCTGCAAATAAAACAGATTATTTTACAGTAAGTTCCCTTTCATGGCTTGAGAGAAACTCAAAAGGCTGTAACTGTCCTTTTAAAATATCACTATGTAGTTTAATGAATTAATGTTTCATTAATTCATTTCCCACATACCTGACATCCTTTTCATGTATTAGACAAGTTAAACTAAAGCTCGATCCTCCTGTATCAGATGAACCTCCAGTTTTCCGAGCAGTGCCATGCCCTGATTTGGTTGCAACTGGAATGAGTTTAGTGAGTATGTTTTTTTTCCACTGAGCCGCTTTCCGTTTCTTCACAGCTTCTAGTAAGCGCCTAGCCCCTGGTTTCCCCATGCCAATTTTTTCCAAATCTTCAGGTTGTACATAATCAAAGTGCTGCAATCTCGTAACCTGTTGCAAGAAATCATTTTGGTTCAAGCAAAATTGTAAAGAATAAGAGCAAAATGCTTATCAAATCAAGTCATACCTGTAAATCATCTCGGATACGTGTAAAGAACTGTTCCAACTGAACATCTTGTAGTAATTCTGTAAGCCACTCAAGGCTTCCCTCATTTTCAGCCATTGTTAAAACTTCTGTGCACTTCCTACATCACTGAAGGTTACAAAACACAGGTACCTGTCTACTGTAGTAATGGTTTCTGTGACACACAAAAATGCAACTAGTATAAGAATTTACACTACTTGTCTGAGCCCAGATGTTCTCATACAGTTTCTCAGATAAGAGTATAATAGCTTACAAAAGTTTATCTCACTGACCCTGATAAGAGCCACTTGAGTGGCTAAGCAACTCAAACTTTAATTCCTTATTTTCAATTAGTTTTTGCCTTGTCATGAACTTTAACAAGCAATCATAAAATGTTCATAGTTTGCTTCAAAATAATTTTAAGCAAAAACACAAAGAAGGTGGTGTAATATCAACATAACCTTCAAATTTTAGGCTAAAGATTCAACTAAATACCACAGAATTCAAGGGTAAGGTTAGCTTCAAACAGGTGATTACTACCTGCCAATTAGGATTAATGAATTTTTAAAGTGAATTGCAGACAAATAGTAAACAAGGCAGATGAAATTATAATATGGTACGCTTCCTGTTCTGGAGTAAACTCAAACTCGACACTTTCGCCAAGTCAGGGACTTGTGAAGGGTTCTGTCCAGGATCATTTGCAAGATCTTTAAAAAAACAGAGCGCTGATTCAATTAAACTTCCAAAGAAACCGTAAAAGCGTCGATAAAAACACTATTTGACTTTCACTAAAAACATAACCTACAAATTGTTCAAAGCCTACATCAACGCCAACTTGGAAGATAGAGCCCCGAAAAACGCATCATATTTTATCGTTGAAACATTAATGCGGGCCCATGTTCAAAGCATTGTTTTATAATAATGATAACTTTTATAACGAAATGGAAAACAAAAATATAGCACGAATGGAAATGATCAACAACAATTTCACCTAGAAAAGTAAATAAAACTTTCACTTCAGCACACAAACACTTCGGATCCCCTAGTTTTTTAATCAGAAAATCGCACCTTATTCGCTTTCATGAAAATATAAACATAATAGTTGTTTTTTTTGGTTGTTTTGACAGAAATGTTATTGTTATAGAAAAAGAAAACAAAGCAACGAAGCGCGCTCTCGCGGCCAACGGAAAAAGCAGCAACTTTCGCCCCCACCCCTTTCCCACACGTCCCCCCTTTCCCCCTCCTCCCCCCTCGCCTCGCACCTGCCGTGCGCCCCAATGCAAGTCGCCCGTCTCATCTTTCCGTGGTTTTTCTTTTCCTAAAGGAGTTCTCCAAGCACAGCAAACATCTGGCAGTCAGCTAACAGTCGGCTAAGCTCTTTCCTCAGACCAGACAGTTACGCTCTCTTTGTCTTTCTCCATTTCCTGTGCTCGTTTTGTCTTCCTCTTATTTTCGAGCGCCAAGTTATTTTGACACGGACGACGCGGCAAAACTAGCCCAACTTAACAAACACTGACAATTAACTCAAAATCACTCTACTGTTTAACTGAAAATTACCCTTGATAATAATTAAAATGAAGACATAACGCGCGGGCAAGTTATCGTGCCTTCTTACAAGACGACACATGAATACAGAAAATTCGCACTAAAGAACTGAGAAAGCATTTCTCGTGGCGCCGAACGTTAAGGCCCGAGGCTGGTTGGGATAGCCCATATAATCTCTGGGCTAGCCGTTACTGGCCAAGGGCGACTCAACTGCAACAGTCTTCCGTCACACTATGCGTTACGTAACCTTCTAACGAGAGCACATCAATCGAGTTGGCTCCGCGAATTCAGATTTTTTACAAAAAAAGTGTAATCATGGTGGAAGAATTTGAATTCGAGATTTCGATGGATCTTGACGTTTTGAGACTCCAGCAGTCCAAAAAAGTATTTTTTAAAAATAAATTTGATGCCATGTGAGAGTGCATTCCATATGATTACGGAACTAATAACTCTCGGTCTTGGTTTCGGCTTAAATATGGAATGGGGACAGTAGGGTGCGGCCTTTCGAGACACTTTTTTAATTTTTGCATTGAAGTGAAAAATCAGACATATTTCTTAGGAGGTGATCGACAGGAACTATTTTCTTACTTTTACTTACTTAATTTATTTACTTACTTTTTCAGGGATTTGTTCCACATAAAAAAATACATTTAAAGATGAAATATTGACAGCAATAGATGCTGGTTCGTTATGAAATAAGAGCAATTAGCGCCGAAATTACTCGTAGGGACGCATGACGAAAGTTATGTGGATAGTAAGCGTGAACTCGCAAAGATAACTTTAATATTAAAAAAAATGACCACAAAACAAATATGGTGTGAGATATTCATATTTCAAAATATGACTTTAAAAGTGACGTCACGTTTGCCTTGACCACCCCCCCCTCCCACGTCACACAACGTCACACTTGGCCTACCCCCCCCCTTCTTGGAGCGTGACGTATTTTATGGACGGCCCCTTTGCCGAGCTTTTGTATCTCCTCACACGCCATTGCAAGTTCAGGGAAACTTCAACGCACGTAAACCAACCTGATGCATTTTAGTGAGGCATGATGCATTTTTAGGAGGTGACTTGAACGCACGGAACCTAACCTAATACACTTTAAACGGGGCAGCTTGAGAATAGTCACTTCGTTTTTAATTTGTGTGAACCGGTGATCGCTGTGAGCGCCTAACGACAATGGGGTAGGCAACCTTCTTGACGTACATGAAAAGCGTGTTGTCTACTCGTGGAAGTCGCAGCGGCCGGAGCTGCCCTCGAAGAGATATTTTCGCGGAAGAATTTTAAGTAAAGAGAAGTTTGCGAATTCGAAATGTCAGTCGGAAAAAGTAGGCAACCTTTACAACTTGCAGGCACTGAAGGTAGCCTATGCGATGAAACGCCATAACGAGTGCGAGCAGTCTTGGTTAACGAGATAATAAAATCAGCAGGGCTGTATTTCAATAGGAAGTAACGTGTTTTTCATGAAGACGGACAAGTCCT
>Ga0058701_10002188_pt1 | contig 14629 bp, 4 predicted proteins | sample AgamicOrMae_FD_97039 | JGI IMG/M metagenome (GOLD analysis project Ga0058701, IMG submission 97039) | Agave microbial communities from Guanajuato, Mexico - Or.Ma.e | ecosystem: Host-associated > Plants > Phyllosphere > Phylloplane/Leaf | place: Guanajuato, Mexico | collected 2012-06-04 | reverse complement strand
GTGGTAGGGTACTCGGTTAAATGTTGAGGGGTTTGCCAGTATGAGAGTATGTAGAGCAACCGCTGTAACCTTCCAGAAGTTTGGCGATTTTAAGGAAGCCGAATGGGCACGGTCCGGGGGCTTGGGTGCTCCTCTTTTGTGAGAGCATCCTTCTAAAAAGGGGTCAAGTCGACTGGCTTCTCCGAAAAGCACAGGAGAGGTCGTCTCGCTTTTAAAAAGTAAAAGGTGCGCAATCATTCTTTTGTTTCTGTAAAATTACTTTCTATTAGGCTATGCCAAAACCGCACTCAAGGAATCGTAGTAGCGGGAGTTGCCGACTAAGTCTTCCTGCGGATTACGCAGGTTTGGCTCTCGCTCTTCCATCTGAATTTTTCATACTACCACTCTTTAAAAATGACTTCACTTGTTCACCTCATTCACGCGGTTATGCGTGAATCCTCACGATAATAAAAAAGTTAAAGCGTATAAAATGATACAACCACTAAAACCCAAAGTATACGCGAAATCGGAAGAAATAGCGATTACCGGTATCTTGAAGACGCCTTTCTCATACTTAGCATCGCAAATGTGGATCAAAACAGTAATTTATCAAATATAGGTCAATGACTGGCATCTTTTCCAGCAGGCGTCTAGATTACAGGGAAAGTGTGTTAGTGGATTGGGGCGGGGAAATCACTCTCGCCACTTTACAGCCTGCTTTACAGCGATTTTAGAGGCGCCGATTTCAAGAGTTTGGAAGGCTGTGTGACAAAAGTTTGCTCCTGGTGCATTCTGCAGGTCAATGCATTTGTTGCGAGTTTAATGGATAAAAACGAAAAGGTAAAGTGCACTTAGCGTATTCCATATTTGACTACGGGTATCGAAATACGAGTCTCCAGTACCGGTACTAAAAAATGACTTCGACAAAACTTTTCAAACGGTTACTGTTGGAAATGACATTTCTCCTTTGGTTTAAATTTTGCGTTGTATTTTAGGTTTAGAGATCGGCTGATTGATGTATAAAAGTATGCCGGTGTACAATTGACATTTTAAAACTTTTTGGAGATGCTTTATGTGGGGATGATTTGAGTAATATTTTGTAATGCTTTTTACTGTCCTGAAAGCATTTTGTGCTTATGCTTCCTTAAAAATCGGAAAGCATTTTTGTGAACATCCTCCCAGTGATTGTTGATCAGTCCTATGCGTGACATGCCCCACGGTCGATTCTGCGCAATGAAAAGGCAGAGTGAAAATGCACTCCAGAAAAACAGCAGTTTTTTTTTTACGAAAGCTTGTTTTGTAACTACAGAGAAAGATGATGGTCTAAACACTTTTTAGCAAACCATTATATTCCCTCACAGGGGTGCGTATGGTGAGTGAGGCGAGTGGGTGGTACTAACAGAACCCCTGCCCAGTATCGAGTAGGCAACAGGAGGACACACACGCTGTGCGTGTTGCCTACCCTTGGTTTTTCAGGAGTTCTGTTGCAGAGATATTTGAACTACGGTACATTTTTTAATGAATAGTCTTGTTATAACTGATTTAATGTCAACTAGTTGAAGTTTTTCGTAAATTTTAGAAAAAAGAAAAACGCATAACGACGATGTCCAACAATCCTTTCATCATCCCAACGATTTTTCATCTCTGCTTCCCTGTACTTTTGCTGACATTTTCTTACGTGTTTTCATTAATAATTGACAGTTTTAACGAAACGAACGTTTGGCAGCGGGATAGGTTTCTTAAAACAACGTTTCTTTACCGTGCGTGCAACATTTGAACAAGGTCAGCGGAGTTTCCCTTTGGACCTCACGCACACACACTCAGAAAAAAAAAAGAAAAGTCACTCATCTACCCACCCTCCCCCTCGTTGAGTACGGCAGAGATCTAAAAAAAAAATCAGGTCGTTTGCGCCAGGTAGGCAGACAAAGAAGCGAAGTCCGGTAACGAAGAAAGCCCTTTCTAAATGCCCTCCCTCTAACAATAGGAGGCTACCTAACGAATGCCCAAATTTTAGACAGGTAAACCGGCAGTCGGACCTTCGAAATTATTTGTCGCAAAGCAGTGTGCATTTATTTCATGACAACCCGCACGCTGTTATCTGGAGGCCCAAGTTGATCAGCTGAGCTGCAGCGCAAGTGTTCCTGCATTTGTTTACGACTCGGTCAATGCTTATCAAGCGTCTGAGCATCCAGCGATCTGATTGGACGGAGCGGTTCGCGTCACCCAATCGGAGCGCGCCTTGCTTTTGGGACGGGGAAACGTCAATATGGTGGATCAGCTGGTGGAAATTATTTATACGTCTCGCGATCTTTAATCTGTTAATAGCCATGGTTGTGAGAGGATGGGATCTATTGCCTCTGTCCTACAGTGGTATTGTGAAAAGTGCAACTTGATCAACCCGACAGAGCGAAATACCTGCGCACGATGTGGATATCTTAGGTCGCGCAACCCTGTACCCGAGAACACAACCTCTCTCCCACAGACTGACCAGGCTAATTCATGTCAAAATGAAAGAAAATCAGTTCCCCCCAAGGAAGAAAACGGGAAAGAAGACCTTCCACAAGCTTCCAAAGCTTTAAATTTTCTCCAGGAAAAGTGTCAGATCAAAAGCCCTTTCAGACGGTGAGTTCTGCCGTTTTGAGTCTTTTTGTAGCTACGACTTGTCATTCGCAAATATTTCGGTTTAATTCTTAAAGCAGCGAGGGATTTTGCTAAGGAGTTGATTTTATTCCAGAAACGAAGTAGTTTTTTGCCTGGAGTCCCGTTTTCGGAACGACTGGGCGGAAACAAAGACTTGCCAACGTTGTACACTTTGTTACGGTTGGGCAACATAACCTCTTTTCCTCTGTGTTGAAGTTTAGAAGTATCGAAGTTTCGTACAACAGTACCGCAAAGAAAAACTTTGAATGATTGGGAATAGCGACACATTTTTCGTTTGAAACTCTGGATGAAAGCTTTCACCGCCTGAACCCCTCTATTGATTTTTGCCTTTGTTTATCAGATAACAGTACACCTATCGGTCCGCGGTTGATATTTTTGTATTGTCTCTAAACTAACATTAAAGTACGTAAAAAAAGGAGTAAACAATAGCCCGCAGATGTAAACACTTATCGACGCGATTTTATCCGCTTTTGTTATTGTAATCTTCACACTGACAATACACGTTAGTGTACTGATAACTGGACGCAGGGGACATTGTCCTATTAGACCACATACAGGAAAACTAGCTCATATTTCTGTTTCACAAATTTCGCCTTCGCCAAGAAATTAACCGGATTCTGTTATGAAGTTCTCATAGATTCATTTATGCTCAACTAAAGTTAATTGTTCTCCATCAAAATATTTGTCTCAGTTTTAATATTATTACCCAATTAAACGTTTTGTTTCTTTTAACATGAGGCAAAGTAAACAAACAGTCGGGAACGATTTTTTAAAAATACGTCTCTTTACTAGTGTGAAAAGTTTCTCTTTTTCGCCTCTGTATCGTAAAGCCTCTAGTATTGCGCTGAAAATTCGAAACATTTTTTTTTAAAGGAAGACTCGATCGTAAACTGAAATTCATTAAATTATTTCCATTGCGCAGTCAGTGTACGGGTAGTGGAGGGCATTGCACCTATGTCACATACGGGGGATTTGCCATGGGTGATAATGGAGTAAGGAAGGTCACACTCGTGAACCATAAACATAGACGAAAAATCGTCTATGCAATAACAGCTTACTACCGTACCGGTAGTAAGTTTACGTATTTTGCGGCAGTGCTAAAAAGTTATCAGTTCAGCGACTCTATAAAATTTCTACGATTGAAATTACGTCGTGATGAATGATCTCAATCTGGATGTCACATTTTCAAATGATGCACCGGTAGCTTTAATAATGCAAGGTTATCCAAGAGTGTATCATACGCCAGCGTTTAAGAAAAATTGCCGTTGCACAATGTTCGTCACCTAAATAATCACGAAATTTCACAATCATGGTGTGAGGAGAAGGGTAATAATTCGTTTCTGTTTCAGGAGTGCTTCGGATTCTGCATCATGTGATCATGCTTCTCGTCATGCGACCTGGTGCTTCTCTCAACGGCGAGGTGTCCCCCCCAGGTCCATCGTCCGCCGCGCAACATTCGCGTCTCTCCAGGCCCACTGGGAATGCTCCAAGTGCCATCTGCACAACTGCAGCGTGACGAAGCGATGCGTCGCTTGCGGCAGCGCGGATGCTAGCCGGCCGGCCGATCTCACCAACAACAACTGCTCAACGATGACTTCCGTCACGTCCCGACGGGAAGGCAACGCGAACTGGTGCCGATGCCACGAGGCGGGCGGGCGCGGCGGCGCCGACGGCCCCACCAGCCCGGGCGCCTCCCTCGACGCCCCCGGGGCGAACCTCAACATGGTCCTCAGGGAGGGCTGCACGGCCGAGTGCGCCGAGTGCCAGGGCGAGTGCCGGGGCCACGGGGACGCCGATGACGTGGGCCCCCGGTCGCCCAAGCGCCAGAGCCCCTCCGTCTACGAGCGCGTCAAGTCCAAAGTCAGTCGCTCGCTGTCCAACGGCTCCGTGGTCCAGAAGCTGTGGCTCGACGGCGTCCCCCGCGCCGGACTGTTCCGCCGCCCTTCGAGTCTAGTCGTCGACAACCTCCCCGAGGACAGCGTTGACGCTCCCGATTGCTCACGTACCAAATGTTCAGTCAATGACAATAACCGTAGCTGTGATGAAGTCAACCAGAATTCGGAGGCGGCCACGTGGTCGTGCGTCCGGTGCACACTGGAGAACGGCGCGGGCCGCGACCGCTGCGAGGTGTGCGAGACGCCTCGTCGGTCCAAGCTGGGCCCCAAGCCCCCCGCCAACACCATCCCGAGGAACGGCTTGGTCATCACGGTGCCGGACTGGGACATGGCGCCGCCGGCGCTGCCGCCCAAGGCCCGCCACCAGGCGCCCGCCCCGTCGGCCAGCCGGAGCCAGGCGGACTCCTCGTGGAACCGCGTCAGCTACCGGAGGTCCCTGTCCGAGATGGCCAGCTCGGAGGCCGAGAAAATCGCCCCGAATCGGCACAGCATGGTCGAGACGGACGCGCAGGGGAACATCGCCGTCAAGGCGTCGGCGAACAACGTCAACCTTCAGCTGGCGCCCCGCACGCGCTTCTCGTACATCGGGCTGAGCGAGCCGAGCACGCAGGTGCGCAGCCCGGGCGTCGTGGCGCGCCACGCGGCCGCGGGCCGCAAACGCATGTCGCTGCAAGTCAAGACGAGCAACGGCTCCCTGCCGGTGCCACCGGGAAGTGTTCAAACCACCGCCTCAGCCTTCACTGACCTTCAGCCATCTACTTCTTCTCTCGAAAGGATGTGGACCTGTACAAAGTGCTCCTACGCATACAACCCTCTCTGGTCTGATAGTTGTGACATTTGCAATTCAGTGAGATCCCCACCATCATTAACAGAACCGAGCCTTATAACAGTCACTAAGGACAGTGTGAGGTACACCCCTACAAAGCAAGAAATTGTTCAGGATTCAGATAGTTTAATAAGTGATAACTTATCTTCTCGTGGATCTTCTGCAACACTTGCCACTTTGGAGCAGGATTTGGAAGACGATTTCCAGGTAAATGAGAAATTTGCCCGAAGGACTTGCTCTCTCACCATGCCCATAGTGTAACATCTTTAAATTACCTTCTAGATTTCAGAGTTTAGATTATCAGAGAAACTCAAACATTTTTCCCCTTGAGTTTTGACAGAATGATTAATTTTTTCTTCTATATTGAGTTTCTTTTTTTTTTCTTTCTATTATTTTATTATTTATTTTTTATTGTTTACTCTAATAGAAGTTGTGTTATTAATGTATTATGGGTCAAAACCACGTTACTAGTCAAATCACAGAAAATCATTTGATTGAACTTTCCTTGAAGTTTTAAGTTTAGTGTACTTGTGGTAGTAGCAAAATCCTCCTCAATTAAAATTTCATAAATAGTTTCATCAAAAATATTTTTAAAATGAAGCTTACCAGAATAGAAAAAATAACTTTCCCCTCATATATTTTTTTTTAAATTTAGTTTTTATTATTATGATGATTTTTTTATTATTTTTTAAAAAATATTTTTATATTATTTTATTTTACATCCATTAAGTGCAAATCTTTGTTTCACAGCTGTTGCCAGGTGAAGACGGAGCATCAGCTGACTCAGATTGGACATGCAGGAAATGCACTTTGGTGAATGCAGGAACAGCGTTAGCTTGTATAGTTTGTGGTGGATCCAAGTTACGCAGCATCAGCACTGTTCAAGATATGACTCTACGGAAGGGGGAATTCTGGACATGTCCCAAATGCACTCTGAGGAACCCTCTTCGTTCTCCTATGTGCCTAGCTTGTAAGACTGACATGGGTTCAAAGCCTCAAAGTGAAACTGGAAGTGCACCTCAACGCAGCCCTTCTCCGAGGCACCATGGTAAGCTATTAATCAGTACAGATTTAAATGTCATTTTGGGTTTTGTCCAATGTTTGTGTTTTGCAACACAGGACTTAAACACCATCTACCAAGCTCTTCGGGGGCTATTCCAAAACAGTGGCATGGAAGCAACAATAGCAGTAGTAGCAGCGGTCTGAGTAGTAATATTAGCAGAGGAGTAAGCCAGCGATCCTCATCATCATCAAGTTGCATTAGTGGGAGCTGGTCATCAAGGTCTAGCTTCAATAATAATAACAACAATCACAGGCAAGTATACTGTGATTGTTTTTAGTTCCCATCTTTTGTTGCCCATAAAATTTAACCAGAGAAAACTTGCCTATTAAACTGAAATTCAGAGACATATAATGTCAACCTGAATTACATGAACTATTTTTCGAAGCAATTTCATTCACGGCACAAGTTAACTAAAATCAATCTCTAGTTTGTGAACGCATCCTAATCTTTGCCTACATCAGTAATTTTATCATTTCATAATTACCATTTTACCGAATTTAGTATTTTTGTGCATCTCAAATAGAAATAATACCCCCACCTCTCACTCCTTCCCATTTTTGCCAATCAAGATTTAAAAAAAATAAACATATACGATTTTGTCCACTTTTCAGCCTAAAAAGTAATTTCTTATATCTTAAAAGGCGACCTTAACTTCGACTGAAAAAATTTGTCCATATAAATACGCTTTTATCCGCTTTTCAGCAAAAAAAAAAGTAATTTTGTATATTTAAAAAAATGCGACCTCAACTTTGACTAAATGAAAAAATGTATCCCTTCTTAAAAAGGTCTATCTGAAAATTCAAGCCAATAAATTTGGTGTTTGTTAAAATTTTAATATTCGTTCTACAAAGCAGGTCACACTGAAAATTCAGATAAGCCAATAAATTTAAAAGGTGTTTATATTTTTGATTTTAAGCGTGTTTGTTGTAGCAGGGATTCGTCTGGGAGTAGCCAAAACCAGAGACTATCCAAAAGCGCCGATATGTCTCCCCAAAACAAATGGCAGTGCTCGGAATGCACTTTCGAGAACTCGGTCGAGTCGGTCGAGTGCGAGATTTGCCAGGGCGCCAGGTCACTGGTCTCGACCACTTCAGTGACAATGTCGTCTTCAGTGACAACCATCGTCGGAACAGTCTCTTCCCCCGGCTTCAGGGAAAGAGGCATCCGAGGAATCCCCCACGGCCTCTCCAGCAGCAGCACCACCAACACGATTGGCCGACATCAGAGCGAGCTTATGGACGATCTCAGGCGAATCGAAGAGCACGAAGCACTCCAACAGTGGCAGCGGATCGTGTGCTACTGTACAGAGGTACTCAGTTTTTTCGGTTCACTACTAACTATGCACCGTCGATTTCTGGTAGTTTTAACAAACTTATCCGTGTGTCAACAATGTCTAGTATGGAGTAAATGATAAGGCTGATTTATTCCTGTTAATGTTAAACTTTTTTTGTGTCAAACCGCTTATGAGAAGAAATTTAAAATGTGTGATCTTTTATTTTTTGAAAGTATGAATTAACCTGCAGTATTTCCCTCTAAGCAGGTCTAAAATTAGAGAATTTTCTTAAAGACTAGAAAAAGTCATACTTGCCATAATTTCTATGTCATCATTTATTTGTGACACCAATTAATTTCTTTCCTATTCAGACAGCACATTAATTAGAACTAGTATAAAATTTCACGGTTGTAATAGTAGTAAATATTGTATAATACACTATGATAATAATTAGCAATCTTGATTTTTTAGCATTATAGGCCATGGGCTTTTGTGCTGAGGTCTAAAATAAAAGGATCAAATATCACTGGAAAATAAATTTTTAAAACTATTTAGTTTGGTTTAGAAGACACCTTCATAGTTTTCACCTTTTGTTTTGTTTCTATTTAATTCTTTTTTTCCCAACAACAGAACAAAGAGCAGTTTGTGGATGATTCATTTCCTCCAGCACCAAAATCACTGTATTATAACCCTTCAGAAACAAAAGATAATCATGTTGTTCAATGGCTAAGGCCTCATGAAATAAACATGGACGGCGATACAAAGCTAAATTGGGCCATATTTAGGACCCCGCTGCCTTCAGATATCTCTCAAGGTGGGTTTCCTTCTTCTCCTATGATTTTAAGCTTACTGCTTGTCTAATAATATCAATTTCACGTAGGTGTCCTGGGAAATTGCTGGTTACTCAGTGCTCTCGCCGTGCTCGCCGAGAGAGAGGATCTGGTTAAACGAGTCATGGTTATGAGAGAATTCTGTCAACAAGGAGCTTATCAAGTTAGGTTGTGTAAAGATGGTAAATGGACCACTGTTTTGGTTGATGACTTACTGCCCTGTGATAAAAGAGGACACTTAGTGTATTCTCAGGTAAGATCAAGTCATACAATCCACACTGACCTGTCCAACACTTCCTTATACTTTCTTTTTGGTTTATAACAGGCTAAGAGAAAGCAACTATGGGTGCCCTTAATAGAGAAAGCTGTTGCAAAAATTCATGGCTGCTATGAGGCTCTTGTGTCAGGAAGAGCTATAGAAGGACTAGCGACATTAACAGGTTTGTTTACAAAACATCTCGTTTTCTTTCAAAATATTTTTTTTTTTAGTCTAGATGTTTCAAAAATTCCATAGGCTTCTTCTTAGTTTATTTTTAAGTGGAATTAAGACTGATTAATATTTTTGGTCGTTTTCTTTAGTGTATTGAAATGTTTTGTTAATTTTTTTCATTGCGGTAACTTCGCCTCTATCAAACTCTGAAAACCCTGTATTTAATATTTTAAGGTAAGATTTCAGCCCCTATGAAAATTGGTTTAGTTTACAGTGATACAAAAATCTATCTCTGTTCGACGTTGAACGAACTCTAGAAATCGTGTATTCAATATTTTAAGATAGATTTTAGCTTCTATATAAAAATAGGTTTACATTGATAAAAAAATCTAGTTCTGTTTGACAAAAAAATCTGATTCCATTTCTAAAGGCAGGATTCGATTGGGTCTCCGTGTATAGTGAGCCACAAACCCTCTTGAATCAATCGAAATTTTTTCCGCTAAATTTGAGAAACGCGCTTCGGAAATTTCCTTCTCCTCTTCAACAAAGGAAACATGGTTTCAGGGATCGAAAAGAAAGAATCGTTAAGAGTAAAATGCATTTGCAGGTGCTCCGTGCGAAAGCGTTCCCCTGCAACCCTCATCTCTGCCTTCGGAAGATGAGCTGGACCGCGATCTCATCTGGGCACAACTCTTATCATCCAGACTGGCCAGATTCCTTATGGGGGCCTCGTGCGGCGGAGGGAACATGAAGGTGGATGAGGAGGAGTATCAGCGAAAGGGGCTGCGCCCCAGGTCAGTCACTCAGCCTCTCCAGCTAATTAACTAATTTTAATTACCGCCAACCGGGTATTGCGAGGAGGTTAGAAGCGACTAACACCAAGCCAAAGGATTCTTCATTTCCGAATAGAATGGGTGAAAGCGGTTCGTAAAGTAAAGCTCGCTGAAAATTTCACATCCAACAATTTTCATTGAAAAGATGGATAAATAATAGTAAACTGTCATCATAGAAGGCATGTATTTTTGATTCAGGCCAGGTACAAGTCAGAATACCGTTTCAGTACACGTCAAAGAGTTGCATACAATCGTCACTCAACAAATGTTTGTTGGTGCAGTTAAATACTGGTCATGAACGGGCGTGCGCTAATTTAACCAACCTCTATCGTTAAAATCGAGCACAACGTCTTCCATCCGTTTCAAGTAAGCCTCCCCGCCCAAATCCGGGTTCATAAACCATTCTTCCCCGACAATCTCCTCTTTCCTCACTTCGACAACGCGCAAGCGACCGTAGATCTCGCTCAAGCGACTTTCACCCACCCTGTTGAGCTCGGCGACGAACGCAGCTTTGCTAAACTCGCTCGTGTCACAGTTGAGCTGTCGTAGACACTCGATGAAGTTCTCGTAGTAAATATCGAAAAAGTCGTCGAAGTGCTTCCGCCTCACCGACGGCGTCACTGACGTAAACAAGAAGAACACCAAGTCCAGCATCGGCGACTGCAGCCGGATTCCCTGGAAGTCCACGAAAGCCATGGCGACCGGCTCGTTCTGCGGGCCCGCCTGGAACAGCACGTTGTTCACCCACAAATCCTCGTGGCTAATCGTGATGAACGGTTCTACCGCGCTCGGGTAGTGGCCGTAAGGCTGTGACTTTATCTTCGCAATGGCAGCTTGCACTATTTCGGGTTTAATGGTCAGTTTCCCCAGAACCTCTTCAACCATTTTGAAGAACTTTGCCTCGCCTTCCTCTTTGTTGTCGTCGTCTTCGTTGGGTGTGAAAGGCTTGGCCGCGACGGTGACGGTCCGTTCGAACTCCGCAGGACGGAGTCGCTTCAACGCGATCGGCAGAGCGTGGAAATACGCGAGCTTCTCCATGACGAGTCGGGTGTGGTTGTAGTCCAGGCCGACCTTCTTGTCCCTCAGCGCGTACCCTGTGGAGTTCAGGTTCTCCAGAAGGATAGCGGCGTCGTCGTCGACCTCCTCCCCGAAGCCGTGACGCGCTCCGTAACATTTGGGGAAGATGTGGGAGACCCAGTCCTCTTCGGGGACCCCGCTCTCCTGCTGGAGTTTCAGCATCGCGGGAACCACTTTCACGTAGAAGTCCATCTCTTTGAAATATGTTATTTTGGTGTTGAATATCTTGCGGATGAACTCCTCTTGGGGAATCATTTTATTGACGAGGTGAAGTGTCCTTTTCTTTCCGGTCTCCTTATCGGTGATGTCCACGTCGAGAGATATCATGACGCTCCCGAAGTTGTCACCTTTGGCAGTGTGTGATTTCGTGCGATAGCCGCTAATCTCCTCGGTGGGAGCTAGATTCGGGCCTAACAGCTCGTCGAGCTTTGCTATCTTGATCTCGTTCGCCATCGCGACCCTGCAATACGACAAATAGTGTTACACTCGACATTGCGAAGAGCGGCTGCGAGGCTATCCAAGTTTCGTCTTGTAAGCCAAGCCAGATCTCGCTTCTCGGCGGCTGCCGCTGAGCGGTAAGCGGCATCAGGCTTGGCGACAGTCGAGCGGACAGTCCGGAGACGCGAGGCACTTAACCTGGGCGGTTGCATATCGACCATCCTCATAACGTAATGGAAGCTTGGACTTCAAACCGGGAAAAATGCAACCTTGAAACCGACCGCGCACTCGAGTTAAGCGTTATCAAAGAATATCTTTCTTCATGTGAATTACCGGCGTATTGGAAAAGCAAACCAGATAGCCCAACGATACACTGCTTCTTTTCCGTCAAAAATGAAACCCGAGAAAACGCTTACTGCATTCTTTATGAATTCGAACCTATCAAGACTGTGGGGCAAATGTAAACATTGCGAAAACGTTTGGAAAAAAAATGATTGTCCCGTCACTCTTTTTGACGTTCAATTTGAGAGAAGATAATGATTGACGTCGGGCTTAACCAAAAAGACCTTGAAAAACGTTTGAATAGTTGGGCAACGTCCCGCACCGAAAATCCTTCCTACGTGAAAGATGTAGTTAAATGCCTCTGTCATGGTGCAATCGCCAGATAAGATAAATATTTCGTATTTAACAAACTGTCGAAAAAAAAAAAAAAAATTTGTCGTACCTTTTGTCGTGTCTTTAGTGAGCGCTGACGGCGTGTTTTTGTTCGATCGATTGCACAAATATTTCCGGATGTCAGCGTGCTTGTGGACACTCGCTCGTGCTTGCTGGATCTGGCGTCGCTGAGCTAGCCGCGGGCTCAGGCACTTGCGATGCCCCACCAACTCCTTCCCCCTCCGCTGTCAGCTGATCGCCCGCTAGTACTGTTTGTCTCTCTCTCGCGCGTGTAGGCTCTCTACTCGGGCGTCTACAGAGGAGACCTGTTAGTCAGGAGGGGGCACCGACCGAGTCAATGAATTTCGCTTAGAATCGGATTAAAAACATAAATATTCTTTGCATAAAAGCCTGTTTTACTTCCATACCGGTGCATGTGTTCAGGACTAAGGATGGGAAGGCCTAAATTGGATCGCCTCTAGTTTTCAGTGTTTCGTGACAGTATTTTTTTCTTGAAAATAATCGAAGAATTTAGGAAAACGTGACGTAATTTATCTGATTAAGTAACTCAGCATTTATTTATCGGGAAACACTACATCGATAATCTTAAGGGTCTGTGTAAGAGCACTTTGTTTTCACGTCTTTGTGATTACCATGGAATCCGCTCCAATCTGATGTTCAGATAAAGTTAAGATGATTGGCATCTAATCAATGAGATGTCGCTTATGTCACGTAGAATTTCACTGCAAGATCCGTATTTCTGAGGAAAGACAAAAAAAAATCTTTTGGTGTGGCTTGATATTTTGGTCCACTACTCACAATCTAGAAACCACAAGATCGCAAATCTTGTCTTACGTGAAACTTTTAAATGCTTTTTAATCATGCACTAGAAAAAAAAGTACAACAATGTTTACATCAGAAGCGTTTCTAAGAACATTAGAAAAAATACTCGTCATTGAATAGCTTTTTTTTTCGACAAACTTTTGAAGGATCCTCACAACATTGACGCAAGCTCGTGTATTCAAGCGGTAAATTACGCGTTCATTCGAAAAATTCAAAGGCTCTAAAGGAACGATTCTTTTGATAAGTACCCCTCGACTTTTGATCTCCACCGTATACATCAATACGAGGGTATGTTCCGTTAGTACCCACAATCATGGAGGGATGATATTTCATTGACAGTGTCCAAGTACTTTTGATTCCGACTGTATGGATACCTGGAGAGGAGCTAATAAATTGAATGTTTTAGGCATGCCTACTCTGTGCTGGATGTCCGCGATCTGGACGGGATCCGCCTTTTAAGACTGAGGAATCCGTGGGGTCACTATTCGTGGAAGGGGGACTGGTCAGACCTTTCGCCCATCTGGACGCCACAACTTCGAGAGCTTCTCATGCCTCACGGAGCTTCCGACGGAGTCTTCTGGATTTCCTTCGAAGACGTCCTTAAGTAAGTCCCCACACTTCAACGTGCCCAGACAGAAACACCAACTCAAACGAAGATTCTACCGCACTCGACCGAAACTCGCCGAACCCTTGCCAAACGCCCCTCTAACAAACTTCACCATGCCTTGTCTAGCTAATCAAAATCTAGCTAAATCAAGCCTACCTGGACAAAACCTAGTTAGATTAATCTAGTTTAACCCATAACAGCCCAAAGCATTTGGAGTGGAATTTAGCTTAAGAGAAATTTGAAGGATTTTTTCCCACTAAAATACGCAATTTTAAGCTTCGGAAAATGCGGAAATTATCCAATTTCAAGGTTTCAGAGAGGTGAAAATTTTTATTTGTGACAATACTGACCTGAAAAGATCCTCTAATTTTTTTTTTCTGTTTCCGAACGGCATCGGTGTGCGGTAGTAGTAACCAGTAACCGAATATGATCCGAACCTAACCACAACACAGTAATTTCACTCTCGTTTAACAAATTTTGCCACGGTCTTTTCCTTGGAGAAGTGCATTTTCCTCTCCGAGCTTAATCTTCAGGTGCCAAGAGCTTATCACATAAAGTACAGTTCAGATTTCCCGCGTTACCTTGTAATATACCGTACAAGCTAACACTACTTTTGATCTCGATTGCACATTGATACTGAGATCCATTTGTTGTGAGTGCTTCTCGCATCATAACACTGTCGAGAGTTGAAATAAAGTTATACCATTTTCTATGCTTCTGTTTTCAGGTACTTTGACTGCATCGATATCTGTAAAGTGCGCTCAGGATGGAACGAGGTGCGGTTGAAAGGCGTTCTGCCCCCTCAAGCCTCGTTGGACCACTTGTCCTGCGTTCTCCTCACGGTTTTAGAACCAACTGAAGCGGAGTTCACCCTGTTTCAGGAGGGACAAAGGTTTGTGTTACATTTAGGACCCTTTCTTCTCATGAGGATGAAGGGCATACATTCGCATAGGTTAGGTTTGTACCGTATTCTCCCGTCTATAGTACGCACTTTTTTGTCTCAATTTTGGTCCTAAAAACCCGGATGCGTACTATATTCGGGTGCGTACTATCCAAGGGTAGTTTCTGCTGTTTTGGGGAAAAGGGTGAATTCACAAGGGTGCCTACTATACTTGGGTAGTTTAGTCTTTTTTTTTGGGGGGGGGGAGTCAAATTGATGAGATCGGTTTTCAAAATACACATTTGTATTTTTGTCGCCAAATCCTAGGATAAGATTTGGC
>Ga0058701_10002187_pt1 | contig 14630 bp, 11 predicted proteins | sample AgamicOrMae_FD_97039 | JGI IMG/M metagenome (GOLD analysis project Ga0058701, IMG submission 97039) | Agave microbial communities from Guanajuato, Mexico - Or.Ma.e | ecosystem: Host-associated > Plants > Phyllosphere > Phylloplane/Leaf | place: Guanajuato, Mexico | collected 2012-06-04 | reverse complement strand
TATTGTACCGAATGGATAATATAAACAGTATTTATGCACGGCGCTTGAATGTTGCACACGAACACTCAACTTTTGAGTGAGAATAGTCATGAGTGACGCGAAATAAAACCGTTAGACCTGCTTTTGCAGACGGAAGTGTTTGCTGTAAAAAAACAAAAAAAAAAACAACAACAAAACAAACAAAACACACACAAAAAAAAAAACAGGCTGCTGTTCTAAGTAGGCATTTTAGAAACACAAAAATAATTATGCGATTATTTGTTGAGTAGCAGACAAACTCATTTGATCAAGGAGACATTGGGGCTAAAGAGCAAACTAGAACCATATTTTATCACTTACCAAATTAAAAAATACATAAAAATAAACATATACAAATTAAGATCCATTAAAAAATATCTCAAAGCTTTTGTTTTCAGTCGTCAGTTCACCTCCTTTGTGGCGATCGGCTATAACCTCAGTTTAAGTCGATGATTTTTTTTCCATTTTTCATTGATTAATAGAATTCCTTAAAAAATCAACTCATTAATTAGGTCAAATAAAAGCTAAGATATGCAATTGATAAATCTCCTCAGGTTCTGATTGTGTACATTCAGCGATTCAAACAAATTATTTAATTACTACACAGACAAAAATGTCAATCAATACAATCTCCCGTCTTTACTGTGTAAACACTTACAGCACACAAAGGGCGTCAAACTTCCGTAAAGACAATGAGACAGAATGAAAAAAGAAGTCCTGATAAAATTAACACTATAAACCAGATCCCAAAGATAGCCAAAAATTGAACTAAGGCGTTGTACTTCGGTGTACGAATTCCGAGAGGATATTCTCGCTCAACTACTGTAGTAAATTAAATTCCAAGCCGGGAGCCGATATGCAAACAGAACACTTCTTGTTAACACAACAGGGGATGGCTTTCTTCACTAGTCCGATCTGGAACATTATTCTTGGCGCGCTAGTCTATGAATACTCAGGCGAGAGTGCTTGATGGGAATAATTTGTCAACGAGAGAAGACTATATACATTTTAAAAAATATTGAAAAAAGTACAAAGCACTTTTTTTGTTTTTGGTGAAAATACGCCAAGACGGGTGCTACAGCTCTCAATGCTTTGGTTGCTACAACGTCTGTTAATTTGACTAGTGGGTCTACTACCCTGCTAGCACAGCTCTGGATTGTTCGAGCAACTCACTGAACTGTGACAGATGAAATTAATATGCAGTTGATAACATTTTTTTTCTAAAGCGTACTGAAGTTTGTTCACTAGTAAGTCCACAGCTTGACCTACACTTCACGCCCGGGAGAGGTAATTTTCCCACCACACAACCGTGATATTGAATCAAAAAGTTGTGTGTAAAGTCTTGACACATAATTGATTGCTTTTTGGCTGATATATATACATTTAATTCATGAGTAAGACGTCGCCCACTTTTTTGGTCAATAATTAGGAATATATTACAACCCTAAAAAGTAAACACATACAGCCTAGAGGAAAGTGCAACCCTTCTTTTATAAGGCAGCGAAAATAAGCCAAACTACAGGGTTTGAATACCTTGATAGAATAATTAAGAATCATTTAACTTGTTTTAAAGTTTTGTTTTTAAGCACACTATCCAAAAATATAATATTGACTTGTATGAAAAATCAATTTTTTGGATGTGTAGATTTATCGGAAAAATCGAATTAATGCCATAGCTGAGCATAGGACTTGAAGGTTCTTTAATCGGTCGTTAAAGTGGATAAGATTTTGAAAGAAAGGGGCTATAAAAGGAGACCGTAAAAAGCCATATTGCCCGGTTGGCAATTCCGACCTTCCCTTTCTTTCACCTTGTCGAAGTCGGTTCCCGGTGGATGCTGTAGCAGCCGAGCAGGTCACATCCCGTGAGTCCACACCACGGTCTCTCCTCCAGTGGTTCCCTCTCTTGGTGGCTCGGCTGCGCTCGGCTACGCTCGGGTCGACTCGGATCCCCACGGATCGGTCCGACGTGACAACGCGTTATTCGACGGTGTGACAAAGTTGCGAAACATTTTACACCTGCCGGAGATTTGGGACGAGTATTGTGTCTCGAGCGCGATATTGCTTCCAATTGAAACCTCATTCGGGAAGACAAGTGGTGCGACAAAGGAAAAGTGTCTGGGCAGGACGAAGTCTGAGATAAAAGGTTGTTCCCAACACGAGCCTACAACAGGAAAATTCCCTGTAAGATTTTTTTTAAAAAGGCCTAAAATTTACGGATTCTAAAAACTTGCCAGGTATTAAAAATATGAAAAAATATTAAGAATAAAAATAATAGGAATTGGAAAAAAAGAGAAATATCTTGAGGCGAACAAGCGAGGAGATGTTCGTTTGTATAAACATAAATAAGTGCCTATGATTTAAGGCAACTTCACAAAAACGTCCCATTTTCAAAAATGTCCGCAGACATTTGATGAAGTATCCGCAAAAAGAAATCGGGCGGGCACGCCCATTTAAAAAAAATAAATATTTATTTGATGTAACTGAAAACGATGGTTAATGCTCTTCATTAATAAACTTTATCCTCACTCGTCAAATTTAAAGCAAAACCATGTTTTGGATTTGCGAGAAAAATTTCTACTCAGTGCATAGGAAGCATTTAATAGTGACATATTGGTCTCATATCCGACATGGTCTCGTGTTTGAACTCATCTCCTAAGATATGATTCAGATCCGGCCGACGCCAAAGGGCTCAGAATGGCTCTCCACCGTGGCAGAGGCTGGCGCACATCGCACGGGGAGGCCACAAGGCGACGCCCCGGACTGCAATGCCGTATGATGGATGATCAAGCGCTCGAGAGAGAGCCGATTCGGCCAGTATGGGGGCATACGGGGGTGTTTCCTACCCCCTTCACCCAGCCTGGTCGACGCCGTCGGGGGCATCACCTATACCCCGAGGACACAGGGTAACCATGGCACACCCCCATCCAAACCGGAACTCTTATTTTGTTACGAGCTCCCCATGGGGACAAGCGACTCTGAACCCGATAGGTCAAATTTCGAGGTGCGAGGATCTTGTTGCCTACTGGTGTTGGGTTGAGAAGACGTGTTGCCTAAGACAGCGCTAAGACTGAAGGAGACTCTATGAGCCATGCACCTTTTGATTAAATTATCTGAAAGATGTAAATAAAGGACTAAGTAGCAGAGGATGGGTGCGAGCCAGAGAGACAATAGACGAATTCATGTCGCCAAGACGGACGATGTTGACTGTTCTGTTCCAGAATGATTGTGATCCAAAGGTTAAAATGACAGGATGACGAATAAAGACAGCTACTGGTTGTCAAGGTGTTCCAAATTCGGTACTACAAGGGGAAAATTGTTAATGCCCTTTAATATATCATGCCATTATGAGATTAGAAAAAGCCTATCTCGAAGAATCGGCCCACTTTATCTTAATGGCACCGAAAAAATATATGTCAGTGAGCTGTAAGTATGTTTACGGTCACTCCTTCACTTCAGTCTAATCAAGTTCACCAAAAACTGTTGAATGCAAGACCTTGATCTTTAATTGACTAGTATAAAGTTTGCTTCGATGTATAAAACAGCCGATAATAATGTTTATGTATCTGACCAAGGACGTCTTAATACTACTACTATTTTTAATGCTTCTTCTAAGCTTTTACACCATAAAGTGAGCAAGATGGCATCTGAATACTCGAAAAGTGTGGAACTACAATGTCACTGTAAAATAAAAATAAATAAGTAAAAAAACAAACAAAAAAAAACGAGCAAACTGCCTGTACCCGGGCGGTAATGTTTATTTGGAGCCTAATGTACCCCTTGGGTTGTACCCAGGTGCATTTCGGGCGTTCGCTATTAGATGATCACAGACACGTACGACCCACTCCCCCTTGCGACTCCCCTCCCCCCACTGCACCCCCTGTCCCCCAACGCGCCGCCCAAGTGGAATCTCACCACCGAAAAAAAAGTGATCGTCCGAGCGGGGCGTCATTGCCACACAAAACTCGTTTGCAAAGTAAACATTCGCGATTTAGATTAAAACTTCGCCAAAAAGGTTACATTTCTCGTGTAATGCGATTGTCAGAAAGCGAAAGTATAACATGTGAAGGCACCCCAACTTACATATGTGCGCAACGAGAAGTCTGGAGCACGGGATAAGGTTATTTTGCTGGAGGGTGCCATGTTGAATTTTGCGAAAATGTTTGAATGAAATTCGTTCAATGGGGCTTGTAGCTCCGAAAAATAATTCTTGGTATCGTTGACTACCTTTGCATTTATTTATCGAAGTAAAAGTACGTGCTCCGGGTGGTCTTTGAACTTCTGGATTTTTCTTCATGAATAAAGTATTTGAAGCTATTAACCACTCGATATTCTATGAGTATATCAAGTACGCTACTCCTACCTTCTGACCGTTCAAAAAATCACAAATCGTATAAAAAAACTTTTTTATAACGGCATTTAGGAAATCAGGAGTAATGTAAAAAAATATAACTTAACTCAGAATACAGTCTATTTTCCTAAATAAATTTGTGAATGTTCACAATCCTTGTATAAAAATCACTTTTAACGTTATGAGCAGGTATTGCTTAACCCTAGATTGGTAACTAAGAGTAAATTTTACTCATTCGGCGTTATAAACCGACTTTGAAGGCTGTATAAAATAAATCTGGCTCCTTCACCCCAAAGTATTCCTGAAACAAACTTAGAAGTGTCTGTTGGTCCCATAATTTTACCGACAGCATTAACGTAAAAGATCCTCCCGGGAAAATTTCGGACGAAAGCATGTCATTTCTTGGCTAATTGGGAGTAAGTCTCACTCATTGTTACCAAAATGGGAATATTTTCTTATCCACCGACCTGCTGAAAATGATTCTAATGTGCACGACTTTGCTGAAGAAGATATTTTTTTTCTTCTTCTGTATTTTGACCCAAATGATGTAGCAAAAAAATAAAAATAAAAAAAAGTTCATAAACTGCTTTGCCTAAAAATTTAAGCATGGTTAAAATGTGAGTAAAATGTACTCAGTGTAAACAAAATGCGGATATTTTTTATGCTACCAATCCGGGGTTGAGGCAACTGACGAGGATATGGTAGAGATAGCAAATTCGCCCGAGATTTCAAGTTATTGAAGGCACGTCATACAGCGAGCAGAGTTCCAAAGTTTGCTGGTGTGGAGTTGTCTGAAGGTGGCAGTAATATTGCTCGTCCCTCTCCGACACACTTGTCTTGTCAGTACACTTACAATAAAGATCTATTAGGGGACGTCCCAAGTTTGTACACTCTCGCAAAAACACGTCGGCAAAATTGGCGAATGCTGGAGGAAGGACAGGAGGCGGCGACGCAACAAATATCCTGCGAAATAAAAATAAGTTGTCTCCGAGAGTTTTAAAACTTTTTTTGTATCTGTACTCACAGTAATACGTATAAAAGAACAAAAATATATAGAGGTGACCCTGAAACCGAGAAATTCGGCTCTGCATCGTTTTCGAACACCTGAACATGTTTACGATTAACCCAACAGCCCAAAATATTTGGAGTGAAATTTAGCTTGAGAGAAATAGGAGGATTTTTTTCACTAAAATACGCGATTTCAAGCTATGGAAAATGCCTAAATTAGTAAATATCAGGTTTCCAGAACGGTGATATTTTTTAAATTGTGACAATGATGAACTGAAAAATCCTCTGAAGTTTTCGACTGCCGAACTGCATTGCTGGGCGGTAGTGGAAAAGAACCCTTCTTATCCATTATTTCCAATTATTGTTTTCTTCAAGTTAAATTAAAATCAAAATACTAGAAATAAAATAGACGGCCTCTTTGCTATTTAAACATTCATCCACTAACATTCTCCTATAATGCAAAAATACGTTTTGCAACTTGCTAATTCTTTTGCGACTCATAAACTTCGCATGGAATTCGTTTACTACATTCATGACACTCATCTTTTTGCAAGTCATGATACCTGCACTGCACACTTAACAATCCATCCTTGACGCCTACACACAAAATGCCGACGAAAGGATATTTTTTGATTCCAAAGGCAGGTTGCTTTTCTCCCGGCAAGACGACCCCTGCAGCGCCGAGAACCTTTCAAGTAAGTTGTGTGTGTTCTGTGAAGGGCCACGTTGCTCACGTTGCGTAGCGTTTGGGGGAATAAATGCTAAGATATCTGTCAAATCTTTTGTCGGTGGCAAACTGTAGGCGCTGACATGCTATGCCGGGAAGCTCTTTTCATGCCCCATGCATAATTTCACACTTTCACGTGTCTCCACCCCACCTTTCTTTTTTCCCTTCCTTTTTTATTGCCGGTCCTCATTTCCCTTGTCACGTTTTGGATGTCCAGTGGACGTCGCGTCGTACGCACTTAATAAATCAACTATGCGCAATGATCCACGGGAAAAAAAAACTGAGAAGAATGGCCGACGCGCAAAAAGAAAGAAAGCGTGTGAAAAATTACACAGATTTCCAGCTTTTCAAAAAAACATGGAAGAGGGAAGTCTGTTTTTGTTGCCGCGCTACCAAGATTGAGCTCGTTCAGTTTGCCAAGGTGTTCCTTTACTTTTTTCCTCACGATGAAAGGTCTTTAAGTGACAAACAGATATTGAGAAGCGTTTTTTACACGCCACTGTACCTTTTAAAATAGTCGAAAGTGCCAACTCGAGGTTGAAAGTCGTTCGGTAAGAACATTTTTTATGGCACTTAGAAGACTAAACCACGCTTTCACTGGAAAAATAGTCTCCTGTTTTAATAGACGTAGCAGGAAATTCAAACCAGCATTCCCTCTAAAAAGGTTCTTTTCTGTCTTTGAATCAATGACACTATCAGCCATTTAGGCTATCGCCTGATCTGAATTCGATTTGAAGGTACTAATTATCACAGCTTTTCAACACATTTTTTTTCGTTGTTACGGTCACAGTTCGTATGAACTCAAAGCAAACAACCCATATCTTGAATTCACACTAGGCCAGTTCACCCTAATGCTCTTATTGCTCTTACGAAACTGAAACTTAATTTACGGCAACTGAGAAAACGAAGAGTTTATGCGCCATCCAGTAATTAAAAGTACACGGATGACAGAAAACACACAACCTTGGCATTTTAAGCGATTATGTCCAGAACTGGTCCAGCGTTAATCCCAGAGGCAAAAACTTGAAACTCGAATCTTTGATCACTCGAAATTAACGCCAATACGGTTCAAAATCATCTACTTCAATCAAGTAAACGCTGCTTGACTCTGCTAGCCAGTATTCTAGACAGCAAAATCAAAAGCTTCTTCCCCAGCTAAAGGACTGTCTCGTTGAACAGGCGTCAGCACCAGGGACTTTTGATCTTTACTGTACGCAGCCAGAGCCTCAAGAATTGTTTTCAGTAAAACCGTATCAAAAATCTAAATCACTTGGGCACAAACAAGGGCCTTGCAGGTGCCAGCGGCAGTTTCTACGACACCAAAAGATGGAATTGCGACAACAAAGAGAGGTGATTCAGTATCGCCCTGGGCGATATCGTAACATCAAAGAGACTCAAAACTCTATCTTGGATGCTCCTCAAAATACCGCATAATACTTACGTCTATGAAGATGCCTGGCACATTGAAGATTTGTGCGGGAGGCTGCTCCTCCAGGATGTATCTGTAGAACTCGACGCCATCTTTGTACCACTTGACGGAGTACAGAGCTGCGCCTTCGAGATCGTATCGGCAGTGAAGCGATACTGATGTGTTGTGGATTGTGTGCTCAGGAATGTGCACTTGCATCAGTTTTAAGGGGTCACCAACTGGAACAAAAAAGTGCCGTTTTACCATTAGGTTATCACTAGCGATCTGGTGCAAATTTTCAAAGAGTTTTCTAACATGGACGAAGAAATCAGCAATCTCTGTGACAAAAGTTTTTGTCAAATCATAGAACGGAAGATTGTCTTTTTTCTTTCCGATTTCTTAATGGTAAGTAATGCCCTTGAATTCCTCAGCTCAATGGCGACCCAAGACATATCTAACATCAGATTATCTCTAATAGTTCTCAGGTTAATGGACAGTTAATTTGATATTAATCGCGAAAATGGTACACCTAATGGTTGCCTCTTTCGTTAAAAAGGTGAAAGCGGAGAGCTACAGTTTTTGATACGAAGCAGAGATATAAAACTGGCTTGCCGGTACACTCGGCCGAATCTATCAAGGACAATTTTCCTAGAGAAGATATATTTATCCTTGATCATTATCGACGAATTAAAATACTCAAAGACAACAACAACAACAAAAATCAATTTTTCATTGACGCGAGTACTGAAAAGTGGTTTGATGTGTTCATACATGAGACGGTCTAAGATTTTGTAGATTTTAAAAAAGAAAGAAAATTAAAAAAATTCAAACAATATGAATGCAACGTAAATCACGAGGTTAGGATGTGCGTTATATAATTAACCGATGATTTAACCCTTTAACGCTGATATCTACCATGAAGAGACGTTTACACTGAACCAGCAATCGTTGGTGGTTTTACGTAAATATTTGCCTAGGCAAGACAAACGTTATTTGGTTAACTAACCGCAGGTTATCAAGTCAGCGACTGTCCTTTCCTGCTCACTGCATGTTTTTGCGTTCCCTCTTCAAGTCAGTCCGTTGTTCACTTTCACACATACTTGGAGCGTGTTCCAATGAACATAGAGCTATTATCTCTACGAAGATCAAGAAATGAACAATGGACGCTTAATTGTTAATTTTGCCTCTCAGGGTTTTAATCTTTTAATAATAACAAACACGAGACTGACGCATATTATAGTGAAATTGGTCCTCTCTAGGTGGCTGAAGCATCTCATATCGAGCTCCTCGCTCTCACTCTGTCTACGTAGGCGAAGGTCGTTGCTTCCTCTATTCCTAAACCTTGTACCCTTTTCTTTCTTACTGGCCTTCTCCATGTCTTCTCTCTATCTCTGCGTCACCTCTGAGAGGATCCATGAAAGCGACCTTCAGTTAGAAGGTTTGATTCCTCGTGAGGTCATTTGCCTGCATGCGTAAAAATTGAGATGTTCCGCTGAATAAACCGTTATCCAGGTGACCCTTTGAAATGCCTAGTGTTTATCGAGGACATCGGGCTCAACGTGGCGTAAATAAATATTCTGCGCGAATTTCTGTGCCCCAGCAAAATTGCTCTGGGTACAACTAACTGATTCCGTCCACAGGTCCTTGCTCCGTTGGTTTCATCGAAGCAACTGACGATCCTCATCGTCAGTAACCGGCTTAACATCTTTAAAAGCCACGCATCACTCACAGGAAGCGTTGGGCATTTGTAACTGACTTCGCAACCATAGGAAGCGAATCTCGTTTTAAGATAGTGTACAACAAAAGAAGAACTTCTTCGTCCAACGAAAAAGTTCCAAGACAAATGACCGAGGAAAACAAGTCGTTGCTCAAGAAAAACTGTTATACTTGCCGCGAGGAAAACGAGGGCCATGATAGCAAATTGAGTAAAGAAAGGCTAAAAATGAAATCCTTATTTGTTTCTTCAATAAAAACCTGATTAAAGATATCGTTGCGGTGAATGTTAGAGCACTTTCAGATTTAAAGATGAGATTTTCCCTCTACGTCCCTGCCTGGTTAAACCTTTCGTTAAACATTTGACGAACAAACGCATGATTCAAATAACCTGAATTAGATTTGGTTTGTCTACGTCCCACAATTCGCTACCGGTCAGCTTGTCCGTGAAATACATACTTTATCAGGACATAATCAAGTCTCGATCAGGATCTGAGGTATCCTTTCATTTCTGATCAGAAAACGGCAGATTCCTGAACAGAAAACGGCATTAAGATCAGCACATTTCTGGTCAGAATCTGATCTGGATCTTATATGGTGAGCAAACCCTGAATATCGCGATAAAAACCTGACGAAATAATGTTATCAAGTTCTGAAAAAAATTCTACAGGTTCACGTTCTAAGGTTCCGATTAGAAAATCGCCAATTCCTGAACAGTATCTAACTACAATAGTCAGTATCTGTTTAGGAACTGATGAGCTGATCAGAATTTCATTATAATCTTATTTGTGAAATAATAATTAATTTCATTATTATCTTATTACACTATCCCATTATCAAAAACTGACAAGTTTTTACCGCATGGGCGGCTGTCACCAAGCCCGAAATCACTTAATTCTTGGAGGAATGCTGCTGCCGCTTGAAAAGTAAGCGGCATTGGGCTTGCGTTCGTTAAGTTAAAAGGTAAGTTTCCGTGTATTGTGCGTCGCTCCGCTTTGCCTGACAACGCATTGTACAACACAAGATATGAAAGTTTGATCTTTCAAATTTACAGAGTTAATGCTAGAGGATAAACGGTGCGATAGGAAATTGTTCAAATAAGAAAAGCCGGAATATTTTCGTGCGTTGGTTCTAGTCTCAGCAGATCATATCCCGTAGCTGATCGTATCAAGGAGCGCTTCAAATTCATTCCAACGAAAGAACAAGATGAGGTGGAGGTAAAGCGTAAAAGCACAGCCGCCGTCAAGAGAATTTCCACCGCCTACGTTCTTACGTGCTTTTCCCGAAGGCTACCAAACGCGGCAAGATAGGACAACCGCATACCTAGCATTATTATTTCGAGCTCTTTTTAAGACGCCCTTTCACCCTTTTCTACTCTCCTCCCCTTTCGACTTCGCCCCGCCCCCTCACGCCGACAAAGACCAAGGAGCTACACCACCAAAATTATTGCGCTAATAACGCCGCAAGCCTTTATTGCGAATCTTTAAAGATAAGCCCCTGGACAAATTTTATCTCTAGCGTGAAATTTGGGTTATGACGTAATGCATATTTCATCGTAGCCTTTGTTTAGGGCCGTCCATAGCGCATTGTTGATGGCTTCTCACATAAAATATGGGAAGAAAATTAGCGTTCGAAATTGATATCCACGGTAAAAAATAAAAATATGAAACGTGAGTCACCTGGAATGATAATGGCAAAGAGTTCGGATTGATTGCCCAATGCCTACTGGAAACGAGTTCCGAGTTCACCTTGAGATTTTCGATATCCAATCCTACGCAGAATAGACCTACTAGTCGATGTACATATACACAAAACATTTTTCTTAAATTTGAACGTTTCATTCAAAATTTTAAAAGCAAATAAGGGCAGCTGATATATGGCTTAAACTTCTGTACAGCATGTGAATTTTCCAGTCCAAGAGGTTTGAAAAAATGAGGGATATTCATCAGGTCCTCTAATGTCACCTCTGCAAAATTTCAACTACACATTAGTTCGATTTCAGTTGCGAAGCAATATTTGATCGGCTCTGTGATGGAAAGCCTCAGTCTGGCTTCCCATCGTTCCCGGAATAGTTTGTTGTTCCTTGGAGTCCCTCCGCATTGGTTCACAGCTTCAGGTTCTCTTTTAAGAACGCGTCGGGTGTTTACGCCTCATCAACTGTTGTCTGGTAAACTCTTTCCGACCCGTTCCGAGTGCGCTGTTTTAGTATGTTTCAGCACTTTAAATTTTAGTCCTGATTTTGAGTCTACGGCGAAGTATTTTACTTTTGTTTAGTAATATTAGGTGAACATTAACTCTTATGACTCCAATCACAGATCATTTACCCTTTAACGTAACAAGATTTCTAAACAATGAAATTGTGAGAGGGGAAAACGATGCACCGTCCCTAAATCAGTGCTCATTTTGGAAGTAAAATCTTCCCCCTGTTTCATATAGGTTTATTCTTTGATTTCATGAGGATCATTGACACAGCCGCGGAGGAATGATCAAACTAGGTTAGGTCACGTTCATCTGGGTCGGGTTAAGCATACCATAGGGCTAATACAAGAAGAATGGGTTTAGTCAAGCGCCTTGCGCCTCGCTTCGCTTGGCTGTCCTCGATCCTGGATCTGCTTATTACTCTGCTGTGGTTAATGACATTGAGAATTGCATCAGGCTTGGCGACCGTTACATTTGTTTAAACTTTGTTGGAAAATGTCCCTGAGCTCCGCTTGGCTACGAAAGAAGGAACTCAAGACGTAGCAAATCGAAGTTTTTTTCCGACGCAGGCAGCAATACAGGCATTCTGACACTCGTCCTTCTCATCTCCCGCAAGAAAATAGTATCCATGCAAAGTCCCACCTGTGAGAGTTATTTCGGTGCAAGCGAATAGAGTAGTCGTTTGCAATAACCCAACGGGCACCGCGTCGGGCCGATTCAGGGACCAGCATTGTGTAGTGATAGAGCGAAGAAAAGCAGAGGAGGCAGAGAGTAGGAGCAGTCGAGGGACAGGAATGATTTCATTATCCTGGAGGGGAGCGGTAGTGACTCTCGCTAGCGGAAAGAGTCTCGCATTCTGTGACAGAAGCCCTCTTTTTTATGGACGAGAATAAACGGTTCATTTTTATTGAGGGAGGCAAGGAAGCTTTTCATTGGAGCCGGCGTGGCACTCGGCAGAGACGCGCCAATCGGTCTCGCGGACCCGCACACACCAACCCGACACCCGCTTATCAAGACTGACTGCTGTGGACCTGAAAAGGAATGACCGTAAGAAAAAAGGAAAAAGCAAACGAGAATGAAAAAAAAAATGTTTCCAAGTGTGAAACGCAATGTTTGCGGTCGTGGTAGACAACAGTGCAGGGTATGCGGACAACGGTGAGGTACAGAGGCGTTGTAACCGATGGCACTTCGAACCTTTTGTCCTCCATCTTTGGTCTCCGAGCAGAGCAAAATGTCGGCAAGGTACATGACACGAAATCTTTCAGCTTGTTCAACCTAGCCTAACGATTGCCAAGCTTGACCCGCTGGCTTATCAGAAGCAATAGCAACCGCAGAGCTCAACCTTGGTGACAACCCGACGGAGCAGGATCCAAACAAGCACAACGCATGAAACTAAACATGAGAGGGTTAACATAACCAACACAGTCGTATGTCGTTGATCCTAATCATTCAAAGCATTAAAGCAGCGTAGAACGAATTAAATGGAAATGCCACCTTTTATATAGGGAATATACTGGCAGTGACAGGGCTTGGGTGCGCTGGCAATGTAGAAGTCATCCGAGTTTGATGACAAGGAGATCCCGATCATCAGAAATCAATGGAACAATCTTGAGGTTCGTGTAGGACGAGAGGAAAGTTGCACAGGTATTGAAAAGAAAGGCCCTTCAGTTTGGGGCATACAGACGGTTACTGGTTGTGAGTTTAATGTTGGGTACATTGATGTTTTCTAGAATTTCTTTACTATTCGTAACTCCCATCAGTGCTACCGTAGAATTGTGTGACTTGGAATGTATGAGATTGGCTGGAATAAAAATTTAAAGGAGTATTTGTACCCTTTTTCAAACTTTGCGTCAAATTTCTGACTAACGTGCAATCAAACTTAGGAATATCAGAGATTCATGTAAAGTATGCTTTGTAAGTTGTAATCTAATGGACTGCTCTCGAGAAGAATGATTCAAAGTCATCGGTTGAAAATTCTACCGCGCGTAAATTTGATTGACTTGGGTAAGTTTCACCTACTTTAAAAGCATACTGCTCCCACAAAAACTAACCTCCTTTGCTGGAATTTTATTCTATGTTGAGCTCTGCGGCGCAGTCACTGAAAAGATGAGATAATATAAGACTGAATATTGACGTCAGTGACGTATGTCACATGCTTATTAGAAAGATGCTGTTTCACGTGGAAAATGCAGTGCATGAACTCCCAGGTATTGTCGTTGAAAATGAAAATTCCTGGAGGGATTCCGATGCACGCAATCTGAATTGGGGAAATCCTGTATGTCAGATAACAGGTACATCCCTTTGAGATGAAGAAAAGCTGAATTGAAAACGGTCCCCGTCACCTGCGTAGGAGTCTGCTCCCCAGACGTACCGTTCAAAGATACATTACACGGATTTTAAGTGTAAGCGACGACACAGAGGATGGAGAATTTCTACTACTGTTTATATCCGATTTCCATGACAATAACACCTGTTCTAAACCCGCTTTGTACAAGCTGAAAATCTAAAAGAGCCGTCTCTTAAAGGAGACAACATTTGCAAGACATGTTCTCTCTGCGAGAGCACAGATAAGATCACGCTGCAACTGAATATGGAGTGCAAACAACCACTGTAAGTGTTTGAGTAAGCTAATGAAGGTACTTTACCACCTTGAGGAAAATAGCAGTAACTCCGCCAACACAGCCACTAAAACGTCACTGTGAATTTTTAAGGAATTATTTTCTTCCTTTAGCCGCTATGATTTGTAGTCAGTCATTAAGCTGAACAGACGGAGAGCAGAACATGGCACAAAGCACTCAACCCAATGTGGCATTTTCTTGAACCTTTCGATTTTTAGGTCAATAATTCTTAAAGACTTTATGATTCAAAGGTACAAGCGCCACCTGGCGCCATAATAAATCCTCACAAAAATTTGGAAAAACAAGTATTCGTTACTCACTATTTTAGATCGGGCGCCAGCTGTGACTCACAGCGTGAATAATTTGTGAGAGGCGTTAGGTTGAAAGGGGTCAGAAGGTTTTCAAGGTTATATAAATCAGATCCCAGCTTCAATCAACTTCCTTTAATATTGCGTATATGTCACCTATCTATAATCCTACGCAGCGCTGCGGAAACAGGTCAATAAGTAGTTAATAAAATAATTGATAGAAGAAAACTAACTCAAACAACAAACACGGACTCTAAGCGTTTAAAACGTAACGTAATTACAC
>Ga0058701_10002186_pt1 | contig 14632 bp, 7 predicted proteins | sample AgamicOrMae_FD_97039 | JGI IMG/M metagenome (GOLD analysis project Ga0058701, IMG submission 97039) | Agave microbial communities from Guanajuato, Mexico - Or.Ma.e | ecosystem: Host-associated > Plants > Phyllosphere > Phylloplane/Leaf | place: Guanajuato, Mexico | collected 2012-06-04 | reverse complement strand
CCTAACCTAACTTAACCTAACTTGACCTAACCCAACCTATACGAACTTTGGCGTTTGCGACTTTTCTCGTTTTGCGGTTACGGACTGGCGCTTGCGGCCTTGGCGCTTGTGGTTTTTGGCGCTTATGACAGCTACCCAAAATAAAATCATGCTTTTTTTAAAACTAAATTTCCAAACTCCCTCGCATCTTTATATTTCCCCCGCTATTTCTCACCGATTTTCCGCGATTTCCAATCACAACGAGGCCTTATATCATTTTCGTTTCACCTTGAATTGCCCTAGACATTTTTATTACCGTCGGATTTTCCCCTTGTCATTTCATTGATGGCTTACCCCTCACCTTCCCCGATTTTGCTTGATTTTCGGGTTTGAGGAGACAACCCTGTTTAATCTGATTGCGAGCTCTTTTTTCAAGGAGGAATCGTTGACGATTGCCACCCCCCTCCTAGGAGCGTTCCTCTTCCGAGGTGGAGATTCTGACTCGCTCGTGGACGCACTGTCCAATCCTTTCGGGAAACACAAGTGATAAATCTGCGAGCGGCAATAAAAGCAATACCGCCGGAACTTCTGTAAAAGCGATGTTTCCACCCTCTTGCATTTCAACCAAGATAGCGCTCCTGTTTAGTGTTTAAAGTTTAGGGTGCAGCTCCGCGAATGTTCAAATAGCAGCTTGTATATCTTGTTACTGCCTTTGTTTTCTAGATAGGACCACCGTTTTCCGCAACTGCGGAGCCACAAAAACAATAGATGACTACTGCCGTGTTTTGACCAACATCTACTGCCAACAATTTCACTCCACTGCTTGCATACAAATAATGCTAACTGATGAGCTTTAGCAAATGCTGTGTAGCAGGAAATGCTACTTTAAGTAAACGAACCCGAAAATCTTTCGCAAAATAAGAAAAATGATTCGAAATTACATTCCATAATTTACAATCCATAATGAGGTGAGGTGTTGGTATTTGCGGAAATTCCGATTTCCGAAGTCTTGGAAATTTTTACGTTTTCGCCCTACCTTTCTGAAACGATTAACTTCCGCTTTTCCCGGTGGAATAACAACTTTTATAATTTGTTTTTGCTTGCCGCGATTTCTCCCGACATTTTGATACCGGAGTTAAGACCTTCCCGTAATTTAATAGGCAGGTGTTTTCCTTTTATTTTTTCTGACATTTCCATGTGTGCCGGTATTCTCATTGCTAGGTTTTTGGCAACCCTTTCTCGAAAAAAGCTTAAAATCAGGCTAGGTTTGTCTGCACAGTATTCAAAATTGCTTATAAAATTAAGAATGAATGATGCTATCATGGAAAACGAGTATACATACCAAGACTTGTGCATTTTTCTTGAGTCGTACGCAGGAAGTCGCGTTTTCTGAAGGTGAGAAATCGTTCCCAAGTTGTCATCTGCTCTTGAATTGACATAGTAATCAAGCTCAATCTAAAAGGATATAGTTCTCAATTCGAAAAGGTTACATTTCTGGGAGATCAAATGTCATTATAGTATTAGCCTCAAAACAGTCTTTTTCCAAGGCTGGGAAGTTTTCTTTGTTTCGACGTGTACAAGTATTAATGGAGTAGAATTAAGATCCAATAGCGGCACGGAATGGAGCTGCTGAAAGTACCGGGTATTTAAGGGGTGGACATTAACCGGTCAGTGTACCCAATGTAATAGGGCTTGCAGTGGATTTAGAGGGGTTTAATTTTCATTGATTCTCGCGTACTCTGGGCACGGAGAGCGAGGGGGGCAAAAAAGTAAGGAATTGAGAAGAATGGTAGGTGATAGAAGCAGATTCGAGCGTTTCATTTATCTACCCTTTCTAATCTTTCTTCTCTCTCTTCCTAAAGCACTATTGTGAGGGGAAAAAAGGAAAACAAAGGAAAAATAAAATGGGGAGAAACGGACGATACGGGCCGTGATGATTTGTCATCAGGTGATAAGGTGAATGGAAGAGAGAGGGAACTCAAAGAGCGGCCGACTTCCGCCATTTTTAAAGGTAGTTAAATTCACACCTAAGCGCAGAAAAGACAACCTATACAAAAAAAAACAAAAAAAAACGTTGAAACAGAATTTGGAATCTTCCGCGAAGAAGAAAAGTCTGGACACACAACCGTTGGGTTGTGCGATGTGCACAGTAAAGACTAACCCCTGTTTTAGGTAAGTTAAAACCGGGTATAAGAGCGTAATTTGGTTATTTTTAAAGATACGCATTTAAATAACCATATCAATCAAGAGCTCTTGACACCTTTTCGTTTGATAGGGTTGTTGATCGGTTTATGATCAAAGTAACCCAATTACGCTCTCCCCTTGTTCCACCTTCATACCCAAAGCAGGTGTGGAACTACCTAAAACATGGGGTAATTTTTCTACGTGAATTTCGTCTTTTTTCCGCTGTCGTTCCACTCAACACAAGGGGGAATATTCAACTTTTCAAATTCACCGTAGGATATCTGGTTTTTATTTTAAAAAATATAATCTGTGACAAGTTTCTTTAGAATTTTTTTCTAAAGCAAAGAAAAAAAATCTTGCCGTAAGAAAAAAAGTATATACATTTTTTAAAAGATTTTTTTTAAAAAAACACTGCAATTTTTTTTAAAAAGCACTATATAATTTTTTTAAAAAAATATTGGCTTCAGAAAACATTTCTGTGACGGAAAGCAAGAACTAGTGCGAGATAGTGGATCAAGCTCAATTATAAATATAGCTAAATCCCGCTTACAGCGTGTCGTTATTAAAATCAAGAAATAAGCAGACACGGTTCTTTTGCGGCTATGTAATCTCGTTCACAATTGATAAAAGCATTTTTTTCTTTTGCTTTAGCTATTCCTATCGGCAACGTTGCCATATTTGACGCGTAAGGCGATAGGGAACGGTGCAAGTGGATTACAAGAATGAGATCGAGCGAACGTGAGTGTACTCGTGACAATCCCCCCCCCTTTATCACCGTGGGCAATTTTAAAGGAGATTGGCGCGAACTGGGGCTGCTTGTGTGTTGCAGGTTGCGGGCGTCAAGGGGGCAAGCCTTTAGAGGGGTGATGTGACAGTGGGAAAGCTGCGGCCCGGAGCGGGCGCTTATAAGCGGGTTATTATTTTTCTCCGACCTGCTGGGGTGGGTGGAGTGAGGGATACGGATTGCAAGGGCGGCAAATTCAAACGCCTCGGGGAACGGGATTGATTATATCCGAATAGCTTGGGTTACTCTTTTTTATCATTTTGGTTAGTGATACTGTTTATCTTTTCACTAAAACGGTAGATTTTGTTTTTGGTCATTGATGAAAAAAACTGGAGAGGACATAAGATTTGGTAAATGTCCTGAAATGGACGCATACTCATAAATTGGGAAAATAATTTCACGATACCTAATGATGTAATTTCAAATTCAACATATTACCACATTCTGGAACAAAACACCAATACAGTATACGAAATTAAAATTAACAGGTCTTTAATGCGGTAAAGACCAAATCAAATCTGTCTTTTTTTCTAAAAAGATAAACTCTCTCTACGAGCTTATTCTTCACAATTTGAAGCCAAGAATTCCTTCTCATCTTTGTTATGAAAAATTAAAGAACAAAGCCGCATCTTAACGATTCATTTATTCAAGATTCAAGTCATAAAACTGAACACTGAACTAATCCATGTTTTAGGTAGCTCCATACCTGTTTTAGGAATACGAAGACAAAAAAGGGAAAGAGCGTAATTTTGTCAGTTTTCGAAGATACCCCTCTCAAAAACCATATCAATGGAGAGCTCTCGAAGGGACCTTTTCTTATAGTCGGCATTTACTGTATAAAGTTGGACGATACAAAGCTGCTGATAGGTATATTTTTAACAAAAACAAAATAAGGCTCTTCCCCTGTTCAACCTATATACTCAAAACAGGTATGGGAGTCCCTTAAACAGGGGTTACAGTTTTCTTTTTCTGAGTATAAATATGATTTTTGGATTTTCTTTTTCTTTTCGTTGAGACTATAGCGACATTAAGCCTATTCGGCTAAAAATTACTTAACTTCCGGTTAAGGCAGAGAGTCCCACTTTTTGGTTTCCGAAACTAATTCGTTTTTCTTTTGAGCCATTAAGCCCATCCTAAAAGGGTAAAAATTGGCAGTGAAAACGGGGAAAAAATGGGCATAAAAGAAGGGATTGTCGCGTTCAGAGAGCTGATCGGATTCCGCTGGAAAAGGACGGCCAGCCGAAAGCGTGTTTTTCTACCCGGCGCTTCCTGATAATATTTTTTTTCTCCGCTCGAGTTTCTAAAATCTCCATCTTCCTGAAACAAAGGATCCTGTCCTTTTTACAGCAGCCCGCCGCGACTTATCCTCTTTAGAAAATAGGTTTTAACGCTCTTTCGACTGCCTTTTCAAGCTTCTCTGATTGCCTTTCCAAGTAATCAATTCCAAGCCTTTGTCTACATTTAAGTGTCCGAATCTTTTGGGTTTTAAATGTTCCACTTGCGGTGTTACCGGATGTCGTGCAAGGTTACTTTTAAGTGGGGTTAACTTTAAGATAACTTGATCAACCCCATTTTTGGATTTCTCAGCTTGAGGGCGATCCAAAACATATCCAACATGCTAGGTTATCTTATGTAGTTTACGAGTTAACCGAGTTTTACGATGAGAAAATTTGGCAGTACACTGATGGGTTATTTGACGTCATCAAAGAAAGGCTCGTTCAAATATTAGGGCTTCGAAAGTCTAAATTGGTATCCTTGATTTCAAATTTCGGATTGATTACCAGGCCTCTTTTCAGTCCAAGCCAACAATGGAATGACGATTACTGTCAAAAACAGAAATACGTAAACATTATATCTTAAAGGGAAAAATCTTTGGTCTCAAATTCCCTGAACGATATTTAATTATGTCTGAGTTTCCTTTAATCTTAGTTTGACGCAAAACAAGAAAAGGAAATTCTAGATTGCCGGAAAACGGATCGTGGGAGAAAAATAATTGTCCTAATTCCTGTCAACGATAACCCAAAGGCAACATTTTAGAGGATTTTCCTCAATAAACGGGAATTGAGGAAGTTTTCATCATTTCACTTCCTTTCAACATTGGCGCCCCCGCAGTACACATTTGCCACCATTACGAAATTGACCAAACAACTTCGGTTAGACAATCTTTCAAGTCAGTCGAGCGCTCTCAATTCGGGAAAGAGCAGTTTTGCTACCTATTGCTTTCTCCACTGCTTATGTTGAAAATAAGTTTTATCGACTTTTAATAAAAGATATAATTTCCTGGAAGCGAGTCGGAAAGATTCGATAGAACTCTTTAGAAGGTATTCAAATCCACATTCGGTTCAAAGGATGAAATACCAACTACAATCTCCCTGAATAAACAAACCGTTGTCTGCAGGCAAAACATAATTTTCTTGGAAATGCCACGGGCCAGGGTAAAACGTTACTACGTAAGAACACTCGTGTAGAATCATAAGTCAAATGGGCCTTCCTTAAAGTGTACTATGACGAGAAGTTCTGTCTAACCTGTTGTTAACTTGACAATCTGATTCAAACGGATTTTTTAAAATATGTTCCTTTCTGATTCGGCGTAGGATCCGAAAGTCGGATGGGTTTCATCTATCCAAGCTGAATAATAACTCATACACTCCTAAAATAATTCGAATGGGGTGTTGACCTAGAAAGTCAAATAGATCTCTTCAACGAGTCGAAGTCAATCATTCAGAGTAGCCACGAGAAAGAAAATGGTGGTTTCGGGGAAAAAAAATTGTTCCCGAGTTGAAACTTCAAAATTTTCATTAACCAGGTGAATGGGACGTTGACAGCCAAATACGTTCATCAGTCAAATGGGTCACTTAAGCCATCATATAGAGAAGTCTTCAAGAAGGCAGATGGGTAAGTTGAGAAGGGCTCCGTGCGTTATTTGAGGTAGTATCACGAAGGGTTCAGGCGCGGCTGACCTTGTGACCTCTTCACTGCCGTCAGATGCCTGATTAAGGGTGTGATAATGACTACCGACAAAGCAGTGCGAGTCTAGACCAGTCGACTGACTGATGAGTCTTATTCTTAACGTCTTTCAGAGGTGATAAACCTGTTCAGACTGCTCGACGCAACCAGAGACCAACAGATGTACACTCACACCTCAAAACTTGCGTAATAGTGCCAAGCGGTACTTCTTCCTTTCTACAATTGTAAAGAGGTCTCCTGAGCTGCACAATATCTTATACAAGTGTGAGTTGTGTTCCGACAAGCTTTAAGTCCAAGGCAACTGGTTTAGTACAGCGTTAAACACCGGTCAAGAGGAAAAGTAAACTTCAGGACAAAAGTCAAAGAGATCCTGCTACCAATTTAGAAAGTCTGTTTTACGATTTTAACGCAGTAAAAACTGTTTTCTAGCCGCCAAAAAAAAAAACTGTTAGAATATTTATGGGGATTAGGATGTATCGTAAAACTATTCGGTTTTTCAGGTACACTCTTTCCAATGTCCAGTGAAATTTCACTCAATTTTTACTGGAGCGAAAATAATCATGGAACATTACTGGAACCCAGCATATTTTACAAAAATCCAATACGATTTCATTGCATTGCGGTCAAATGTCACCGATTTTTAAGCACCAAAGCGATTACCGGTACCGATCTGGTGTTTTTTTGTTTTTTTTTACTGGAACTTGCAACGAATGTGGATTGACAAGTTCAAAAACGAGCACCTTCACAACCCTAAAACACTACTTTTTAAATAAATACTCCTATTTTTATCATCAGTGAACGCGCAACTGTTTCTGCACAGCAATCCTACCAACTAAGCGGCCAGAAACTTGTGTCTCAAACGAGTAGAAACCCCGTCGAAAAGTTCGGTAGACAATTGACGCAGGTAAAGCTATCAGAAAAAGTTTCATTAGGAGTCCAGCGGCCCGCCCTGGACGTGCTTTTCCGTTGTGGACGTACGGAAGGGTTCAGCCCCGCTGCGATTTAGGTGACCTCTGCTGCACGTAATTCGCTAAAAGTAAGCCGTTATCGGCAACGGCTGGTCGACAGCGCCTTCGTCTTACCGATTCGTAATTGTGATTTGTTTTATTGTTCTCTCGAGAGTTGCTGTGCTCGGCTGGGCTTGGCTCGCCCCAAGAGACACGCCGCTGTGCCGCTGTGACTTTATTCCGGCCTTGGAAAACGACCCTATTTATTTTTTGTCGTGCTGACCTGTTTACCCCAAAAAAGGAGACACAATCGATGTTTGTTTATGGATTGTTTGCTATCACTCCGGGAGAAAAGGGTATTCAAACTTGGAATCGGGTAGAGAGAACGGCGATTTTTCCACGATGTATTGATCGAGGAATGCACTCAGCATTTCCAGTGTCGGTTTCTTCGAGGTTTTCAAGCACTGTTAAATCTTCGAATTTTAAAATCCTGTGATTGGAAATTTTATTCCCTTCCCGCTAATAAAATTTCAAAATACTTCTTTTGTAAATTTTCCAATAAGTTAAGAAACTTTTTTGAAAATTTACAAGAAAAGTATTTTGGAATTTCATAATCAGGAGGTAAATAAAAATTCCAATAATCATCGGATTTGAAAATTCAAAGATTATGTTTCAACAGTGAGGTTTGAACGGCCAGACAGCTTCAAGATAACTTACGCAAATTCCGTGCATCTGTAGAAATTAAACCAATAAAACGTACGAAAGAAGAGGGTTTTCACTTCGACAGTAATAAATTTTTCCTTCAACAATTATCAATTTAAGGCGATACTCTAACATATTTATTCACATCAAATATAAATTTAAAATAATTAATAAAATTAATAATAACTGCGTTTTGTACCAAAATACATTTAGAAAAGGACAAAATCGATATCTTTGAAAATTATTAAATAATTTTATAAAAAGTTTCTGAAATTTCCTGGAAGAAATAGCCGAAGAAGGACGGCAATTTTGACGGGTGGTGAACTACTTCCAAAGGCGATATCGCTGGACGTGAAAGCGCGCGCTGGACATTAAAAGATGATTAATGGGATGGGCAAGAAGAGAAGAGGCAACGGGAAAGATGAGTCTCGTCATAAAGGGGCAACGAAATGTCAGTGTCGCAGCCATAGCAACGCGCGTATTAATAGTAAAGCCTTGACCTATTCGCTTTAAAAGATAAAAGACAACTGTTGTCGGCTAATTCGTCGCTGGTGCGCTGCACTGCTTCAAAGAGCCGAACCGAAAGCCTGCTTTTGTTCCTCCACCGTAAGTTTACACACCAACCAATCGGCCGTGGACGAGGCGCAGACCATGCAACTCCCGGTCGTTCAACCTTCTAAAGAGGCTATTCTTCGCAGTAATGACATTTCACGGTCAAGCCTTCGGCGAAGAATGCTTTTGCGAGGGTGGAAAATCAAGAGAAAGACTGGGCGGACGGGGAACCTAGTTGTGAGGACTGACACTAAATGACTGTAGGTAGAATGGAGCCATCGAAATGGATGACGAATTCATCGACAGTACAAGCTTACAGTCAGATATTAACAAAAGCTGCGGAGAATACCGACTATCGATAGAGCGAGAATTCATGGTTTGCGGAATAACTCTCAAATCCATACGGTGGTTTCCAACTTGATCTATACTTCTGCGAGAGCAAATTTCACTCTCCAGAAACAAGAATTTCACTCGATTTAAGCAAGTAGGTTGATTTGGTGAGGTTGCTGAAGCAAGGGGGTTAGGTGCGGTTGCTGTAACTTTTCTATGCAGCTTAGGTCCTTCCACGTGAAAATCAAGTGAAAGCACGTTTCAACAACCAACCAAGAACAAGCGTGTCATCCAACTATCCATCTATTCCTCGAGTAAACAAAGGCAGTTAGTCGAATATTAAATGAACTGTTGAAGATGGTCGACTGTTGAAGTCAGCACTTTTTCTGATTCGGTTTTCCTCCTTTTTGGAAAGATCGACTTCGAAGAAAAGATATGGGACAGTGGTATGTGAAATCAATGAGATACAAGGTGATTTGACATGAGGAGGAACAGGGTAGGCCAAATGGCAATTTTGTTAACATAACTAACCCTTCTCCGATTACCATACGGAATTCTTCAGCCCGGTCTGTTCGAGATTGATGTTCAGGACTTGGCCCTCCCATGTTTCTCCGCCCTGCAGGTAAACAACCCCTGAGCTGCAGGGGGCGACCACGGCAACAGACATCCCTGATTAGTGTGCGGGCGATTGTTTTCCGATAGGAGATATGTCACTTGTTGAATGGCTACAGGTCATGAGACCAAACAAGACTGACCCGACCAGCGACCAACAAATCCCTTTTATGAAGCCCCCTGCAGGTAACACTGAACCCCTTTCCAGTCAGAACCTACGGAACCAAAGTTTTATGAACGAGTTTTACACTCAATCCACATTTTTTTCTTCTTCATGAACTTTCCTCACGAAGTTTAACACTCTCCAAGCACGCATACTGCGTTACAAAGTCATAGTTGCACAGCCCTGGCTGTTTCTGGTGTTAGGAAGGGGGAACATCGATAACTGGACGTAAAGTCCTTTCTTGGAATCGGCTAACTCCCCTTGCGGGTCTAAATTGTACCTGTTGTTGGACAAAGCTCTCCCGAGCGCCCATGTAGTGCGTCAAGTACGGTGGACAAGAGCCCCAACCAACGATCTCTCCTGATATCAGAAGACTGAATCGATTCAAGAATTCTGATCAAGGCAACTTGAGCTTTGGAGACTTTCTCACCTGACTTTGACTGCAAAAAAAATGTTGACTTAACTACACATTAGGTAAGAGGATATTCTACAAGAACATGGTCCAACAGAGCTTTTCAGGGGGAAGGTTGGGTTTGCAGTCTTGTCTCGAACATTCCGCGCTTCCCCCGGGCGAACCTACCACGAGAGAATTCCGCCTAAAAACTAGGCCGAAATTCCACAGCCTTCCGACCTATCATAACGCAAAGGTCGTAATCCCCACTTGAACTCCATTCCACACCGGGTAAAAATCCCCGAGCTGACGTTTGAACCCGAGGCTCAGGGGGTCGGGAGTCGAACACGCGGCCGGGGCTGGGCTTCATCCAGGAGGAGCCTTTAATGCGAATCAGACGAGGAACCCCGAACTGGAGGCGATCGACAAAAATTGCCACCGACGTAATAGAAACGCCTCGGGGTCCGTCGGGAAACGATAAATCCTGCTATCGGCCAACGTGCCGGTATAAAAGCTCTTCGAAGAACGACGTCACAGCCCCAGCAGCCAGCCAGCCAGGTCTTCCAGCCGGGGAGGAGGCTGGGAGGCGGCTTGGGGAGGCAGCCAAGTCCACAAAGCGCGAATCAAATGACACGGAAACGAAGCCAAAGTTCTATTGACGCCGATCGGAGGATCTTGGAAGCACTCGGACGATCTTTTCAATGGGAATTGAGGGTTCTGAGGAGAGCCATGGGGTGTCGGCTCAGCACCTCGTAATGACTCTTCCACGGCGCGCCGTCCATCACCTTGTGGGCCTACCACTGCTCAGTGCTCAGCTCGGCCCGCTGCTGACGCAACCGCATCTGGATTAAAAAGTTCCGAGCCGAGCCTCGGCTCGAGTCACTCCGTGCGGCTACTGCTTCTTAATCCCACCGACCTTAATCACCTTAGCAATCCCATCCGTCCGGCTCAAACAATGGCCCTTTATTTTTCAAAGCCAAGTACCGAGCGGCCTTGATGCGGCGTTGACACTAACAAGATCGTCGCGAGCCATTTCTTGATCAACTTTCCAAGACGATGTTTTCTCGAACTGATGTGTTCACAGAATGTCCGAAAAGTAATTATTTCGCGTTTTGTGGCAAGCACTGCCGGCTTTGAATTTATGTGATTTGAGGTTGTTCAAATCCTGAGTTTAAGAAAAATCGACATCATATTCTCGTTTTAAAATACGCAATCTCCATGTAGATCAAGGACATTGAGTTGAAACAAGGATTTGAGTTGCACTAATTCAGTTGTAACTCAGAGAAGTGGACTTACAATGGAGACAGACTTAAAAGCGAAAATCTTATTCCTCAAAACAATCTGGACGGGGAAAATCAAACTTACAACAAACAATATAAAAAGTCCATACATGTGACACAATAGTGCTCCGCAGAATCAAGAACAGTCCACTCAAGGATTCTGAATGTTCTTCGGTTTCATTTTTCCGCAACTCAAGTGCTCCAAACCCACACTAACTCGGCTAGAGACAATGAGCTGGACATCAGCTGATTAAAGGAGTACCTCGATGAAGTGGCAGAAGGCCTTGAGATCACGACCAAGCAAGCAGGCGGGCAAAGATGCTCGCAAACTTGAAGAAGAAAAATCTCGATGAAGAATGATTTCTTCAGGTTGTCGCTCTGAAGTAATTAGAGGACCGCGCGCTTTCTCTATCACTGCTTCATGGAAATCGTGGGGCTATTTCCACGTCCCGGTTAAATTTCATTTCGTCGGCAGTTGTAAACCGCGTAGCAGGGTCCGCGATTCGTGCTCAAGGGGAAGGCCATCCCGTCCCAAGTCGTCGACAATGGGCCGCACCACGCCGCCGACGACATGCAGAGCTGGACAAGTCCACGACTAGAGCTCTCATCTGCTTCCAAATGTTTTTATTTAGTTTTCTTTTTCTAAGAAGCGGTGGGCACACTATTATTTCCCATAAAGCTTCATTTCACTGACAAAGAGTCGCACTTTCTCCTTTGCGGAGCTTTTATTCTCCCTTCGGTTTGTGGATTTACTAACGGACAATCGATTTTTGTTTAATTTTATTTTCTCTTGGCTAAATAAGACCATTTATTACGAACCGTCAGGCCTACGTGCCGGAATCAACTCAAGTCTCTGTAAAACTGATCTTCAGTAATAAAACGAGCATGACAATGTCAAAACCTTACATTAGTTCACCCAAAATAACCTTCCTTAAGCTCTTTTTTAAATAAGAGATGGCAGTTTTCTTTGTTTTTTGTTGTTGTTTTTTGTGTTGAAACGAAAAAAAATCTTGAACTGTTTCTAAGCGACACAAACAAAATCGATAAAATATAGTCACCAATTTCTTTTTATTTCTTTTTTTTATTTTTATAAAAAGTGCCAAAAAGCCAAATATTTATTAAAAAATTATTTGGCTCAATAGAATATCAGGTTTACCTCGTCGCTTATCTTGCAGCCATTTTGCGAAAAATTCTCTCTCTGTTCTTCTGCGCTGGAAACGATACACGCGTGCGACAAGGATAAACGACTATCATAACAGCGAGGCTCGCTCCTTTGTTTCATACACTAAGCCGCGACCTCTAATGTCCTATTTACATCAGAAAACGCGCTTAAGGTGACAGTATATTTTGCCGGGGCAGGCGCTATAAGTCGCACATGCTACCGCCATTACACTGTCTTGGGACGGGCTGGGATTCGGTACAGGATGTCCCAGGTACTCGTTTTCGGCAACATCAAGAGATCCGCACTCATGATGCCATTTCATTGCACAATTATGCAAATCCTTTTGCATAGCTTTCCAATTACGCGGCCATGACGGAAGACGCGCCGATCCAAGTTTCCACGCTTCCCCAAGATTGATACTCGGTCCGTGCAGAAAATTCGTGACCACTGTTTCGTACAGCCAAAAACCCTAAAACACCCACGGTTCCATTCGTTGGCTCATTTCGCATTCGACGTCACTGCTTTAAAGACGTCAAAAATAATCGCAGGTTTAGCGTTGTCCAATGAAATTCGGCAATCGATTAACCCATGACAGCCCAAAGTATTTGGAATGAAATTTAGCTTAAGAGAAATTGGAAGGATTTTTCCTTTAAAGTACGAAATTTAAACCTATGAAAATTGCCTAAATTATTTAATTTCAGGTTTCCAGACGGATGATATTTTTTAAATTGTAAAAATACTGAACTGAAAAGATCCTGAAAAATATTTTTTTCTCTTGCCGATTGGCATCGCTGGGCGGTAGTGGGTTAAACTACAAACCCCACCGTTCAGATGTTTCGACACGGGTTTACAACGACCTCCGACTTAACTACGAGACGTAGGAGATACGGTTCTAGTGTTTTTAGTTTCATAATTTCTAATTTACGGCAGGACAAAAATCTTTCTACCACCGTCAAGAAGTTAAATTTCGGTTCAGCGCTAAGTTCCGTTAAGTTTAACTTTAGTTTGGTTAGCAACGATTACGTTCGATTTGGTTGAGCGGAGGAGAATAGGTTTGATTTAGGGTAAGGGAAGGAGACAGTTCAAAGCAAAATCCAAATAAATGATAAGCCCGTCAATGCGAACGTTTTTCAATCGTCCTTATAGCGATAAGAGGGGTGTACTCCATACTGTCTGGTTTCCCGGGAAAAGAGCCCAATAATAGTTGGGTGATGTATATGATAAGTCTAGGCTTGGTTACGCGAACTATGGTTTGTCTGGGTAAGAAAGGGTTAGACTTAAGTCGTCAAGGGTCTCAAATACAAGCTCAATTTCCGTACATTTTTTTACAGAAGGCCAAGGCTATTTTGAGTAGCTTGCTGGTCCCAAAAATTGAGGGACCTAATTTGGGCAAAAATATATAGACAATACATAAAAGAATATATGCTGTTTTCACGTCAGTACAAATAAATTCGAAACCTCCGCTTTCGCAGCAGCTTTTTCAGTGCTTTTGTTGCGTTCGCGGTACATTTGTTCCACCCACACTTGCTTTTATTTTCTTGTTCATGTTCTCCGCCGCTGTGGCGCCGACAGCGTTGCGCCACTAATCAGACGTTAATGCATTTTGATTTGATAACTTAAGACATGGCATGTGTCAACCGTCAACTTGGACTAAATATAATCTCGAGGGGGAAGTCGAAATGAGTGTATCAGTCACGCCGGGGTTAGCCTATGATGAACCATGAATCTTTTTACAGACCGTTCTTTCTTGTCAAATATTCAATATCAGCATTTCACAGACAAAAAATGACGAAGCGTTGTTTTTATGGCGGCAAGGAAGTGAGACGTCATGCCAGCAATAAATTTTAAGTTTCCATTCCAAATGGAGTAACCACTTTGACAACACTATTAATAAGAAAGAAGGTTTTTATTTTAGATAAGCTTTTATTCAATGTCTTTTTAAGTAAGAGGAACAAAATAAGAGAAAAAAAGAAAAAATAGGGGAAAGGAAAACAATCGTAATCCTTCCTAAGCTTACAAGAGTATTTGACAATTGATATTTTACTTTTATTATTTTATTGGTGACTAAAAAAAAACTTACTACACATTTTTTGGACTGTTACAGTATTTCATTTATAGGATGCGCAGGTTTAACTAAATTCATGGGTTGTTTTCATAAATGCGAAAAAGGGTCATGAAACATAACGATCACCGTCTGAAAATCGATCTTCCTTCAATTTGAAAGGAAATATCATCTTTCTGAGGGAAAACCCATATCCGATCTAAAATAAACATGTAACCCTTTCACAAGACGCCCCCATGAAATATTAATCGGAAAAAAGGTGAACGGAAACCGCAGTTCGCTAACCTGACAAGAGTCCTCCTCCAAAAAAAAAATCGCCCCTAGATGGGAGAAAAATATTTATTCTCGAGGCCAGTTTAGTGTGTAATGTCCTTCCGTGAGGCTGATGGTCGATTTAGGCCCTATATTTCATCGGCGGGGCGGCGTTTCGGCCGCCATTTTGGGTGCAGGGGACACTCCACATTGATATATATCTCGCGTCTCTCTCCCTCTTAGTGAGCGCTCAATCATTCCATCT